>ERZ1090869.585-NODE-585-length-19173-cov-10.489703_pt1 | contig 19173 bp, 26 predicted proteins | sample MGYA00478474_ERZ1090869 | MGnify/ENA primary metagenome ERZ1090869 (study PRJEB33644, sample SAMEA5815748) | chicken gut metagenome | biome: Chicken; feature: Gastrointestinal Tract; material: Caecum | place: Ireland | collected 2019-01-01 | study: A study of the... | reverse complement strand
CGTACTGTGCAGGATATCAAGAATGAGGTTATCGACTATATTCGCAATAGCGGTGAATCGGTCAAGGATTATAATATTTGTGCGATTGTTGACACGCTTCTTGAACAACGTTGGGATGGTAATGCTGATATGTTGGAATTGGTTGTGTTTCAGGGTCGCAAGGATTGATTAGAAAGGTATGGTGGTTGAGATGTATTACGCGGTGGATACTTCTAGTGAGACGGTTCATGCGTTCCGCACTAGTTCATACCGTGATAGCTATGTGTTTAGCAACTATGAGGTCGAGGCTATCACCCCGAGCGAGGCGCGTGCTATTATGGCTGATTATATTGGCGTGCCTAAGACTAGGTATAGTATGAAGCAGTTGTGTGAGCGTTATGACCATCGGTGCCGTTTTGATGGCTGCATGTTGGGAATAGCTCGATAACAAATAAGCCCCGCAATTTGCGGGGCTTATTCATGCGATGGTGTCAGTAGTAGAGTATTTCGCCGGGGTAAATGAGGTTCATGTTACCCGAGCTGTATCCTGTGATACTATACATGCTGACTCCGAGCCATGCGGCGATGCCCGACAATGTGTCGCCCGCCTGCACCACGTATGTCCGCGATGTTGTCGCGGCGCCGCCGCCATTATGGCATACGGTATCGCCGGGGTACACTACGGACGGGTTGCCGCTGGGAACGGTGACGTTCCACCAATCGGCCCAGAACATCGAAACGTACTGGCCCGACTGGATAACCACGCAATTGGTGTCGCATGTGGTATCCGGCGCGCTCGGCTGCGGCGTGGGTTGCGGTGTGGGCGTTGGCGCGACTTGTCCGCTACCCGCGTATGCATACCACGTGTTCAGGTCGCCATAGACCACGCTCAAGTCGAGCGCTCCACCCCAGTCGCCAACATAGCCGGTGCTAGTGTATTGCCATGCGACTGCGAACGGCCAATGATAGATCCTGGGCTGAGCGCTCGGCGGGTTGAACCCGTAGATTGGCGTATCGCCCAAGGTGTATGCGGCAATCCACAGCCCATAACCAGCCGCAACCACACTATTCCAGTTGTAGGAATTTTCCGTGAACTGATTCATGTAGATTATCGGCTTGGTGCCCCATGCGGCTTCTACGGTTTTGAGCCATGTGAGTGCCCAACCGATAGCCCAAGGCGCGGACGGCTCCCAATCGAGTATCGGCACGATGCCCTTGCCGATGTATCCGCGCGTGTTGTCTATGAAGTAGTTGGCTTCGCGCCGCGCGTTGTTTTCGGTGTGGGCGAAATGGTAGACGCCGACGCCCTGCCCTGCCGCTAAGGCGTCCTGCACCACGCGGTCGCAATCCGGGTTGACGTATCCGATGCCCTCGGTCGCCTTGGCTGCCACAATTTGAGCGCCGGACGTGGTGACGTTGATGCCGGTCTGCCAGCTGGACACGTCTATCATGTCCGCAGCGTTCGCGCATGGCGCGAACACCAACAGTATGGCGGCGATTGCTGCAATCGCACTATAGGCGATGGCCTTAATCTTCCGTATCATGGTTTTCCTTTCTGTTGATGTTGAAAATGTTGAGAATGTTCGAACCGTTTAATTCCGGGTTGATTTTTACGCAGTTTTCCATGATTGAGGTAATCTCAATCAGGCAGATTCCCACGCAAACCGGAATGAATACCGGCAGTTCGATTCCGAGGTCGATGTAATCCGAACCGTACTCCACGATCAGCGCCACGCAAATTACCGCAAGGTAGGCGAATTTATGGCCTAACCCCTGCCGCATTCTTTCGCTGGATAGTTCGCCGTGCATAATCGCGTTGACCACGCCGGTAATATAGTCAATCAGCACCAATAGAAACACGATGCCGATTACAATCAGCTCATGGATTGGCATGAATGTTCCTCACTTTCTTATGCCTGATTGTTGTAACAAGCCGCCAAGAATCATGCTAAACTCAGCCTTAATCTGGGGGGTTTCAAACCGTAATCGTCCGACGCGGTAGGCGTTTAATATTTTTTGTGTCATATCGTCCGAGCGTTTCAACATCATGCAATCATTATCGACTAGTCGATAATCAAACGTAAAATCACGTGTGATTTTAGGCTGTTTTTTGGTGATGATATACAATACTTCATCGGTATCACTTAATTGCTGATACACGTTGAAAATACCGTATTCCGTGGTTCTTAATGTGAACGCATAACCGGCGTTGTTAAAATCACTAATGAGAGTATTAGCGTTATCCCTAAAATCATTATTGATTGCATAATTCGCATAATTCTCATCATATTTCCGTAAAAAAGTACCGAATTTCGACGTGGCCACCTTGGCACTGAAGCCGCCATAATCGGCCAGTTCCACCATGATAAACCCGTCGCAATAGCGTTGGTATTGCGTATGATTATCCAACTGCGGTTTCAGGTTGATATTGAATGCCGAAAAATACGGGTTAGCGAGGGTCACTGCGTTGCTGCACATGATGACCCTAACCCTATCGTTCCAGCGGTCAACGGTATTGTAGAATTCCTCAAGCGCGGTTACTTCTCCGCCGAGATAGCGCATGTTGTCGGGGAATATTTCATCGAAAATAATGGTTCGCACCTTGGGGTAGGCTACTGATTTCACTTGTCCCGCCTGACTGAGGGCGATAAAATACCCCATGATATGCCATGTGGGGCGTGTTTTGCCGTGCTTGTCGGTTGTGGCGTCCCTGTCATCCAGCCAATGGCACTCGGCCTGATTTCCGGATACGCGAAACTCCAGTTCCGGGTACTGTTCCGCGATATCCGCAAACCACGTGCCCTTATTCTTCTGTTCCTCTGCAGTCCTGCGCAGGTAGATGAATTGCCAGCGTTTTTTAATCCAGTCACCGATGACCAGTTTTTTAGCACCATAGGTCTTACCGAGGCCGCGCGCGCCGATGACGAACATCCAAGGCGCGTGATAGGACAACACGCGCCCGTAATCGTAGTAATCGCCCTCGCCTAACAGCCTTTCCATACTATCCATACTACCATACAATAACGACAACCGGTAGATATCTACCGGTTTATCGTTGTGCTAGAAGTTCGGCGGCGCACTGGTACCGTCCCACACATTCAGCAGCGAATAGGCGGTGTTATAGCGTGTCCCGTATGGCCCGAACGGGGATGTGCTGAGGATGTTATTATACAGTTGCGTAAGGGTTGAGGCGTGTGGCACGTTCAACGCGCCTGCCGGGCTCTGGTGATACGCGCACGTCCATAGTATCTGCATTTTCGCATCATCATACGTCTGCGGGTAGCCCTCGTAATCCTTGGCGAACTGGTTCCGCTGCCCTTGTCGTGATTCCGTGCGCTGCGCCCACGTCCGGAATGCGGCAACCTCGCTACCGGTCATCGCCCTATTGAACGTGCCGCCCGATTCCATCAGCGAGGCGATGGCTGGCGCGGCGGCGGCAAACGCCTCATACCCCTCCGCGTCAACCGCCTTCATCGCATTCAACACCTGCAAGCGGCGTCCGAAACTCCATTGCGCGATACCGATACCCTGATTATTGGACTCGACCGCATCCCAGCGTAATGATGATTCCACGGTGCCGATGACGTAGAGCGCGTAGGAGCTTTCCCCGTCGCCCACGCTCGGCGTGCCCTGCCCTTGATCGGCGTCCGGCTGACCCTTACCGCCACGATATACCCACGTTTGGGCGCTCGACTTGTAGAAAATGGCTTGCGATGACGTTGTACCAGAGCCGCTGTGATAGATGAGATTATCGCCCTGCAATTGGATCCACGCGGAGATATCACCGTCCACGTTCACGCCCGGATTGTTGCCGCCTGTTGGATTATCGCCGGATTCCGGCGGTTCCGGTAGTGCCGTGGGGTGCAAGTAGCCGAGTAGCTGCGAACCTTTCATGAGCGGCAATGTTTGATGCACTGCCGGTGTGGGGTTTTGTGTCAATACATCGATAGTATCCCCTTGGATGCCACCCCATACGATGGCGACATGGCTGCCGGTGTAGATTTGACTGCCGAATGTCCAAAACACCACGTCGCCCATGACGGGCGTATAGTCGGCGTCCTTTTTCTCGAACACGCGCCCAACTGCCGCCGTGGTGGGAAAACGAGTGTAATTGCCCTCCGCGTAGCCTGTCGGGGTGATGCAATCGCCCAGTGACAGATTGTAATTATCCATGCAGTATTTCGCCCATAAATCCCAGCATTGGGCGCCATAACTGCCGTCCATATCCCAATATTGGTTTTGAGTACGTTCCAACCATGCCTGTACGTCTACCATGATATTAGTATACCCCGCTCGGCGTACCGGGCGGGGTATGGTGCATCGATCCGTTGTCAGCCGACAACAAAATACGACACGATGCCAATAAGGCTGACGTGGAACGGGGACGTGGAGGAATTGAAGTTGAAGTCAACTTCGACCTCGCCCGTGTCGGCCTTGATGCGTAGGAACGTCGGGCCTTCGTTGACCACATCGACGACGGTACGCATGTCAACCGTCGGCCTGTACTGTGCGCCAAGCGTTCCTAGATTGACTTTGTCTGCGTTGATACCGCCGGTGATTGCACCACCGGAGGCGTTGACGCGGACGGTCATGAGTCGGGCAACGTGGCTGTAGTAGGCGGTCCATGTAATCGGGAGCCCCTTGTGGTTGACGCTGCCGGAGCCAACAAGGGTGGCCGCCTGTCCCGAGGTCTTGAGGTTTTGCAGGTCGTTCGCCGCCTTCGATGCCGTGTTGTAAATGGTCTGCGCGGTGCCCGAGTATCCGCCCTGCTGCGTATAGCGGCCGTCCGCCTGCGCCTTGGTATACACCTGTGAGGCGTCGGCCTTGCCGTCAACCCTGCCCGACAACGTGGACACGGTACCCTGCAATGTGGTCAGCGCCGTGTTTTCCGCCTTGCCGTTGATGGTGTTCATAAGCTGCTGCGCGGTCTGCGCCGACGTAACGCCGAGCTTGCTGAAATAGCCATCCAGCTCGCCAATATTGTTCTTGTTGGTCTGCGCAAGCGTCGCCGCGTTGTCGGCGGCTTTCTTTGCCGCGTCCGCCGCTACCTTGGCGTTGTTCGCCGCCGCCGTGGCGGTGGTGATGTTGGTGGCGTTGGCGTACATCTGATTATCAATCTTGGTCATGGCGTCGGTGAAATCACCACGCCACGACGGCCTATCGTTCGGATTATCCCCGAACGTCGGCAGATTGTAGTGTCCGGTATGCTGTGTGGTGGACATTGCTGGTTCCTTTCTATTTCTTGGTGCCGACGCGGACAATGCCGTTCGCGTCCTTATACAGTGAGTCAAGCTCGGTCGCCGTCAATCCGAGCGTGCCGGGCTGTGACGCGGTTTTATCGACCTTGCCCGCAAGCCCCGAGGTGAGGGCGGAGGTGGTGGCGAAACGGCTCACGTCCGGAATATCGGTCTTCTTGGCGATGGTGTCCGCCACGCCCAGCGGGGATCCGGACGTACCGTTACCGGTGAGGTCGGCGGTGTGCGACACCGACTTAAGACCGCCCGCAGCGGCCTGCTCGATGGCGTCCGCGTTGGCCTTCATCTGCGCGTCGATTTTCGTCATGTCGCCGTTGTAATCCCCGAGCCACGTGGGGCGGTCGGTCGGCTGGAATTGCGATAGATTATAGTTTGACGTATGGTTGGTGGCGGTCATTGGTTACTCCTTGCTATCGAAGTTGCTGGCGGTTGGGTTGCGTTCGACATAGCGTGCATCCGCCTCCGATTGCGTGATAAACGCCATGTCGGCAGGTGGGTTTTCGGGCATGCTCTTGCCGTAGGGGAATTGGGAGCGTCCCGGAAAGTCGCCGGGTACGCAATTGTCCACTGCGGTGGCGCGTAGATCGTATTCGCGTGCGCCGAGGGCAAGCCCGTCGTATTCCTGAGCGGTCAACTCCATGTCATCATAGTCAGCCCAGAACAGTCCATGATTGCGCGCATTGTCGTACATGCCGCCCAGCACCTGCCCGAGCGGCTGCGTAGTGCCGTAGACCGGGGAGGTTGCTACGCCCTGCTGCTCCATTTCATGGATCAGCGCAAGCATTTCCGCGCGCAAGTCGGCCATATCCTGATTAATCTGCGCCACGGTATCCGCAAGGGCCTTGTCCACGGATGCCGTAAGGTCGGTTGTGGTCTCCTCCAGCTTGCTCAGGTCGCACTGGAGAATATCAAGATTGTGGCGTAGGCATTCAATCAACTGCAAGGTAGTCAGTCCGTCCCGGTAGGTGAACGGTACGGACGTGGGTATCCCGTCGAACAAGCGTTGCCGTGGAATCAGCGCGTTAATGGCACCCATGATTACTCCCATTCTCCATAATTATGGCAGTTACTAAAAATGGTATCATATGACCCCCACACCTGCATGAAACACGGTTCGAGACTCCGCACAACCTCCATGTCCACGTTGATGATCGCCTGCCGGTACTCCTGTATGAGGCTCATAGCCGACTGGCTGCGCCCGGTCACGTGGCTCTTGCCCTTGGAATTGCTGGAATCATGCTGGAAGTCGGTGGCGCTTTGCGCGGTGGTGTGGCTGGCCGAGTCCTGCGAACTGGACGCGGTGCCGCTACTGTCCGCCTGTGACTCGTTGGCGTGGCTGGCGTAGCGTGAGAAGTCGCCCACGACGCCGGTTTGCGGCACGTCGCTATCGAAACTTTTGGACGTGGTGGTGCTGCTATTGTCCGACTTGCTGGTGCTGCTGCTGGTCGAATCCTGCGTACTGGACGCCTTGCCCGATGATTGCGACTCGCTGCCGCTCTCACTGTCCGTCGTCATATCCATGGAATCCAACGGATTATATTCCATGTCCAACGTGCGGTAGCGTTCGTTAAAATAGGGCATGATTTCCGCCATCGTCATCCCCAAGTAGAAGATGAATTGCTGGGCGGTTTCCTGCCCTATCTCCCGCAGAGCGTAATGGCGGACGATCTTCTCGTTCAACTCGGCGCGATGGGTTTCGTCGTAAATCGGGTAATAGTCGGCGCTCAGATGCAGTTTATCGTCCGTATCGTACCCGAAGGCAATGAGATTGCCCAATGTTTCGGTGTACTCGCCGGGCGTCGCCATCGCGTAGGCGCTAAAATCCTGCATTATAATACACCTCCGATACCCGCGTCGTATGAGGCGGGCATGTCAATATCCGTCGTACCCGAGGCGCTGGAATCGAGCGCGTTGGGCACGCCGCTCGATTGCGAGTCGGCATACTCAACCCAGATGTTCAGTTGCGGCCACAGTCGGTTGATTTCGGTTGCCGCCGCCTGCCGCGCCTTAAGGAAGCTCAGGCGGAATACGTCTACCTTCTCGTTGGCTTGCGCCACCTCGTCGGATATAAGCCGTTCCTTTTTCTCCGTACCGCTGGACTGGATACCCAGGTACCCCAGCACCTCATTGGTCACCTGCGCCTTCTGTTGAATAAATTTATCCAGGAGGTAGGGCGTGGTGTTGGGCCACGGTTGGAACATGCTGCCGGGATCCAATGAGTCGTATCCGATGATATAATCCTGACCGTCCTGCCGCTGCTGCAACATGTTCTGTACGGTGAGTTTGGTACGCGGATCGGCGGTGATAATGGTCGGCAGTTTCAGGCTCTCCAGATTCACGTCATACGCCTTATCAATGTCCGCCAATCGTCGCGCGTACTGCCATAGGATATCCTTGAACGACATGCGCATGCGATTATCCCAAATCGGGATGCATTCACGGCCCGCCCGCAATTGCTTGTAATGGTAGTTGACGCCCACCGGCTCGAAACATGTCGGGTTATTGTATACGTTCAGTCGGCCTTGATATCCGGCTTGTGTGACGAGGAACCGGCCTATACGCTTGTCCTCGAAAAACAGGGCGCAGCCGTATTCGCATAGACACATTTCCAGCCATCGCTCATCCACAGTGGGCGGCAGCCCGCGCCAGCTAAAACGGTTTAATGCCAATTCTTCCAACAGATGATAATACATCATATCGAGAGAGGCGGCGCGTGCCTTCGCGTAATTGCCACGCGGGTGCAGCGCGCCGCCCACTCGATTCCTCTTAGACCTACTCATATTATCATTGTATCACTCGTAGCCGATGCCCGGCAGCGGATTATTATCAGCCCAATCGGTCACGCCGATATACTCCGGCTTAGCCCAGACGGTCACGCCACGCTCAAACATGCCCTTAATGGTCAGCCGGTATTCCTCCGGCAGCGTGCCTCTCACATACGCCTCCTGCATCTGCCAATAGGTGAATTTCTCCATACATTCCAGCGAAGCGGGCGGGGTAATGAAGCGTTGGACAAAATAACCATAGCGTAACATGTACTCGCCTGCGGCTCTCAGAGCGCTGGGGGCGCACGTCTTGAATCGTACCAACACGCCCATGATGCCGTTCGACAAATTGAACATGTCGCCGCCGAGCGCTCCGGAGGTGGTCGGAGGTGTCAACTGCATTTGCTGCACCTGCGCGTTGATTCCCGCAATGGCGTTCTGGTAGTCGCCTTGGGCGGCGTAGGCGGCTAATCCGTAATTGGCTTGTGCGGTAATGGCGCTCAACTGATTGCTTAACCCGGTTGCCCCGCTTGCGTAAGCGTTGGCCTGTGACGTTGCCGCCGCGTTGGTGGCAATCTGGTTCGCCGTATTCGCCGCCGCCGTCGAATTGGAAAACGCCGCCGAGGAATTGACACCGTAATTGGCAATATCCATCTGCGCGGAACCGAGAAACGCGCCGCCGACCGCGTTCACGGCGCCCATCGGGCTACGGGAGGCGACGGCGTTCAACCCGCCGCCGATGATACCGGCCATACCATTAAGATTATTGCTCTTGATGTTCTGTTGCACCTGTAGATTAGCCATCTGGTTGGTTTGATTCTGACTGATGGCTAGGGACTGGTTCAGCGAATTGGCCGTGATTGCGTTGTTTACGGTACGGTTCTCATTCGCCCAATTGGTTTGCTGTGTCGCGTATTCGCGTTGCCACATCGCATTGGAATTGGCCACGTCGGCAGAGGCCAACGCCTTTTGCCGTGTCCATTGCGCGGATTCCTGAGCGTAGGCGCGAGTGTATGCACTATTAGCCATAGCCAGTGCACCACCATTATTGACTACACTAAAATGGGGCAAATTGGTGATGCCGAAACTTGCATCCAGCATTTCACCGCCGTCAATCGGCAACCCGTATCCTTGATTGTTGATTTGAATCGGTGTTAACGTGGCGGCCCCGGCCTCATTGTATCCGGGGATGTAAAAATTAATTCGCGTGCCGGACGGGGCATAGGTGTACGTTTCCCGAATAGTGAGATTATCCGACTGGATATCCTCAGGCCTGTAATTGATTGTTGTACCATTCAGGCAACTACATTCCACAACACAATACGGATAACAGTACAGTTTGCGGAGATTGCGGTAGCGTTGCGGAATGTTGAAAAGATTCCTAAAATCGGATACCGTCATAACGTCCTCGTAGCGCATATCCGAATCAACGCCGCTCTGAAAACTGTAAATCCGTCCGTATTGCGTGGCAACCGACTGGCCGTAAACCTGTGTTACCTCCTGACCATAACGGTTAATATAATCCTGCGGGATTTTCGGCACCATGTATACGGCGCAGATACCTTGCGTAATCCACGGGTACGATGTACCCAACGCCATGATGTTCGCCACGTAGCCCATTCGAGAGTCGCAATAATAGACATTGCACCCGTCCGTAGCGCCCTCGAAGATACTGCCGGTCGCCGTGCTGAGGTCAGGTTTTGACTCGCTGCCGGGGGACTTGGATAAATCCGTAGTACTTACGACGATAACACCATAATCTACCCAGTCCAATCCACCGTTGGCGGTATCCAAGTGTGCCCCGGATACGATGGAATGATATCGCTGTTCGGTTGTCACCATTTCGCTACCCGTGTCCAGCCCCTCGGGCAACGCGAGATATGTGCGCCCGTAATCATCAAACTGGTGCTCGTTGGCTACACCGATATGCCCGCGCGTCACATAACAGCTACCGAATGTAATATCGTGTTGGAAACTCTGCCACACGTCCAGCATCAAGACCAACTGGGTACAGTGTGCGTTGACGTATTCGACGCGCTGGATGAAGTAATACCACGCGCGTGGCCCCTCCAATTCTGGATAATCGTTATAGGCCACCAAGTAATTCCAGTTCGATGCCTCGTTGAATGGTAGTTCGACGCGGGCGGGCGCATTGAAGATATGCATGGTGGCCGGGCGGCATTCCACGCCCTCCAGTTTCTCAAACCATTCCCGCTGTGTTTCACGTGAAACAAACCGGACGACATCCCGATAGGATGCATCCCACGGGACGCGGCAGAGTTTCAACGTGGTGTTGGGCGTCCATTCCGCCCATGAAAAATTGGATTCCACGTAGGGATTCACATCATCGATCATGTTCGACCTCCGGTATGACGAGGCCCGGAGCGCTCACGTGGTTTGCGCTCCGGGCCTTGACTTGCATCACACCGTGAGAGAGGGTAGCCAACCGGCTACCCTCCCATTATATCACTAGGATACAGTCACCTGCTTCTTACCGGACACGCCGAACAGCGTGGCGGTGATATCAGAGGTGCCTGCCTTGACACCTGCCACCACACCCGACTCGGATACCGTGGCGTTAGCCGGGGTGCCGGACGTCCATGCGGCCTGCGCGGTCACGTCGGCCTTACGTCCGTCAATCATGGTCGCCGTCGCGGTCGCCTGCGTAGTATGACCCGTGGTCACGTTCGAGACGTTGACGGCAATCGACGCGATGATGGACGGATTGAATCCGATGACGCCATCGCCAACCACCGGCACGCTCAGAGCGGCGGACACGGTACCCGGCACCTCGGGGGTCTCGGGGTTGGTGTACAAGGCGGTAGCCGTGACCGGGATAGTGGTGTTCGGTTCATCGAGGCCGACCACCAGCACGCCGGTCGGGGAGATGTAGGTGTAATCGCTCTTGGGCTTGACGGTATCGCCAATGCGATATTCGACCGCATCCGAGCGGAACGTAGCCGTTCCATCGTTGGTGATGGACGTATCGGCGGTGACCTGTACCGCGCCGCCACGCGCCACATTGCTCGGGGTTTCCGAGCCGCCACCGTACATTGCCAGCTTGAGCTGGAATGTCGGCGTCTTAGCCTGCGTGCCGGCAGGAGCCACAACCTTGGCAGTGGAACCCACGCCAGTCCAGAACATCACTGCCGGGGCGAAGCCGGACACGCTGATAATGTGCTGCACATGCAGATAATGGTTAACCGAGTTAATATTAACCGGGTTCGTCTGCTGCGTCATCTCATTGATAACCGGAATATCAATCAGGAACTTGTCCGTGGTCAGAATGGCCTGCACGCCATCCATACCGAACCTGTCCTGCGGGATAACGATAATCCGGTCGATAGTCGGCTCTGCATCCGTCCGCTGGAACACCGTGGCGAGGCCCTGCACGTCCAGAGCGCTCTTCACCTCGGGGGAGCAGAACAACACGAGTTCATCCGGGCGGGCAAACGTCGGCATATGCCGCGCGTTATACCGGGTGCTGACAAACTTGAGCGTGTCGGCCCATGCGCGGATCTGGCGCAGCATGTCGCGGGCGTCGGTTTCCGTCGAGCCCATATCGTTTAAATCCGCATCCATGTGGACGCGCCAATACCCGCCCAGCTTCGCGTATTCGACAAATTGATGGCACATGGCCTCGAACAAGTCGACTTCAGCCGCGTTATAGCACGACGTAAGGATCTGCGAGGTGAGCGAGGCCAAACCGGTTTCGGACGTAAACGCGCGCTGCAATGTCTTGTCATCCGTGGTTGCCGGATACCAGTGGGCGAAGTCCAGCCGATGATAGAGGCTATCCACGTCGATTTTCCACTTGCGGAAGTTGTCCGCGCCCAAATATTCCGCGTTCGGGTCATACACCTGGGCGAGTGGCATGCCCACGGCGATTTCCTGCCACGTGTCACCGTACGCCTGAGATGCGCGCTGGAACACAGCAAGCGGATTGTTCCAACGCCACGTGTTGACGTACGTTCCGCCGATGCGGTTCACCAGCGCCGAGTAAAACTCGTTCTTCAGCTGAGAGGACGACATGAGGGTGGCCATCTGCCTATCCATGTTCATCTGGGTGGCGGACGGCATGCGCCGCTGATACTCGGGGGACGCCTCGTTGCGAATCATGTTCAGGATCTGGGCGTTGTTGAATTCAGTGAGCGGCCTCAGCTGCTGCTTGGGCGTCACCACTGGGGTGGTCGGCATGATAGTTGTTCCTTTCTAATGGTTAGTCTTCATACAGGTCATCAAACGTGCTATAGGTGCCGTTGTAATCGTCGTCGGTCATGTCAGCCGATTCCGGCGTCTTGTCATCGTCCGGGCCGTCGTTCAACACGTGGTCGGCGGCGGCGTCGCGCATCGCCTCAATGGTTTTGGACAGTTCCGCCACGGTCGCCTCCAGAGCGCTGATACGGTTGGCCATGTCGGCGTCCTTATCGTCGCCCGCGTCCTCCGGCTCGCCATCGTCCTGCGCCTCGGGCTCCGGGTTCGGCGTATTGTCATCGGCTGGCGCGTCCGGCTCGGTGTCGGGCGTGGTGTCCGGCTCGTCATCGGTTTCGTTATCCATATTCACCCCTTAAGGTAAGTGGCCCGGCAGCAATCACGCTGCCGGGCCGGATTGCTAGGCTGTGCGGGTTCCCTCGCCGTCGCTGGGCGTCGGCAAACGCACGTCTACATCCGACCGAATCGCCTTACCGATTTGCCTTACGGTCGGGCCATCGAATCGACTTGGGACGCACACCCCGCTACCGATTATTATAGCACGAAAGTGTGGCCATCATCATTGAGATGATGCGAGCCGGGTAGGAATTCCTCGTAGGGGATAGGGGTGGCGCGATGCACGCCGCTCAGCCGCATAACGGTATCGCCGCTTGTTTCCACGCCGCAGTATTTGCGATTGCCGAGGATACGGAGCTTCGCATACGTGTGGTCGTTTTTCCACGCGCCCAGTTTCCGGTCATCCGTTTCGATACCTGCGGGCGGATCCAGTCCCGCCAATATCATGCCGTCAGTGTCGGCATAGAGTACGCGGTCGGCGTTCGCGTTCATCGCACGGGACAGTGTTTGCCGTCCGTAGGCGTTGACGTAGGCGGCGGTCGGCAACCACGCCAGACTATTGGTTGACTCAGGTTTGTCCACGGTAAAATCCACGCCGCCGTCAACGGAGGGCTTCGGGTGCAGCATGGGACGGTAGAGTGAGGCCCCGAACTTTCCCACCAGTGAGTTTAACAACAGTTTCGCCATCTGTTTGCGCTCTCCGGTCGCGGTCTGCTTCACATGAAACCACTTGTCCACATAGTTGTAATAAAGCCCATGTGATTTGCGGAATTTCCAGCCGCCCACATGCTCCCACACATGCACGTCATAGTTTTCGGTCAGCGTTTCCCAATCCACATCCGTGACCGGCATGGTGATGACGCCTAGCGTACTGTCCAAGCGTTCGCCCTCATATCCCCATACAGGTAGGATGTTGGTGAGTGTGGCCGTTTTCCCCGGTTTCAGCTTTGCGTCAAACGCGACAACATCGATATGCAGCGGGTAGTCAGCATCATGTTGATATTCTCCGTCGTACCATATGGGGGAGCCTACCGGCATGGGGAGGTCGCGCATGATACTCGGGTAGAGACTGTTTACGTCCCAACTCCGGCAGTCCCGGTATTCGCCCGGCTTGCTGTATACTATCGCCCCATAGTATGCTGGGCGCATCCTGTGATAATCATCCTTGTCCAATGGTGGAAAATGGCGTTTGAATCCGGCGTAATCCCCATCGATGTAATCGGCCATCGCCATTGACGCTATGGTAGTGCCCTTGAGCTTCAGGGCAGTGCATTCCTGTGCGATGTTCCACGTGGTTTCCAAGTCGGTGGTTCCTCCAAACGTTTCACGTGAAACATTCAACCCATCGTCGCGCGTGATGTTGCGCACGTCCAGAAAGTCCACGGTGATGCCGCCCATGCGCACGCGAAAACTGTAGAAGTGGCCGCGGATATTGAACGTGCCCCACGCGCCATCCTTGCTTGGGTTCGATTGCAAGGGGAGGCGTTTCAGGAGTTCGGCGGCTATGGGTTTGATGTCCTGCCATCCGTGGGCGCACCATACGCGCGTATGATAGTCGAGCATGGTGAGGCGGATGACGGCATGGGCCGTCAACGGTTCCAGGCCGTCATCCGTGAGTAGTGTTGCGCCATCCGTTGCCGCCGTTCGACGCTCTTTCATGATTTCATCCTTTTAGTGTCGTGCCGCGCTGGTCATCCATTCATCGAGTCGCGTTTCCACGTCTCCCGCGTCCGCCTTGGTTTCCCATTTATGCGTCTTGTCATTGTACCATGTCGCCTCGCGTACCACGGTGCTAAAATTCGTGTTGTTCATAAGCCATCTTTTTTGACGGTTCGATAAAGACGCGAATTTTTGGGCCACGCTGGCGTCAAACGCTTCTAGTCGCTGCTCGACATTTCCAAAATCACTCGTACCTTCACCCTTGGATATCGGTTTTGTTCCGGCCTGCAATTTAGCTCGGCCTACAATCCCCGCATATTCGAGTATAATCTCTTGCGCCCTGTCGCGCCCGCCCTCTCTTATCAACATGCGTAAGTGACTAATGCCACTTCCTGTGCCGAGGACGTTTGCGCGGTTTCGTGTGAGTTCGTCACGCGCCGACCCGCCTACCATGTGAGTGCCCAGCACGTCGAACGGTGACTCCCCCGCGAGTTCCATCTCCCGTACCTCGCCCACGGTATAGCGGGCCATGCTCAGCGCCTCGAATTGCTGGGCGCGTTTGATTTTCCGCCGCGCCTCAAGTCGACGGCGCTGCTGCTGCCGCAGCGTCTTGCGGCGTTTCGACGGGGCGGCGGCGATTTCCGCGTCGGTTATCAGCGGGCGCGCCGCTAGTTCCCTATCAAGTTTCGTGATATGCACGTCGGGCACAACCTGATACGGTTCGTTATCCCGCGCCCTTAAGGCTTGCTGTTGTTCCCCGAATTCCCGCCCGATACGTCGCGCGACCTGCTCAAGCTGTTGTGCGCTGAGCTTACCTAGGAATGTTTCGGTGATTTGCTTGGGTAGGCGTCCGGTACTGTAATCCCTAAGCGATCGTTCTCGACGTACCTGCGCTGACCTGATTGCGGCGTTGCGTTTCAGATTGTTGGCGCGCCGGTTGGTTTTGCGTTTTGCCACGTCCCCTCCTTGTGAGTGTGAAACACCCCCCGCCGCAAGGATGGAAACGACGGGGGGTGAGTCTGGCGGCAACATCCCTATAGGGACATTGTCATGCTATCATATGGGGTGGACAATCGCGTTACTTGCGCTTGTTTTCCGACACTAGTTCGAGGTCGAAGAACTTATAGCCTCGGCGGCTCTTCTTTTCCACCACCTTGAGAGCAATCGGTGCAGACCACGTGTCCGGCGTGCCGAAAATGGCGAACAGGTTGCCAAAAGCGTGCGCCAACGTGGGGGAGGCGGCGGCAAAATCGCCTTCCTCCGCGTGAATGACCACGCGGGTGGAGGAATTGATTTCACCGGTTTCCTGATTCGCGACCTCGATGGCCTGCGCAAGCACGTTGGTCACATGCAGCGGCTCATTCAGGTGTTCGTCAACCTTGTCGGCGGTCTGCATGGCGTTGTACAGCGCCATCTTACCGTCCATAGTGGTGGTGTCGAAAAAGTGGGATACGGCGTTAGCGCCGTTCGCCGCAAAGTTGTTGCCGTTCGTTACGGTCAGTTCGTTGTCAGCCATGATTGTTGCCTTTCCTTATAGGGATTATTAATTATTTTTCCTCGGAGATGATATCATCCTCAACCACGTTGCCGTTCACCGGCCCCGGATAGTCGATAATGGTATCATCCCCAAACTCGCAATTAGCCCAATAGATCGCTTCATCCATGCGCGTCGCCTGCGCATGATACTCGGCGGACATGGGCAGCATGTCCTTGTTAATCTTGCGGGCCTTCTTCATTGCCGTCTCGGGAGTACGGCACGCGCCTTCCACGACTACCTCGGCGTCCACAAGTTCCCCATTTTCGCCGCGCGTAACGCCGCGCACAATACTGTAGTGCTTAGCCCTCTTAATGTATGCCATAATCGTACCGCCTTATACTAGTATTGCTGCTGTTGTGACATTCTTGCCACGTCTTCATCAGTATAACGCACGTCGCTTAGGTTGTCAAAACAACGACATGCAATCTTGATAATGGTTTGGGCGAATTCATTACCCTCCCAGATTTTGCACATCTCATAGCAGGTTGCGCCCTTGACATGGCAGACCGCACACCACGCCACCATCGCCGGGGCATAGATGACGCCGCCCAGCATTTCAATGTTCTGGGTTCGCGCCAACGCGCCGACACGGGACGTGCGCGGGGACAATGATAGACACACGTTTGCCGCATGTTCGATGCCATCCGCAAACGCCACCTGCGCCCCTTGAGGCTTATAAAAATCCTTAAGCAGTGCCACGGTACGGCAGAACGTCTCCCAATCGCCCTCGCCACTATTATATTCGCGCAAGTGCAGATTACGCCTCCTGCCACGGATGACGCGGCGCACGCGGTCATCATCCAACACGCCGTCATCAAACCAATTGGTACGGTTATCATCATTCTTCATTTTTGATATCCCCGCCAATTCGTACAGCCTTAGCCACTACTACCTGCTGCGACTGGATATATCCGGCAGAATCCCCAGATTTGCGAACAATGTCACATAATGCTTGTACTGCCTCCATACCGTCTCCGCCATAATACCAATCAGTATAAATACACTCGTGTCCGGGGATGTAAAAATAGGCGCGATATCTTGTAGTCGTATATTGCGATACGATTTCATCAAAATTCAGGTTCTTCATTTCCATGATTATACCCCTCCAAACCAATTCGTGCGGTTATCAATCTTCTTCGTCCTCGATAATTCCATATTCAACCCCTTTGATAATATGAACTTTCATGCTTTGCAATACTGCGTGAACCGTTGTGTCAGAGCGGTTTATCTTGTCTATAACAAATTTAAGAGCGCGAATAGAATCGCCAGTCTTACACCACTCTGTAAACAGTGGATACATGTTTTCGGCGTCAACAATTCTAGCCCTGAACCATGTAGCACTATAATCTTCTACAATATCATCAAAACTGCGGTTGTTCATTTCCATGTTCATACCCCTCACGGTATCCACGTTGATAATCATCCTCATACATCCTATGGATCTCATAGGGGAGCGTTTCGCGTTCGGGTTTCCCCTCGGCGGCGTCCAATGCCCCGCGCTCATAGCCCTCGGTAGCGGCAATCATTGCGCCCTGCTCAGTCCACTGGCCGAACAGCTGTGCGCAAAGTTCCATGATACTGCTAGGCTCGGTCAATTTCACCCCTTACTATCGCGTCCGCGATATGCAAGTCGGTCGGACGCTGCTCACGCTCCGTTACGCCCTGCACATAACCCTCGCGGAAACAATCGCAATAACCTTGAGCGCAAGCCGCATCCTCCAATGGGCGGATAGCATGAGCGGGAAGCGTCAAACCGGCACGATAGCCCTGCTCATAGTAGGCGGTGCACATGGCCGCATCCCATGTCATCGGCGTAAAACTCATATCTGCACTTTCATTTCTACCATAGGGCACCCTTTTGCCAGACACTTTGCATCATACGATACCGCACGCTTAAGCTCGTCGCAATCGCGAAAAACGACAAAATTCACGTCAATATTCTCGGCATCCCATTCACCCTCCCATTGGTACGGGTCTACATTCAATGTCATACGCTCAAGCTCTATAATCCCGTTATGGACGCGCACGGGAGCGTAAATATCGCCATCAATACGTTTCATAACGCCCTTGTGCTTCCTACAAAATCTTACAGGAATGACGTAATTTGTCTTCTTCCAAACCGAATCATATTTTACATTAGCTTTGCCCCATTTATAGATAAAATAGTTGTCGGGCAATAAACTATTAAACAGGTCTACAATAATACTATCATCAAGATAGTCCAGTTTCACCCTCATAATTCCACCACCTTATAACGCAATTCGATACGATAATACACGCCCGGCTTTTCGGCCATCCCATAGTAGTTAATGGCCTTAACAGCCTGAGCATGGCTGTCACATTCCGCCATACACTCGCATTGCCCATCGCCATAATAGCGTAGCACAGCGAACGACTGAACAATTTCCTTATCCTCAAGCATTTCACATCACCTCACAAAAATAAACCCAAGTTCCATAAGCCCACGGCATTTCAAAAACTCACTTAAAGTTTCCCCGCTATCCACCACAATATCCGTAATTTCAGACAGTGGCCAACTATGAATACTACCCGACACAACGTCTACAGCACAGAACACAATTTCTCGCCAACCAATGTCGTTATTAATCCGGTACAACATTGATTTTACGAGTTGACGAAGATTCATAAAGACAACATTGCACATATGCACCATCCTTATTATCATTGGACTATCCTATATAGTCCATTCGCTCCCCGCCTAGGACTCGAACCCAGACAAACAGCTCCAAAGACTGCCGTACTACCAATTATACTAGCGGGGAAAGACCGTTAACTTAGATGCCGAACGCAAGGTCATGAACAGAGGCCGCTATAAAACCAGCAATCTTCTTGGGAGACATGTAGGCAATATTACGGAATGGCACATAACCATAATGATAATCGTCGCTACCCCAAGAGACAAAAAACGCAAACGGCTTTTCAGTCACAGGCCTTATGCTAAAGCGCACATTACCGCTAACCTTAAACTCAACATTCAGATATTCCACACGCTTCGCGCCATCCCTAAGCGAAGTTACACAAAGCGCCGTAACATCATCATACTTACGAAACGCCTCATACAACACGCCCAACGGACAAACCTCAAGAGTAAGGTTACGAGTATCGTTGCTGCTGTTAATCATGATTGCCATCCTTTTTATTGATTGTTGACGAGTATTATTTATTATAACAACACGCCGAGAGTTAGGCAACACTCGGCGTGCTGCAAATTCACTCACCGCCGATGAGACGCGATAGTCTCCTTAAAAATAGCGCGATAACCCTTAATACCATCAACATAATACCAACGATGCCACAAGATGCTCACAATACGCTGCACATCATACGCGGCAACATCATCATGAAGATAATCGGTGATATACGTCTTGACCATGTTGGTCATCTTATCAAGAGTATCGTGATGAAAATA
>ERZ1090869.580-NODE-580-length-19416-cov-6.882702_pt1 | contig 19416 bp, 17 predicted proteins | sample MGYA00478474_ERZ1090869 | MGnify/ENA primary metagenome ERZ1090869 (study PRJEB33644, sample SAMEA5815748) | chicken gut metagenome | biome: Chicken; feature: Gastrointestinal Tract; material: Caecum | place: Ireland | collected 2019-01-01 | study: A study of the... | reverse complement strand
GCCCTTGTTTCGGTTCGTAAGGGCAAAAACAAGGGCAAACAGATAAGGTTTGATTGAAAAACAGGCGTGAAGCCTTGAAAAATCAATGGTTTCTGAGGATTGGATAGTTAAATACGAATTTAAGCATACTTGCGTGCTGCAATATAGGTATAGATAACATCAATGACTGCATCTGCAGTCAGGAGCCCCAGAGACCATATTACACACGCTGTTCCTTTTGCCTGCAGACTGACGATTATTATGCAGACTCCGGCTATGATAAAGCTTATTCCCCCGAATTTCTGGCTTTTTTTCCAGGTCACTTCATTTTTCATACTCCATTTGGTTCTAAGTCCGATCATTGAGTTTCTTTTCAGTCCCGGCATAAGAATACCGCATAATATTATCACAACGCCCAGATAGCAGAACACAAGACCGGTAATATCAACAGGCATATCCGAAAGATTACTGATCTGTCTGAAATCTGCATACAGAAAATAAACTGTCATCAGGTTGAACAAAAGCAGAACAGCCATTCCGATGATAACTGCTGCTTTTTCATTGTTTTCCCTCTCTTTCCCGGCGGCGCTTTTTGCCACAGCTGTCATAATGGCACCGCAGATCAATGTCTCTGCCGGAAAGATAAGTGTTTCATATTTGCTTCCCCAGCGGGTCACCTGATTGTCCGATCCGTAATGAGCGGGTATCCGGTCCGGCAGAAACAGCAGAGATATAACTGTAACTGCCAGCGGCAGAAACATCAGGATATAATACATATAACGCATGATTTTCTTATTAACCATCTTCATTGCTGCTTTCTCCATCTCCTTATTCAAATCTGTGCGGCATTTCTATTTATAATGAAAAATTGTCATAATCACCGGAAGCGCCAAAAGGCAGATTCCGGGATTGTAAGCGGTCGCCAAGGTCTCTGGCAAGCCCGGACTTTGGCTTGTCGTCCGGCAAATGCCTGCTCGAGGGAGCACGGCAGTCACCTGCCGGGCTTATCGCACAAAAAAATCAGGCAGTATTAAAAACTAATATACTGCCTGAATCTTACACCTCTTACTATCTGCCGTCAATTATTTTTTTGAATCAAGATATGCCTTTCTTCCTTCTTCATAAAGGTTGTTTCCTTCACTGTCGATAATGACAACAACCGGCATATCCTCTACATAAAGTTTTCTGAGAGCCTCTGCGCCCAGATCTTCAAAGGCGATAAGTTCTGCCTTTTTAATACATTTTGCAAGAAGCGCTCCGGCGCCTCCGATGGCTCCGAAGTACACGCCGCTGTATTTTTTCATGGCATCCACAACTTCGGGAAGACGGGCGCCTTTTCCGATCATGCCGCGGGCTCCCACAGACATCATGGTCGGCGCATATGCATCCATACGTCCGCTGGTAGTGGGGCCTGCACTTCCGATCACCTGTCCCGGTTTCGCCGGTGTCGGTCCTACATAGTAGATCGTCGCATCCTTCGGATCAAAGGGGATGTCCTCCCCCTTTGCCAGTGCCTCACACATTCTCTTGTGTCCGGCATCACGGGAAGTATAGATCGTTCCTGTAAGAAGCAGCTGATCTCCTGCGTGGAGTGTCTTAGCAAGTTCCTCTGTGAGTGGTAATGTAATCTTTCTTGCCATTTATATCACCTCCGATTTGTGGCGTGTCACATGACAGTTGATATTTACTGCACAGGGCATTCCTGCAATATGAGTGGGCAGCGTCTCGATGTTCAGGCCGATCGCTGTTGTCTTTCCGCCGAATCCCTGAGGTCCGATCCCCAGTTCATTGATCTTTTCAAGCATCTCTTTTTCAAGGTCAGCGTAGAACGGATCCGGATTGGAAGAATCCAGAGGACGCATCAGCGCCTTCTTTGCCAGAAGCGCGCATTTGTCAAATGTTCCGCCGATACCGACGCCGACTACCATAGGCGGACACGGGTTCGGGCCTGCAGTCTCCACTGCCTCGATGATAAAGTCCTTGATGCCCTGAAGACCTGCTGACGGCTTGAACATACGGATCTGGCTCATATTCTCGCTGCCGAATCCTTTCGGCCCTACTGTGATCTTGATGTTCTCGCCCGGCACGATCTCCGTATAGAGCATTGCCGGAGTGTTATCTCCCGTATTTCCGCGGCGCACCGGATCCTTTACGACAGATTTGCGCAGATATCCGTTTGTATATCCGCGGCGCACGCCCTCGTCGACCGCCTCTCTGAGATCTCCTCCTACAAGATGTACATCCTGTCCGATCTCAAGAAATACACATGCCATGCCGGTATCCTGACAGATCGGCACGTTCTCATTGTCTGCGATCTCAAAGTTCTCGATAATATTGTCCAGGACACCCTGGGCAATATTGCCGTCTTCACATGCACGGCAGTCACGGATCGCACATTTCACGTCCTCCGGAAGATGATTGTTCGCCTCAATACAGAGTTTCTCGATCACATCCGTAAGTGTACTTACATTAATTTCACGCATGTAAATCAACTCCTTCCTTTTATTTTTTATAATATTCGCGGACTGCTTTAGCATCTCAGGCCTGTACAGCCCGCAGAACAGCAAAGCAGATCGTTCAGATCCACTTTGATTTTACAGGAAAATACCGATAAACTGGCAGCTCAGCACAACGAACACGAGAGCTACCGGATAAGTCGCCGCATATGCGGAGGCTACATCATCTGTACCAGTTACACGGATCAAAGTTCCAAGAGCCGGGGTACTTGTCATACCTCCGCAGATGGATCCCAATGTGTTAAACAGGCTCAGTTTCATCAGCTTCATTGCCACAAAATATCCGACAAGCATCGGAATCAGTGTGATGAGTGCGCCGTAAAGGAAAAGAACAACTCCCTGCTCTTTCAGGATTTCGATAAATCCTGCACCGGCCTCCACGCCGGCTCCGATAAGGAACAGCGCAAGACCAAACTCTCTTAAGCACTCCAGAACTGATTTCTCTACATGGAAACTGATCTTTCCCGCATGTCCGAAATGTCCCAGTATCAGACCTGCGATCAGCGGACCGCCTGAGGTTCCCAGCGAGAACTCTGCTCCGCCCGGAAGCGGAATTACGATCTTGGCCAGGATAATTCCAAGCGCGATGGCGAGTGCAAACGGGAAAAGCCCCATCTCATCCACAACAAACAGTTTGCTTTTCTTTTTCAGCTGGTCATCTCCAACGTTCTGGGCAGCCTCGAATTTCGCGCGTTCTGCAGCCATGTCCGTTTTCAGAAGTTTCGGAACGAGCTGTACAAAAAGTACAACACCCACAACGCCAAACGGGTAGGCAATTCCATATCCGACAGACGCATTTGCAGACCCGGTAGCGTCAATCGCTGCCGCAAGCCCCGGCGTACTTGTCAGAGCTCCCGACATCATACCTACGCTGATATCTGACGGAACACCTGCGATCTCAATAATTGCAACTGTTGTCAGAGCTCCAACAACGATAATAATAAATCCCAGCAGGATATAGGATTTAGCATTGATCTTGAAATTACGGAAGAACTTCGGTCCTGCAATAAATCCTACAGAAGTTACGAAACAGATCAGACCCAGTTCCCTGACCAGATCAGGCACTTTAAATCCAAAATGTCCGAATACCAGAGCTACAAGAAGAACACCGGCTGTACCAAGCTCTACTCCGCGGATCTTAATACTTCCAACAAGATAGCCGATAAAAGCTACCATAAACACAACCATCAGTGTATTGCCGAGAACGCTGTCCTGAAACCATGCTAATATATCCATTCTTTTTTCTTACTCCCTTCTATCTCTCGTGTCTTGCATATTTCGGGAGCAGAAGCGGGGAAACATCTCCGGTATCAAGTCCGGCTTCCTTAAGTTCCTGCGCATATGCCTGTACATGATCAAGATTCATGTTTCCAAGCTCTACATTCTTCGCTTTCGCCGCTGCAGCCTTTCCTGCATTGCGTCCGAATACGATGATATCAAGCAGAGAATTGCCCATCAGACGGTTTCTTCCGTGGATTCCTCCGACAGCCTCACCTGCAACAAGCAGATTGTCGATCACTTTTGTGAATCCGTCTCCGCCGATCTCCAGACCACCGTTCTGATAGTGCAGCGTCGGGTATACGAGGATCGGAAGTTTTCTCATATCAATATCATATTTCATATACATACGGAGCATCGCAGGGATACGTTTCTCGATCGTTCCCTTTCCGCCGATCTCCTCGATCATCGGAGTGTCAAGCCATACGCCGCTTCCAAGGGGTGTATTCACGCCCTTGCCGCGTGCCGTACACTCGCGGATAATGCCAGATGCGGCCACGTCACGGGTCTCCAACGGATGCATGAACGCCTCGCCATCCACGTTGACAAGCTGTGCGCCTACGGAACGCACCTTCTCTGTCACGAGAGCGCCGAAGATCTGGGACGGATAAGCAACGCCCGTCGGATGATACTGGATCGTATCCTGATACAGGAGCGGAGCACCCATACGGTATCCGAGGATCAGTCCGTCTGCTGTCGCTCCGTAGTGGTTGGATGTGGGGAATCCCTGGTAATGCATGCGTCCCGCACCGCCTGTTGCGATGATGACTGTCTTAGCCTTTGCTACAAGATAGTCGTCTGTCTCCAGGTTCTGAAGCACGGCTCCTGCCACCTGTCCTCTGTCGTCTCTGATCAGCTCTACTGCTACTGTAAACTCCGCAACCGGGATCTGGCGGTTTAATACTTCGTCGCGCAGGGTACGCATGATCTCTGCTCCGGAGTAATCCTTGCAGGCATGCATTCTCTTTCTGGATGTTCCGCCGCCGTGTGTTGTGATCATACGGCCAGTCTCATCCTTGTCGAACATAACGCCCAGTTCATTCAGCCATTTGATCGCATCCGGCGCTTCCATAACAAGACGTCTTAAAAGCTCCGGTCTTGCTGCGAAGTGACCGCCGCCGAAAGCGTCCAGATAGTGCTGTACCGGAGAATCGTTCTCCTTATCCGCAGCCTGGATACCGCCTTCTGCCATCATAGTGTTGGCGTCGCCGATACGCAGTTTTGTCACGATCATAACGTTAGCGCCCGCCTCATGTGCCTCGATCGCAGCGGAAGCTCCCGCACCGCCGCCGCCGATGACGAGCACGTCCACATCATAGTCTACTTTGTTGATATCAACCTTTTCCGAGAGCAGACGGCTGTTAGAATGAAGCAGGTGTACCAGCTCCTTCGGCGCTTTCTGTCCCTTATTCGGTCCTACTTTGATCTCTGCAAATGCCTCTTCCCTGTAATCAGGATGGAATTCCTTAAGAAGGGCATCTTTCTCGTCCGCCGTCATACGTCTCGGCTCTACGCCCAGACGTGCTGCTCTGGTGGCCTCCACTTTTTTTACGGATTCCATCATTTCCGGTGTAAACATGGTCTTCCCTCCTTATTTCTCAATCTCTCTGTTGTTGTAAAGTTCCTGCATCTCTGTGATCGGTTTCTCCATGATCTGCTCGATCAGCTGGTCGTAATCGCCGTGATGGATCTCTTCCACACGCTCTGTCAGGTGCTTGGACTCAGGAGCGATATATTTTCCTGTCAGACGTCTTGCAAGGACTCCAACCATCGGGTGGGAGATTCCTGCCGGACATCTCACGGAACAGCATCCGCATCCGATACAGTCAAAGGATTCTTCCGCACACTTCTCGAAGTCGCCGCGCTGTGCGTAAGCGATGTACTGCATAACGTTCAGATCCTGGGTACATGCCTTTGTACATGCGTTGCAGCCAATGCAGCTGTAAATCTCCGGATACAGATCCATCATCACTCTCTGCTCCGGTTTGATATCTTCAATATCATATGTTCTCTTGTCTGTCGGGAAGAACGGAACGGTTGCCACATACATGCCCTCTTCCACCTGTGTCTGACAGGCGAGGCATGTCTTCAGTTCATTTTTCCCTTTGATCCTGTAGATCGTGGCACAGGCGCCGCAGAAGCCGTGACGGCAGCCGCATCCTCTTTTCAGTGTATATCCCGCATACTCCATAGCTGTCATGATCGTCAGGTCAGCCGGTACACTGTATTTCTTACCGAAAAAATATACATTTACCATTTTCTCCATGATATTTCTTCCTTTCCCTAGTATTCATTCGGCATCTCATCGATCTCATCGCAACGAAATACCGGGCCGTCTTTACATACATATTTTGATCCGATATTACATCTTCCGCACTTGCCGATTCCGCATTTCATACGGAGCTCCAGTGTGGTATACACCTGCTCTCTGGAGAATCCGAGTTCTTCCAGACCTGCAAGGGTAAACTTGATCATGATCGGCGGTCCGCAGATCAGAGCTGTTTTATTTACGTCAAACCCAAGCTCTTTCACATAATTGGGCACAAATCCCACATGTCCGTCCCAGCCTTCCTGCTCGCGGTCGATGGTCAGATGTACATGCACGTCCGGCGCATTCATCCACACTTCCTGAATCTCTTTTAACTGGACCAGGTCGTCTGCGGAACGGGAACCATATACAATATCCACTGTTCCGTAGTCGCCGCGGTTATCCAGCACATAATTGATAACGGAACGCAGCGGAGCAAGTCCGATACCTCCGGCGATAAACAGAAGATCCTTTCCTTTCAGCTTATCCTCTACCGGGAAATGATTTCCATAGGGTCCGCGGACTGTGATCTCGTCTCCCACTTCCAGACTGTGCAGATAGTCGGTCAGCACACCGCACTTCTTAATGCTGAATTCCTGATATTCTTTGTTGGTCGGCGAAGAAGTAATTGAAAACATACCTTCGCTGATCCCCGGAGCACAGAGCATTGCGCACTGTCCCGGCATGTGCTCGAAGAGTTTTCCTCCTTCCGGAGCATTGACACGGAACGTCTTTACATCCGGCGTCTCCTCCCGGATATCTGTGATCACGCCCACCTTCGGGATCAGAGTATCAAGAGTATAGTTCTTGTGACAGGTACACTCACTCATTACTGCTCACCTCCCTGTTTCTGAAATGCTTTTACCACTTTTACGATATTTAACGAAGCCGGACATTTCTCCACGCATCTTCCGCATCCCACACAGGAATACATTCCGTCGTTGTTTGCCGGATAATAAACCAGCTTGTGCATAAATCTCTGACGGAATCTCTCCTTCTGAGACTTACGGTTATTTCCGTGAGCCATCATAGTGAAGTCAGAGTACATGCAGGAATCCCAGCAGCGGTATCTCTGTACGCCGTTCTTTCCGGCATCGTAATCTTTGATGTCATAGCACTGGCATGTAGGACATACAAACGTACATGTTCCGCAGGCAAGGCAGGGCTTATAAAGCTCATCCCAAAGCGGATCCTCGAACTTCTCCATCAGTACGTCTCCGTTCCAGCCTTCCAGTGAAAGGTGGCTGTAAGGCAGCTGCTCCACGATCCCGCGGATCGCTTCCTTCTCTTTTTTAACGATCTCTTCCGCCGCGCCATCCTCGGTAAGAAGGTCTTTCACCGCCTCTGTCAGCGCCTCTCCCTTTTCCGTGAGTGCCTTCCAGTACAGTTCGTCTCCGATCATCCATGTAGCAACGTCGGCTGCCGGCTCTGCCGCATCCACGCCGAACACCTTGCAGAAGCAGGTTTCTTCCGGCTCATGGCAGGCAAGAGCAACGATCGTTCCATGCTCTCTTCTTGCAGCGTAGAAGGTATCCAGCGGATCTACGAGGAAGACTCTGTCCAGCACTTCCACTCCCTTTACATCGCAGGCCTTCATTCCAAATACAACAAAATTCTGTTCTTTTAACGCCTCGGGTTCTACCTTGATCTTCTTGCCGTCCCTGATACAGGTATACAGGGTCTCACTCTGCGGGAAAAAGGCATCTTTCGGAGATTTTACGGTTTTTAATGTATCCAGGTCCACCTCTGCGTCCTCTGTCCACACACCGAAGTTCACTTTATCGGCAGTCTTCACGGGCAGATATAATTCCTGTTCTGCGGCAATCTTCTGAAATAATGCCGTCAGATTTTCTTTTGCGATCTTATACATACATTATCCCCTTTCTGCCACGATTCCCGGCTCTACATCCTCAAACTCATAATTGGTAAGAGGGGTTCTCGGCTCCAGATCCGCGCCTGCCTGATACTCTCCGTACAGTTCATTGATATCTTTGATGAACTTGCGGTTGAACAGATGAAGCGGGATCCCCTGCGGACATACTCTGCTGCACTCTCCGCAGTCCGTACATCTTCCTGCTACATGGAATGCACGGATAATGTGGAACATCTTCTCCTCAAAGGAGTCTACGTTCGCTTTCTGTGCGCTGTCAAATTTATTGCTGTCAAATACGCACTTGCGGCAGCTGCATGCCGGACATACGTTGCGGCAGGCGTTGCAGCGGATGCATTTGCTCAGCTCTTTCTGGAAAAATGCGAATTTTTCTTCCGGGCTCATGGCCTCGATCTTCTCCACTTCTGCGAAGCGGTCCGCATCCTTCGTCTCTTTGGACTCTCCGATAACCTCGTCGAAGACCATGTGGTCCTTGCCCTTGCACACATGGCATCTCTCCAGCATAGCGTCAGCATATGCACAAGTCTTCTCTCCGTAGATCGTATCGATCGTCAGCGTCTCCGCCTCGTCTTCGATCTCTGCGCCGGAGATACTCTTGATTCCTTTGATGCCCATTGCTTTGATCTTCTCAATGTCAAGCTTTCCTTTGCAGCCCACGCCGATAATGTATGCTTTTTCGCGGTCCACACGGTGCTCTTTCATCAGTTCCTGAAAACTGTATGTATCGCAGGGCTTCAGGCAGACAAGAGTTTTTCCTTCCAGTTTGGAAGCCTCGATCATATATTTGCTTAAGTTTGCTCCGCAGAATCCGTTGTATACGAAATCTGCAAAGTCTTCTTCTTTCTCAAAGTAAGCCGGTTCCGGATTGTAAGGCAGGTCCCCGGCTTTCCATCCGAGCACTCTTGCCACAGTTCCGTCGGCCAGAAGCTCTTTTGCGCGGTTGATTACTCGAGTCTGCGACTCTCGTTGTTGGGCAGTCGCCAGATGTGAGCTAGCTCCCGCCTGGCTCGTTGCCTCTACAAATTCCTGCATCTTAAATCCTCCAATCTTACGTTTTTGCCAAGAGATGTGATCTTGTCCACAAACTCATGCATGGTCTGGGAGAATTTCGCACCCTCAGCGGCAGATACCCACTCTACGCGGGTACGTCCGTTTTCCACTCCGATATAATCCAACATGGAGAACAGAAGTGTCATACGTCTTCTTGCATAGAAGTTGCCGGATGTGTAGTGGCAGTCGCCGGGATGGCATCCGCACATGATCACACCGTCCGCTCCTCTCTCAAATGCTCTTAAGATGAACATCGGATTGACACGGCAGGAGCAGGGAACGCGGATGATCTTGACGTCCGCCGAATAGGACATACGGCTGCTTCCCGCCAGGTCTGCGCCCGCATAACTGCACCAGTTACAGCAGAACGCAACGATCTTTGGTCTGAATTCTTCATTCTTTTCTATCGACATATCGCATCCACCTCCGCTAAGATCTGTCTGTTAGAGAATCCCTGCAGGTCCATTGCTCCGGACGGACATGTTACAGTACATGCACCGCAGCCCTGACAAAGCGCGTCATTTACAATGGCAATACGCCTTGTCTCGCGGATTCCGTGATCGTTCACCTCTTTATCCTCATAAGTGATCGCTCCGTACGGGCAGACATTCGCGCACTGGGAACATCCGTTGCACAGAAGTTCATCGGAATGTGCCGTGCATGGATTGGTCAGCAGTTTATCTTTGGCAAGAAGCCCGATTGCCTTGACAGCAGCCGCTCCTGCCTGAGAAACCGTCTCCGGGATATCTTTCGGTCCCTGGCACACGCCGGAAAGGAAGATACCTGCTGTCGGTGATTCCACCGGACGCAGTTTTGCATGAGCCTCTGTAAGGAAGTTGTTTGTATCAATGCTGGCCGTCAGCATGGTAGCGATCTTTCTCACATCCGGGTTCGGCTCGATGGCAGCAGCAAGGACGACCATATCCGCCTCTTTTAAGATCTGTTTGTTATCGATCAGGTCTGCGCCCTGTACAAGCAGCTTTCCGTCCGGCTGCGGAATGACTTTTCCGACCTGTCCTTTGATGTAGTTTACACCGTAGTCTTCTACTGCTCTGCGGTAGAACTCGTCAAAGTTCTTGCCCGGTGTACGCACATCAATGTAGAATACCGTCACATTTGTATCCGGATATTTGTCGCGGATCAGCATTGCATGTTTTGCCGTATACATGCAGCAGACCTTGGAGCAGTAGCTCTTTCCTCTGTCGTCCGCACAGCGGCTTCCCACACACTGGATAAATACGATTTCCTTCGGTGCCTTTCCGTCGGACAGACGCTCCAGATGTCCGCCTGTCGGTCCGGCCGCGTTCATAATACGCTCCAGTTCCAGAGAGGTAATAACGTCTTTGCTCTGGCTGTACGCATACTCGTCATACTTGTCCAGCTTGATCATATCAAATCCGGTGGCAACTACGATGGCGCCGTACTTCTCTGTAACGATCTCGTCCTGCTGTTCGTAATCGATCGCGCCTGCCTGACATACCTTTGAACAGATTCCGCATTTTCCCGTCTTGAACTTAATACATGCGTCCCGGTCGATAACCGGAACATTGGGAACTGCCTGCGCAAACGGTGTGTAGATCGCACTTCTGTTGCTCAAGCCGCGGTTGAACTCGCTTGGAGTCTTCTTGCTCGGACATTTTTCCTGACACAGTCCGCAGCCTGTACATTTGTTCATATCCACACTTCTTGCTTTCTTGCGGATTTCAACCGTAAAGTCTCCCACAAAGCCGGAAACGCTCTCTACTTCGCTGTATGTATAGATATTGATGTTCGGATGTGCGTTCACTTCCCCCATCTTCGGCGTCAGGATACAGGAAGAACAGTCCAGTGTCGGGAATGTCTTGTCAAGCTGTGACATTCTTCCTCCGATACTCGGTGTCTTCTCCACAATATCCACCGGATATCCTGCCTCAGCAATATCCAGCGCGGTCTGAATTCCCGCGATCCCGCCGCCGATCACGAGTGCTCTCTTTGTCACACGGCTCTCGCCCGGCTGAAGCGGCGCGTCAAGGTTTACCTTTGCAACCGCTGCGCGCATCAGGATAACGGCTTTTTCCGTAGCTTCCTCTATATCTTTATGTATCCAGGAGCAGTGCTCACGGATGTTTGCGATTTCTACCATATACGGGTTTAATCCCGCTCTCTCCGCTGCGTTTCTGAATGTCGTCTCATGCATACGCGGAGAACATGAACAGACGACTAATCCGGTCAGATGTTTTTCTTTGATCGCCTTCTGGATCAGCTCCTGGCCTGCCTCGGAACACATATACTGATAATCCTCAGCGTGAACGACACCCGGCTCGTGGAGCGCCATCTCGGCAACTTTCTTTACGTCTACCGTTGCCGCGATATTACTTCCGCAATGGCAGACAAATACTCCTATTCTCTGCACCTTTTATCACCTCCTGTATCTTCTGAACGCACTTACCAGCAGCTGCTGCGGTGTATCCGGGTCAAGAAGCTCCGGAATCTCATCGGGAGTCAGATAGTCCTGTCCCTTCTCACGCACAACAATCTGTCTTGCCGCGTCGATCAGCTTGCCCGGTTTCACATCGCGGGGACATCTCTCCACACATGCAAAACAGGAAAGGCATTTCCAGAGGGATTTTGACTGAACGAGAGACTCAATGTCTTCATTGATCACATAGGAGACAAACTGATGGGGTTTGATATCCATTTCATTATAAGAAGGACAGGATGCGGAACATTTCCCGCACTTCATGCACTTCAGTGGATTTACTCCGCTGATTTCCTTGATCATTTCTGCGCGTTTCTGTTCTGTTTTCACTGTTCCTTCACCTCCTCTTTCACGCCCAGCGCCTCTGCCAGAAGTTCTGTAAAGTAGTATACCGGCAGATTTCCGCCGTTATTTTTATTCAGATTGTACATGCACAGAGGACAGGCTGTGATCAGCATATCTGCGCCGAATCCGGAAGCGCTCTCCTCGATCTTTCTGCACATTTCCTTAGACATATCCTCTTCTTTCAGAGATATGTATCCTCCGCAGCACTCATTGCGGTACGGGTAGATCACCGGCTCCGCGCCGATAGCACGGATAAAGTCTTCCATGATCTTCGGATTTTCGGGATCGTCAAAAGCAAGCAGCTTGCCCGGGCGGAGCAGAAGACAGCCATAGTAAGCGCCGATCTTCTTTCCTTTCAGCGGATTTACCACCTTCTTTTTTACTTCGTCAAATCCGATTCGGTCGCGGAGGACCTCAAGGAAATGAAGCACAGTAGTCTCTCCGTTGTACGGCTCATCCAGTGCCATGTAATTGTTGGCTCTTGTCCGGATATCCTCCACATTCTTCATATCATCGTTCACACGTTTGATCACATGATGACAGGCAGAGCAGAGTGTAACCAGATCCTGGCCCTTTTCTTTCGCGTCATTGAGCGCGCGGACAGAGGACAGTTTTGTGGCAATCTCATCACTTCCCAGCGGATAGACACCGCCGCAGCACTGCCACTCGCTGATCTCTTCCAGTTCAAATCCCAGCACCTCTGCCGAGGCTCTGGCATACCGATCCAGATCCTGAGCCTTGTTTTTCAGGGTGCAGCCGGGATAATAACTGTATTTCATAGTATTACCTCCTTGTCTGTCAGGCGGAAAACCAGGCCGCCTTGTCACTTAAATTTACCCCACGCGGAAACCGCTGTGGGGTTTATAAATTATATATCCAACTGAGCGATTACTTCTTTTAACTTGTTTGCACTTGACTGGAGTTTCGCAACTTCCTCATCTGTCAGGCGCATCGGAACTTTGCCCTGAACTCCGTTCGGTCCAACCAGACACAGAACACTTACACATACATCTTCAATTCCATACTCGCCGTGCATCAGAGACGAAACAGTTGCCACAGAATCGGAAGCTGCCAGTACCATGTTGCACAGCTGACATACTGCGATCGCAACCGCATAGAATGTAGCGCCTTTCTTTGCGATAACCTGTCCGCCTGATTTGTGAACGAACTCTTCCATTCCGTCTTTGTCCAGCTCTCCAAGGTCAATACCGTGAGCCTTCATTGCCTCATAATAGTCGTCTACATTTACAGTAGCAATGGATGCGCCTGACCACGGAACGAAGGAGGAATCTCCGTGCTCACCTAACACATATGCATGGATATTTTTCTGTGCCACGCCGAAATGCTCTGATAATCCTGAGCGGAGACGTGCTGTATCAAGAAGCGTACCGGAACCGATGATCTGGTTCTCCGGAAGTCCTGAAATCTTTGTGAATACATAGGTAAGAACATCTACCGGATTGCTGACGATAATATATTTTGCGTTCGGAGCTGCCTTTACGATCTCCGGTGTGATGGATTTGATAATATTTACGTTTGTCTGCGCAAGCTCAATTCTTGTCTGTCCCGGTTTACGGGCGATTCCGGAGGTAATGATGACAATATCAGAGCCTTTCGCATCCTCATAATCTCCTGCAATGATCGAGATCGGATTTCTGAAGCAGGTTCCCTGCTTGATATCCATGACTTCTCCCTCTGCTTTGTCTTTGTTGATATCGATCATAACGATCTCTGATGCGATATCTTCATATGAAAGTTTGTACGCGATTGTGGCTCCGACACTTCCGGCGCCGATGATTGTGATTTTACTGCTCATTTGTTCTCCACTTACCTTTCTTTTAATTTTTTCTCGCAATAAAAAAAGAAATCAAGATTAATACGCTGCTGTTTTTTTAATCCAAATGTCATTTCATCAAAAAAAGAGCTGCACTGCTTTTCCCTCCGTAAAAACAAAAATTAATCAGATTTCACTTCCTTGATAATACCATATTGTCAATAATTTGACAAGCTGTCTTTTGTAAAAGACTGTTGGGTTTTTCTGTCTTTTCTATATTCCGACGGGCTGGTTCCTTTCTGTTTTTTAAACGCCTTGGAAAAATACAGGTTATTTTCGAACCCCACAGAGTATGCTATGGCCGATACCGACAGGTCTGTTTCCTTTAACAGATGGCAGGCCTGCTTTATCCTGTATTCGGAGAGATATTCCTTCGGGGATTTTCCCATATAAGCCTGAAATGACCGGAACAGGTGGCTCCGGCTGATTCCCACATACGCGGCCACATCCTCCACAGTGACCGGATAGGAGTAATTGGTCTCTATGTATTTCTCTGCTTTCTCCACATAAATCGTCTGTAGATCTTTTTCCGGGTTTTCGCCGCCCCCATAGTGCATAAACACAGACAGAAGACTGTACAGGGCTCCCGCCATTGCCACCGCAGCCTCGTAAGTATTCCCCTTCACATGGTAGATCTGCTCCAGCCCGTTCCGTATTTCTTCCTCCGGGATCTTTCCCTTCAGAATATAGGGCGTATCCTTTGTAAATGCCGTATTCCTGATAATGGAAGCCGCATCCGCCCCCATAAAGCCGGCCCACCCGTATTCCCATGGTTCCTCCTTATCCGCATGATACTGAACTTCCACACCGGGATAAAGGATAAAAGCATCTCCCTGGGAAAGCCGCCGCGACATCTTCCCCACCGTATAGTAGCCGCTCCCGGACAGTATATAGTGGATGCAGTAGTGATCCCGCACGCCCGGCCCCCACTGATACTCCGGCTCGCATTTCTGATAGCCCACATTGTAAACAGACAGGGAATTCAAAAGGTTCTCTCCTACTTTATAGGAGTGTTTATACGAATCTGCCACAGTTCTCCTCCTCTCTGTCCCCTGAATCTCTCCGGGACATTTCTTTACCGCCATTATAATTCCCGTTCATTTTTCATGCAACATTTTTACATGTGATTGCACGTATTTTTTATAGACTCTTTTTGTCCGTTCATTTTATAATACAGTCAGGACGAAAAATCTGATACCTGCTTTTCACGATTCAATATTTTTAGGAGGAAAAACAACATGAAAAAAAAGCTGTTTGACAAATTTACAGAACTTTTTGGCAGTGCGGACGGGGCACGCTTCTATTTCTCCCCGGGACGCGTCAACCTGATCGGAGAGCACACCGATTACAACGGCGGCCATGTCTTTCCCTGCGCCCTGACGATCGGCACCTACGGAGCGGCGCGCAGGAGAAATGACCGGCTGATCCATTTTTATTCAATGAATCTGGACCGGTTTGGCGTGGTTGAAGTCTCCCTTGACAACCTTTCCTTCAATTCCAAATACAACTGGGCAAACTATCCCCTCGGCGTTGTATGGGCCTTTGCAGAAAAAGGATATACGCTGGACTGCGGCTTTGATATGGTGATCTGGGGAAATATTCCAAATGGTTCCGGGCTGTCCTCCTCCGCATCTCTTGAGGTTCTCACCGGCGTTATCCTGACGGATCTTTTTGATATCAGCGATTTGAGCATGACCGACCTGGCGCTGATCGGCCAGTACTCTGAAAACAATTTCAACGGCTGCAACTGCGGTATTATGGATCAGTTTGCCGTTGCCATGGGCAAAAAGGACAATGCGATCTTTCTGGATACAAGCACCCTGAAATTTGAGTATGCCCCCATTGAACTTGAAGATGCCAAGATCATCATAACAAACAGCAAGGTCAAACACAGTCTGGTGGATTCTGCCTACAACGACAGACGCCAGGAGTGCGCGGACGCTCTCGCCGCCCTGCAGAAAGATCTCGACATCGAATCTCTCGGCGAACTAAGCCCGGAAGAGTTTGAGGCAAACAAAGGGCTGATCACTGATCCGGTACAGCTTAAGCGGGCAAAACACGCCGTTTACGAGAACCAGCGCACCATTGACGCCGTGGCTTCTCTGCGGGCAGGCGATATTGCCCGTTTCGGAGAACTGATGAACCAGTCACACATTTCTCTGCGTGACGACTATGCAGTATCCTGTGAAGAAATTGATATCCTTGTAGATCTGGCGTGGAAAATCCCCGGAGTGATCGGTTCCCGCATCACCGGAGGCGGTTTCGGCGGATGCACGGTAAGCATTGTGAAAAACGACTCCGTTGATACGTTTATCGAAAGCATCGGAAAAGCCTACAAAGAAAAAGTCGGCCATGAAGCGGAGTTCTACACCGTCCAGATCGGCGACGGAGCCGCCCGTCTTGACGATTGAAGGAGGTAGGCAGCATGCTATATGAAACCATAAAGAAACTGGTCCAGTACGGGATCAGTACGGGGCTTACGCCGGAATCCGAACGGATTTACACGACTAATCTTCTTCTGGATGTTATGAAAGAAGATGACTTTGAAGATGTGCCCTGCGACCTTGACAACAATGTCCTGGAGGACGTGCTCTCAGAGCTCCTTGACGAGGCAGTGAAAAGAGGAATCATCGAAGACAGTATTACATGCCGGGATCTGCTGGACACAAAGCTTATGAACTGTCTGATGCCCCGGCCGGCGCAGATCCAGGAGAAATTCTGGGAAAAATATACGGCTTCCCCCGAGGCGGCCACTGACTACTACTATAAATTAAGCCAGGACAGCGATTATATCCGTCGTTACCGGATTAAAAAGGACAGAAAATGGACCGTTGAGACAGAGTACGGCACGCTTGACATCACGATCAATCTCTCAAAACCGGAAAAAGACCCCAAGGCCATTGCCGCAGCAGGAAAAGCCAAATCTTCCTCCTACCCGAAGTGCCAGCTCTGCATGGAGAATGAAGGGTATGCGGGCAGGGCAAACCATCCCGCCCGGGAAAACCACCGCATTATCCCCATCACGATCCAGGGGAAAAAGTGGGGCTTCCAGTACTCTCCCTATGTATACTACAACGAGCACTGCATCGTTTTTAACGGAGAGCACATACCCATGAAGATTGACCGGAACACATTTGCAAAGCTGTTTGACTTTATCAGGCTGTTCCCCCACTACTTCCTGGGCTCCAACGCAGATCTCCCGATCGTAGGCGGCTCCATATTGAGCCACGATCATTTCCAGGGCGGAAACTATACTTTTGCTATGGCCAAAGCGCCTATGACCGAACAGTTCCAGGTGCCCGGATACGAGGATGTAACCGCAGGGATCGTAAAATGGCCTCTCTCCGTCATCCGCCTGCAGTGTACAGATTCGGAGAGGATCATAGATCTGGCTGAGCATATCCTGAATAAGTGGCGCAGCTACACGGACGAGAGCGCGTTCATCCTCGCTGAGACAGACGGAACGCCTCACAATACGATCACTCCCATCGCCCGCAGACGCGGAGAACTTTTTGAACTTGACCTGACCCTTCGCAATAACATCACCACAGAGGAACACCCTCTCGGCGTATACCACCCCCATGCGAAGCTGCATCATATCAAAAAAGAAAATATCGGTTTGATCGAAGTAATGGGACTGGCGGTCCTGCCTGCCCGACTGAAAGGCGAGATGGAACTGCTCCGGGAGTATATCCTGGACGGAAAAGACATCCGCGGCAACGAACAGATCGCCAAACACGCCGACTGGGTGGATGAATTCCTGCCCTCTTACAGCGATGTCAGCAAAGAAAATATCGGCCATATCCTGGAACAGGAAGTGGGAAAAGTTTTCTGCCAGGTGCTCGAAGACGCGGGCGTGTACAAAAATACAGAAGAAGGAAAAAAAGCATTCCGGCGTTTCATAGAAATATTATAAATTCAGAATGGCCTGAAAATGAGATAAGAGCTCCTGTTTCCGGCAGGAGCCCTTATCTCATTTCTCTGTAACTGCAGCGTCAGCGTACACCGACGCTACATTAATTGTTAACCCCGTGATGGGCTGAATAAGAATCTACGGTTATCCCCTTAAACGTATATCCTGCTGCCCGGTAATGCTCAATGATCTTCGGAAGAGCCTCTACCGTGGTGTCCTTTGCATCTGTATCATGCATCAGTATATTGATATGCTGGCTGCTGCAGGAGGTCGCGTTTTTGATCAGTTTATCCACCGGCACATTATTCCCGCTGGCATCTGTGGAATCACAGTTCCAGTCAAAATACTGGTAGCCTTTTTCCTGCACTTTTTTCGTAAGGATGGTCATCAGCCCTTTCGAATACTCCGCGCTGACTGTATTGCTGGAACCTCCCGGGAATCGGATAACATAGGATTTCTCTCCCGTGACCTGCTCCACCAGGTCTGAGATTTTCTGAAGATCCTTAAAATATGCATCCTCTGACGCATACACTTCTTTATAATTGTGGCTGTATGTATGGAGGCCTACCGTATGCCCCTCGTCGTGGGCCCGCTTCATCAGATTATTATACTTCTGATTATTTCCCGTGACAAAAAATGTGGCCTTTACATTGTATTCTTTCAGTATGTCAAGAATTTTTCCCGTATTTTCAGAAGGACCGTCGTCAAATGTAAGATAGACAATCTTCTGGGTCAGCTCTTCGTTTTTTTTCACCACGATTTTTCTCTCCAGCGTCGTCTCGTTGCCCGAACGGTCTTTGGCCTTATACACTGCCGTGTATGTGCCGGGCGCGTTCAGATCCACCTGGTTGTGATCGACTTCGACTACCGGAGCAGGATCCATATTGTCCCTGACCGTAACACCGCTTAAAAAATCCAGTGTCCTTCCCTGCATAATCGTAATGTCGTCCGCCCCCTGGATCTCTGGAGCAGTCTCGTCTTTTTCAAGCGTCACCTGAGCGGTCTTTACTGTCGAATTGCCCGCCTTATCCTCAGCTACTATATTAATGTCAAAGGTTCCAGGCTCGGTGAAGCTTTCGTCCTCTTCAAATTTTACGGACACTTCGGAGGCATCGGTTACTTCCTCAACGAAAAATTCCGGTTTCAGTTCCTCTGCAAGATCCGTTACATATGATTTCACAGTCAGTTCCGGGGCTATTGTGTCTCTGACCCGGACCGTCACTTTTGTTTTCTGGCTCCGGAATCTGTATTCCACAGGATAATCTCCCGTAGTGGAAGTATCGACCTCCCCCGTCACTTCAACCTGTGATGCCTTTCCTCCGACCACATACCGGATATTATCCTCCGGGTCGAACGCTTCTTTCAACTCCTGGTTCACAACTTTGTTTTTCAAAAAAACAGGATGAAACTTGTAAATGAGAATTCCTGCCGCAGCAAATGCAACAATGATCAGAGCCATGACAGCTATAAGAATAATCCTCCTTCTCACTGTCCTTTTTCTCATCAGCATTTTTGATGCACGCTCTCTGCGTATTATATCGTCCCTGCGTATCTTATCTGTACTCCTCTGCATAATTCACTCTCTTTTGTATCATTGTCTATTATCCGTCTAGCTTCCGCCCATCCGGTTCCTGCCTGTTACGACTATAAAATAGCATTGTTTTCCCAGCAAAGCAATAGACCTTTGAAAATCTTACATTTTTAACAATAAATACTTAAGAATCTCTTTTAAAAACCCAGCGTACGCCCTGCTTCTTCCAGCCTCTGGGAGAACTCGCTGTAAAATTCTTCTTCTTTCCCGGCCCGGAAAGGTGTCTCAAAAAATGTGCGCAGGACATAAAGGG
>ERZ1090869.572-NODE-572-length-19701-cov-31.655859_pt1 | contig 19701 bp, 28 predicted proteins | sample MGYA00478474_ERZ1090869 | MGnify/ENA primary metagenome ERZ1090869 (study PRJEB33644, sample SAMEA5815748) | chicken gut metagenome | biome: Chicken; feature: Gastrointestinal Tract; material: Caecum | place: Ireland | collected 2019-01-01 | study: A study of the... | reverse complement strand
ACATCGCTCAGTGTCTCGTGGGCTCGGAGATGTGTATAAGAGACAGGTGTAAAGGGGTGAGAAAGATGGCAGCACAAAAAAGAAGTAATAAAAAAGAAAGCGAAAAGCAATTAGAAAAAGATATTGAACAAATAGAAAAAGCAAATAAAATAATAGATAAACAAATAAAGTTAAATGAAATGATTAAGGATAAAACTGGATCTATCAGGGAAGACTTAAAAAATCAGTTAATATCGCAAGGCAAATTTGGAAAACAATTTGATGACATGATAGAAGATTACTTATATTTAGTAGAATTAAAAGAAAGATTAAAATATGATATAGACGAAAACGGAATTAGATATGAAAATACCGGAGGAAATGGATTTACGACATTTAAACCGAATGAGAGTTGCGAAAGACTTCTAAAAACAAATGCACAAATGCTTAAAATTCTACAAGATCTAGACCTCAAAGCACCAGATGAAGGTGGTGACGAGGGAGATGATTTATTGTAAAGAAATAGAAGAATATTTACAGTATTGTAGAGAGTTCCCCAACAAAATAAATAATGATAGAAAATTATTAATAAAAAACATCGTAGAACCTTTGTTACAAAGAGACGATGTTTTTTTTGATAGTGAAACATATTACAAATGTATAAGATACTGCGAAAGGTGGTATTATAAATTATTTCCGTACCAAAAATTTGTATATGCATTCGTCTTTATGTATAAAGACGACATACCAATTTTTAAAACTTTCATAATTTTGATGGGCAGAGGAAATGGTAAAGATGGAATGATATCGCCACTTATGAATTTTTTACAATCAAGATTTTATAATGTACCGAAATATAATATTGATATTGTAGCAACTTCAGAAGAACAAGCACAAGATACCTTCAATGTTGTTTATGATATGCTAGAAAGTAATGAAAAGAAATTTGAGAAATACTTTTATTGGAACAAAGAAATAATTATAGATAAAAAGACTAAAGCATTTTATAGATACAATACTTCTAATGCCAAAACAAAAGATGGAAAAAAAGATGGAGCTATACTTTACAATGAGTATCATGCATATGAAAATGACAAACAAATAAAAGTCTTTCAAAGCGGATTGGGCAAGGTAAAGCATGCAAGAATATTTATTATAACAACGAATGGATATGTAAGGGGAGGACCTTTAGATGAGTTACTTAGTGTATGTGAAAAAATATTAAATGGATTAGAAAATACAATTAGATATTTCCCATTTCTGTGTAGGCTTGATAAAGAAGAAGAATATGAAATAGAGAAAATGTGGATAAAGGCTAATCCATCATTGGAATATATGCCAAGCTTGTTAAATGAAATAAAAACTGATTTTGAAGAACTGAAATTATTTCCAAGCAAATTGACAGAATTTTTAACTAAAAGAATGAACGTACCAAAGCAACAAGAAGAAAACGTTGCCATTCCTTGGGAACAAACAGAAACAACTAATAAAGAAATGATTAACTTAGAAAGAAAAACATGCGTTTGTGGAATAGATTATGCAAGTTTATCTGATTTTGCTTCTGCGTTTCTATTATTTAAGTCAGAAGGAAAATATTATGGAATTACTCATTCATGGTTTTGCAAAAATAGTAAAGATAAAAAAAGAATCCAAGCACCATTGGAAGATTGGAAAATATTAGGATTTTTAACAGAAGTCGACGATGTTGAGATAAACCCGAAACTAATTTTTACTTGGATTAGCGATAAAGCAAAAAAATATAATATAAAAAAAATTGCTATTGATAATTTTAGATACGCTTTAGTAAGTAAAGAAATGAATGAAATTGGATTCGATGCAAAGAACAAAGAACAAGTAAAACTAGTCAGACCAAGCGACATAGCTAAAATACAACCTGTTATAGAAAGCATATTTGTAAATCAAAACATAATATGGGGAGATAATCCTTTAATGCGTTGGTTTACAAACAATACAAAGACAGTTCCATGGCAAAACAATACAAAAGTATATGGAAAAATAGAACCAAAATCACGAAAAAATGATGGATTTATGGCATTTGTAGCAGCAATGACAATATCAGAGGAATTAACAGTAATTAATGAAAATGCACAAATTTTTGACGCAATAGATTTTTAGAAAGGAATTAAAATGGGTATAAAAGATATTTTTGGAAGATTTTTTAATAAAAATGATACATATTACAATAGTTATGCTGAAAATGTAGCAAAAGAGATTTTTTATAAAGAATTAGCAATAGCTAGTGCTATAAACATAGTGGCAAAGTTAATAACTAACTCAGAAATTAGAACGTTTAAAGAGAAAGAAGAAATATTTAAACATAATTATTATAGGTTTAATGTTGAACCTAATCAAAATCAAAATGCAAGCGAATTTAAATCAGAATTGATTTGGAAACTTTTTTATGACAACGAGGCTTTAGTAATAGAAGAAAACGGAATGTATTATATCGCGGATTCTTTCTCAAAAAATGATAGAACTTTATATCAAACATTTTTTACAAATGTCAGTGTTGGAGATTTAATTTTCAATAAAACTTACTATATGGAAGATGTTTTTTATTTTAAGCTTAATAATTCAAAGATAAAAAGCTTATTAGATGGACTATATAATAGCTATGGAATTTTAATAACTCAATGCATGAACGATTATAGAAAAGCTAGAGCAGTCAGAGGAAAAGTAAAATTAAACACATCATGGTCTCAAAAATTTGAAGACCAAACAAAATTACAGGAAGCCATAAGGGCAAAATTTCGTTCTTATTTTTCATCAGATAATGCGGTTATGCCAATGGAAGAAGGATTTGACTTTACTGAAAGTGAAAAAAAATCCGTTACATCATCTGAAGATGTTAATAAAATAATTGAAGGAATATTTGACATTGTAGCAATCGCTTTTAACATTCCAAAAGGAATTATCAAAGGGGAGATGGCTGAAATAAAAGAAGAAACAAAGAATTTATTAACATTATCAGTAAAACCTGTTGCAAAATTATTAGAAGATGAAATTAATCGCAAATTATATGGTGAATTAGCATATAGTAAAGGCTCAAAAGTCAAGGTAGATATAAGCAGAGTAGAACATATTAATTTGTTTGATGTTGCTGGAAGTCTTGATGTTTTAATAAGAATAGGTTTTTCTCATAATTTCTTATTAAGAGCAATTGGAGAAGAACTTATTGATGAAGATTGGGCTAATGCACATTATATTACTAAAAATTATCAAAAACAGGAAGGAGGGGCGTAATGGATAAGAAATTTTACAGTTTTGAAAATAAAACAGATACAAGTGCAGATTTATATATCTATGGAGATATAACTTCTTATGAGTGGAACGAATCAGATGTTTCAGCTTGGGGTTTCAAGAAAGAGCTTGAAGAATTAGGTGAAATATCAGAACTAAATGTTCATATAAACTCATACGGAGGAGAAACATTTCAAGGTTTAGCAATATACAATTTACTAAAACAACATAAAGCACAAATCAATGTTTATGTAGATGGAATTGCAGCTTCATCAGCTTCAATAATAGCAATGGCAGGGGATAAAATATATATGCCAAAAACTTCACTGATGATGATACATAATTGCTGGAAGTGGGCTGTTGGGAACTCAAAAGAACTAAGAAAAACAGCCGATGACATGGACAAAGTTGCAATTGCTTATAAAGAAGCATATTTGTCTAAAATCAATATTACTGAAGATGAGCTAGATAAATTGCTAGATGAAGAAACTTATTTAACAGCAGATGAATGTATAGAAATGGGATTTGCAGATGAAATTGTAGAATTAAAAACAAACAGTTCTATAAATCAAAATGCTAATATGTGTTTATACAAACTTGTAAATAAGTTAAAACAGAAAGAAAAAGAAAAGACAATAATAATTGATTTAGATGAAAAAACAGCAGATGAAATGGTTAAAAAAATAAGTGATAAATTAATAAAAGGTTCTGCAAAAGGAGAACCGCAAGGACTAATAGATAAAAATAAACAAGTTCAAAAACAAGATACTTTAATAGTATCTTTTTTTAATAAATTTTTAAAATAAAGGGAGGATTTTTTTATGAAAAATTTAGATTTAAGTTTAACAAACGAGGAATTAAAAACAAAAATGCAAGAAGCAGTAGAAAGTGGAGATAATGAAAAACAAGTGGAGGCATTAACAGAGTTAATGCAATACATAGCTCAAGAAACAACAATGGAAGTAACAAAAACAATGAGACAAACAAACAACGACAATATGATAATGACTTCGAGAGGAGCAAAGCTATTAACTTCAGAAGAAATAAAATATTATAACAAACTATCTGAGGCAATGAAAACTAATCAATCTATAAGTAATATAGATGTAGTAATGCCTACAACAGTTATAGATAGAATTTTTGAAGATTTAGAAGCACAACACCCATTACTTTCAAAAATTAACTTTCAAAACGTAACAGGTATGGTTGAAATTATTGTTAGAACAGGCGATGTAACTCCAGCTTGGTGGGGAAAATTGACTGATGAAATTAAGAAGGAATTAGAAAGTGGTTTTGAGAAGAAACCAGTTAACTTGTACAAATTAAGTGCTTTTTTACCTATTTGTAAAGCTCATTTAGATTTAGGTCCAGCATGGTTAGATTCATTCATAAGAAGATTTATAGTAGAAGCATTAAGTTTAGGACTTGAAGCTGGAATTGTAACAGGAACAGGTAAAGACCAACCAATCGGAATGAATAGAGACCTAGAAGGTGCTGTCAAAGAAGGAGTTTATCCTGAAAAAGCAGCTATTGCAATAAAAGATTTAAGTCCTGCGACAATGGGTGCATTAGCAGCAGAATTAACTAACGAAGGTAAAAGAGCTGTTACAAAATTGTTAATGGTTGTAAATCCAATTGATTATTTAACAAAAATATTCCCAGCTACAACTGTATTAAATGCGAATGGTACATATGTAAATAATGTGTTACCATTTCCAACCGATGTCGTTCAGTGTGCAGAGGTTGCAACTGGAAAAGCTATCGTAGGACTAGCTTCTAAATATTTTATGGGACTAGGTTCAACAAAGAAAATAGAAAATTCAGATGAGTATCATTTCTTAGAAGATGAAAGAGTTTATATAGGAAAATTATATGGTAATGGTTTCCCTGTTGACAACAACTCTTTCTTAAATGTTGATATTTCTGCAATTCCATCTGTAACTTTTGAACAAGGTTCTGTTTAGAACGGAGGTGGCTTAATTGGATAAGCTACTAAAGGAAGTTAAAGATTACTTACACATTACTTGGATTGAAGAAGACGAAAATATAAAAGAACTCATATCAGAAGCACAACAGTATCTGTCTGGAAAGACAGGTACTGAAATTGATTTTGAAAAAGATTTAGTGGCAAAAGGACTATTAAAAGATTATTGCAGATATGTAAGAAACTTTTCGAAAGAATATTTTGAAAAGAATTTCTTAAATGAATTGCAAAATTTACAGTTTATATATGCAATAAATGAAAATGTTTCGAGCGAAGGTGATTCTAATGAATGAAAAGCAAAAACTAAAGCATGAGACTTATAATGACGGTTTCTTAAAGTATGGTTTAATCAAACCTTTAAGAAATAAGAATAAAGTAAAAATAGGTGAAGAATTTGAAGAAATAGGAATACTACCATATGAGTTAATGTCTATAAGGGATAATGACAACTTAATTGCAGATTCATTAGGATATACTATTGATAAGAAAATAAAAGTGCCATATAGGCTTTTGCAAGAAAACATAAAAGTAAAAATCAATGAAGAAATATATGATATTGTTAAAAAAGATAGTTCAGACAAAATAAACTTATATTTATATTTACAAATTGCTTCTAATAAGGGGGTTACAGAATGACAGATGAAAAAATAGTACAAGTAGCGGAGAGCTTTGGACTGCCAGTTCGGAGTACAAAGAATTTATGAAAATGAAGTTAAGGATTATAATTATATAATTATAAGAAAAGGTAGATTAAATAAAAATAATTGTAATTCATATACAAAAACAATTGAAATTATATATGTATATGACGGAGAACAAAAAATTAGTGATAGTGAAATTATAAAAGCATTTGAAGGGATAAGACTTAACTTTAAATACATGGATCCAGATGACTTTAGAGTAGGAAATACGAATAAATGGGTAGACGCGAACACATATATATTTGAAAGACCTGAGAAGGTGTGAATATGGCATATAATGAATTAAGTTTAGATTATAGTGAATTAATTAAATTTGAAGAAAGATTCAGATTATTGCCACAAACAGCAGAATATGAAATAAACAATTATTTGTGGAGCAATGCAGGAGATATTTTAGAAAAAGAAGTTTATAGGAGAATGCCACTTTCAGAATATAAACACTACAGTAAAGCAAAACCTAAAAGTCATGCGAAACAATCAGAATCATTAGACATAATAAGATATAATCTAGGTGTAAAAGTTCAAACAAAAATTAAGCCAAGGTCAAAAGATTTTGGATATTTAATATTCCCTGATGAAGGAAGAGGAATAAGGCAAAAGAAAAAAGGAGCTCAAGAATTTTTTGGCAAATCATTAGAAAGCAAGGAAGATAAAATAGCAGATGGATTAATAAACCATCTAGACAAAAAAATAAAGGAGGAATTATAATGGATTTTGAAGATTATAAAATAATCGAAGGAACAATAACTATCAACGATGAATTAGCAACAAGTTTTGGATGCATAGGAACATTAGAAGGAAGTTCGGATATTGCAACAGTGGAGAAAAAATGTGAAGGTGCAGTTGTAAAAACTGTAAAAAAAGTAAATAAAGTTGATGTAACTTTAACAGGACACCCTTATACTGCTGTATTAAGAAATGTAGCAGGAATGACAAACGAAGGATTAAAAGAAGGTGTGTATGGCTATGGTGCTAATATAAAAGCTAAAAAAATTGTATTTACTGCAAAAGTAGAAGACATGGAAGGAAATATAAAATACATAGCATTCCCTAACATGGACGATGTAAGCGGTTTAACTATAAGTATAAATAATGATGTAACTGAAATCGAGATGAAGAACTTTGAATTTTCAGCACTAAAAGACGAAAATGGAATGTTCTATTATGAAGCATTAGAAGATGAAATAACAGACGAGCAGGTAAAAACAAAATGGCTAACAGCATTTACACCAGAGCTAGTAAAAGAAACTGGTTCTATTTAATGTCGAATTTTGTCGAAAGAAATTCCTTGCAATATTTTGTAATATAATATAGAATATTGCAAGGAGGGTGATTGAAGTCATGTCATTAATAAAGTGTAAAGAATGTGGAAATGAAATAAGCGACGAAGCTAAAATTTGTCCTAAATGTGGAGTAAAAACAGAAAAAGCAAATCAACAAAGTAAATCTATAAAAATACTAGTAATAGCTATATTAATAATAGGTATTATAATTGCTATATTTGTTATAAAGAAAACAAATGATCCAATTTATCAATATAGTAGAGAAGCTATCAAAATTTTAGAAGACTATAAAGAAAATAAAATAAGTGCAGAGAAAGCATCAAAAGAATTAGATTCGATTTCATACAAAGCACAAGAAAGAAGTGAAGAAACAAAAGATGAAAAAAACACTAAATCTTCAACATGGGGATTATTAGCTACAGAAACTAGCCTTATGTCGTTAGAAATAGAACTGGGGAAAGTTGACAACATAGAGATTAATAAATACATAGAAAAATTAAAAGAATTTTGAAAAAGAACACTTACTTATAGTAGGTGTTTTTGTATTAGGGGGAAAATATGAAGATAAATGGTAAAGAAATAAATTTGAAAATAACGCCAAAGGCGATAGAAAAAATAGAGAGCATAAGTAATTTAGATATATTAAAACTATTAAGAGAGATTGGCGAAAATGAGCCAAAAGCAAGTGATTATTATAAATTAATTTATGCGGGATATATAGGGGCAACAGGAGAGGAAATAGGTTATGATGATTTTTTAAAACTAATAGAAGATGTTGATTTGCCTGAGATTTCACAAATAGGAGTAAATCTTTTATTAAAAAGAAAAAACTAAAATTCCAAGAAGCTTTTAAAAAAGCTACTAATAAAAAGAAAAAAAAGAGTAAACAATATAAAATTCCAGACGTACATATCGAAACATTAGCAGATATGTACGTTTTTTATGTGCATATAGACGGAATTGATGAAAACACGTTTTGGAACAGTGATATAGCTCTCTTGGAAAATATTCATGCAAATATAGTAGCTTATGAAAATTATAAAAACAATCCAAAGGAGGTTAAGTAATGGCAAAAAATAAACAGCAAATCAAATTTGAAGCAGATGTTAGTGGTTTTAAAACTAATATAAAGAATGCACAAAAAAGCATAACAAGTTTGAATAATGAGTTAAAACTTAACCAAGCACAGCTTAAAGAAAATAATGAAAGTACAGATTTATTATCTAAAAGAATAGAAACGTTAAAAGATAAATATGAAAAACAGAAAGAAGTAGTAGATAACACAAGAAAATCTTATGAAAAAGCAATTGAAATATTCGGTGAAAACTCAAACGAAGCAGAAAATTTAAAAAATAAATTACTACAAGCAGAAACAGCAGAGCAAAATATAAAAAATGAAATAAATAAAACTAACAAAGAATTAGAAATACAAAATAATAAATTAATAAATTTAAGCAAAGAATTAGAAATACAAAATAATAAATTAATAAATTTAAGCAAAAAATGGCAAGAATCGGGCGAAACATTAAAAAATTATGGAGATAAAATAGAAAGTGTTGGAAATAAATTAAGTGTTGCAAGTGGATTAATAGCTGGAGCTGGCATAATTAGTATTAAATCTGCAATAGAAACTGAAACATCAATTCAACAAATAGAAAATATTTATGGTGAAGCTAGCAACACAATTAAAGATTTTGCTGAAAATACTGCACTTTCATTTAATATGTCTAAAAGCGAAGCATATAAATATTCTCAAGTTTTCGGGAATTTGATTCAATCTATAACAGATGATCAAGTTGAAAATGCTCGATATACGCAAGAATTATTAAAAGCGTCTTCTATAATAGCGTCTTCGACAGGAAGAAGTATGGAAGATGTAATGGATAGAATTAGAAGCGGTTTATTAGGCAATACAGAAGCTATTGAAGACTTGGGTATAAATGTAAATGTTTCTTTACTAGAAAGTACAGAAGCGTTCAAAAGATTTGCTGGGGACAAATCTTGGTTACAATTAGACTTTCAAACTCAACAACAAATTAGATTGTTTGCAATTTTAGAACAAACAACAAAAAAGTATGGAGATGAAGTACAGCAAAATACAGCTTCAAGCATTCAACAACTTACTGCAAAAACAAAAAATTTAACAAACGATTTAGGAAAAAAATTATTACCGATTGCTAATGATGTTTTAGAACAAGTAAATGATTTGGTAAGCGGATTTGAAAATTTAAGTGATGAGGAAAAAGAAAACATTATAAAAATAGGCGGTTTGATTGCAGTAGCAGGACCTTTGGTGAAATTAGCAGGTACTAGCATAAAAACAATTGGTAGTGTAACAAAAGGGATAGGAACACTTACAGGAGCAATTGGTGTTTTGACAAAAGGCTCAGATGGAGCAACAGATTCTTCTAAAAATTTAGCAAATATACTAAAAAAATCGTTTAGCCCAACTGGAATTGCTGTTGCTGCTGTGGTAGGCGGATTTAGCATTATGACAACACAAATTAGTAAAGCTACAGAAGAAAGTAGAAAACAGGCAGAGGAAGCAGAAAAAACAGCAGAAAAAATAAGAGAAGAAAAAGAAGCAGTAGACGAATTAAGAACTTCAATCGATAATAATGTTCAAATTGAATTAACTCATATAGAACGCACAAAAGAATTATGGGCAGAATTGCAAAAAATTACTGATGAAAATGGAAAAATAAAAGAAGGTTATGAATCAAGAGCTAAAGTAATTACAGGGCAATTGTCGGAGGCACTAGGAACGGAAATATCTATAACAGATAATATTATAAACAAATACAAAGAACTTCAAGATGAAATAGATCTGCTGATATTAAAAAAACAAACAGAAGCAGCTTTGAGTGGTTCAGAAGAAAAATATAATCAAGCAATTACAAATAGAGAACAAAAAACGCAAGAATTAATTACACAAGAGGAAAAACTAAATACATTGCTAGCAGAAAGAGAAAATGCATACAATAATTTATCCGAGGTTGATAAAAAAGTAGTAGACGGGACAGATCCTTTATTGCTTACATATCAAGAACAGATATCTCAAGATATTTCTGCACAATTAAATGTTCAGAACAAAGATAAAGCAATAAAAGAAACTGTAGACTCTATAAAAAATTTAAGAAATGAAATTAATAATTATACAAGAGATATAGAGACACATCAATACAAATTAGAATTAGCTGCGGAAGGGACACCTGAAGCCTTACAGGAGATAGTAGACATGACGGGAAAAACATATATGGAAGGCGGAAAAATAGTAGAAACAACTTATGAAAGACAAATAAAAGCACAACAAATTTATTTGAATGATGCTAAAACTTTGAATGAAGAAGCTGTAGAAAACAATGATGAGGCACAGAAGTCAATGACGCAATCGACAATAAACGAAGCAAATCGTAGATTGAACGCACTAACAGACGAATTAATAGGTATGACTTCTACTACGAACGAAAATTCAGAAGATGTAAAAAATGCATGGAGAGCCTTAGCAACAGACAGTTATGATATTTATAATGAAAAAGTAAGCAAATTGCCGATGCTTACACAGATAAAAATAGAAGAAATGACAGGAGTAGCAGTAACAAAAGCTCCTGAATTTGCAATTACAATGGAATATATAGCACAACTAGGTGTTGATGCTTTAGACAAAAGTGCAGACTTTAAGGCAAAAGCATTAGAAAGCTTAAATGAATATTTAGCGGGTTTAACAGATGAAGAGAAAAGAAAGTTGCTACAACAAGCTGGTATAGAAAATATTGATTTAGTAATGCAAGAATTAGAAAAAGGCAATTTGTCAGAAGAAAAAGGTCGAGAAATTCTAACGGGGCTATACAATGGTTTAGAGGACAAAGAATTTAAAGCAAATCTTTTCGGAGCAGCAACAACATTGGCAGGACAATTATCATCGTTATTAACGATAAAACCTACGATAGCTACTGTAGCAGGAATAAGTGCTCTAAAAGCAAGTTTGCCTGGGCACAAAGATGGATTAGACTACGTGCCTTACGACAATTATGTCGCTAGACTGCACAAAGGAGAAAGAGTACTTACAGCAGAAGAAAACAAAGATTATATGTCAGGGAATATAGAAAATAAAGTAAATAATAGAAACATAGTAGTTCAATTTTACCCGCAACACATAACAGAGCAGGAATTAAAAAGAGCAGAAGATTATATCGCAAAGAAGTGGGGTATGCAATGGTGAGTTATAAGTATGAAGATATAAGAAATTTTTATTTTGAAAACGAAACAGGAGAAAGAATAGATTGTCAAAAAATAAATGGCAATCTATTCTTTTACAATGTCACAGGACTTGGCTTTGAAGAAGAAATTGAATATGTTCAAATTGGAGACAATTTTATTGCAAATAGAAGAAAAATTAAACAAAATCAAATTGCTGGAGAATTAGATTTTTACGAAATGGCATATGACGAATATTGCAATTTTGTTGATTTTATTTTAAGAGCGTCTTCATTACGTCTAATATATGTTCCTAAAAAAACAATTAGAACAGAATATTATAGAGATATAGATTTATTCAAAATAGATAAAAATGAAGAAGATGAATATAATATTTTAACTTGTCCGATTACAATGAATGCGAAGTCCTTATGGTATGAAGCAAAAGAAGAAGTTTACACGATTGACCCAGTTACAAATGAGCTAAGATGGGACTTTCAGTGGAACGCAGTTTTTGCAGCATATGATAATAGAAACATAATTTTTGACAATAAAGGGCATACAGAAGCTCCTTTTAAGCTAGAGTTGCATGGGGAAGTAATAAATCCAAAAATCACAATTTTAGAAGATGAAATTGAGGTTAAGCAATTGGATTTAAACGGATTAACAATAGAAGAAGGAGAAACATTTATTTACAATACTAAAGATACAGAACAAGAAATTATAAAAACGGGAAGTTCAGGAACAACAAATTTATTTAGTTTTTTAAATCCAAATTTCATTAATTTTTATAAACTAAGAAAAGGTGCAAGCAAAATAAGATTAGAAGCAGACAATGAAATAACAAGTGGAAAATTAACAATATATGTACAGTATAAAGCTGTATAGAAGGAGGAAAATATGTTAAAAGGTCATGTATTTAATCTGCAAACGTTTACAAGTGAAGCGTTTGCTCTTTTTATAGACAAATTTTTAAATGGGAGAAGTGGAGTAGCAACAGGTTGTGCATTATCAAATACTAGCAATTCAGCAACAATTGGAGAAGGATATTTTGTAGTAAGAGGTAGATTTTTACAAATTATATCAGGAGAAACAGTTTCTAGTATAACAGCAAACGGGTATTATAGTTTAGTTTGTGAAATAGATTTATCTAAAACAAATACAGCAGATGCTTTAAATCAAGCAGTTATAAAAACAATATCAAACACAAGTAATTATCCAACACTTACACAACAAGATATAACAGCGACAGGAACAATATATCAATACGAATTTGCACGATTTAAAGTTGAAAATGGAGCCATAACAGATTTTACAGACAGAAGAACATTTATAGATTTCGATAGTATTTATGATGTAATACAAAATGAAGCACAGTCAGTATTAGACGATATTGAACAAGCATTACAAGAAGTTTTAGACGGAAGTGCTTATTTATTAAAAACAGGAGGTACAATAAATGGAAATTTGGAAGTTACTGGTACTATTACTGGTAATATTACTGGTAATGCTCGGAAATGCAAATAAACTAGGAGGAAAAGAAGCTAGTCAATATGTAACAAATGATAGGTTTGCAGTAGTAAATGGACAGGTTACATTAACAGCACTTACAAGTGAAGAATTTGAGAATAAAAATTTTAAGGCTACAGATATAGATATAAATTTCCCTAACGGATTTAATAAAGATAATAGTGTAGTAATAGCACTTGGAGCAAAACCTTCTTCTGGAGAAGGAGGGTATGCTTACGGTAACGTTGGTGAATTAACTAGTTCAATGGAATTTTATTTTGGATGTTATCCAAGGTATGTAGTACTAGGCACACCTGTCGATTCGAATAAGATTCGACTTCGTTTTTTTAATTTTACAACTTCCGATGTACCGCTTGATTATAAACTAGTTCTTATGAAAATATCTTAGGAGGTCTAAATGGAACTCTATATATTATCAAAACAAGATTTAAGTATATTATCTATAGCGAAAGTATCTGATTATCAAATTAATTTAGATGAAGAAACGAATGCAAAATCTACGTTTACTTTAATGAAAACAGAAGGATTAAAAAAAGATAATTTTATAGTAGTAAATGGATTATATAGGCAGTTCTTATTTATTATAGATGAAGTTCAAACAGAAAAAGGCAGTGATGTTGTTACAATTACTGCTCTTGATATTTCTAATATATTTGATAGAAAAGTAATAGAAAAAAATACAGATACAATGACAAGTAATTCTATAGAAGAATTTATTGCAGACACTATGTCGGAAAACTTTGTAAATTCAGATGATACAGCATTGAATATAAATTATATAAAAATAACATGGACTACAAATACAAAAACTACAGTAGCAACAAATGCAGAAAATGGCTTATATAACTTTCATACATTTTTAACTAACTGTAGACAATATAAAAACATCTATACAGACTTTAAATTTGAAGATGGAAAATTAAAAATTACTATAAGCTATAAAGAAGAAACTACAGAACTTATAGATACTACACTTTCAGAAGTAACAGACTATAACAAAGTATATGAAGAAGATGTTACAGCAAAAGTGCAAGTCTATATTAGAGAAGATGGAAGTGAATACAATTTATATTTAAAAACAGACAGAACAACTACAACAAATAAAGACGATCCGAACAGAGCAAGTGGGAAAATAGAAGTAATAAGTGTAGATACAGCAGACAAGGCAGAAGAAGAAGCTTTAAATGTAATAAAACGGTAACAGCTATAAACATTTAGTAGAATTTAAAATAGCAAAAACAAGCAAATTAATGGATATAACAAAATTACATATACGGAAGACCAATAAGGATTAAAACAGAAGAAGATATTTACGATAGCTATATTTCAGCAATAACGTTAAGTGATGAAAATTTTGTTTATTTTAAAAGCGGAAGCTTAAGAATAACTTTATTAGACAAGTTGAAAAAAACTAACAATACAGCAGGAAATAAGCTGGACAAAACAGGCGGAAAAATAACGGGCAGTTTAGATGTTAGCGATATTTTAACTGTAAATGGCAAACTAGTACTAGACGAAGATAATTGTGTTGCTGTTTATGACGGCGGGAATTTGGACCCGAACACGACATTACATGAATTAATTTTGACACGACATAGCAATGGTCCTGAACGGAGATGGCTCAAAATTTTATTATATTGAAACGATGTTCTATGGTGCTAAAGATACAATAAGAAATAGAGCACAAATAGCTTATGGATATAATAAAGAAGCTATGGCATATAGATATTATTACAACGGAACTTGGAGTGATTGGGGAGATATAGGAAAAGAAATTACAAGAGCAACTTATAACAGCACAGCAACTAAATCAAATTCGACGAATAGTTGGCAATACATGCTGAGTTCTAATATTAGTGTGACAACAGAAGCAGGAAAATATTTATGCGTGCTATCATTTGCAATAGCGGGAAATGCAAATGGAATAGCCACAGTAAGACCAATAGTCAACAATAAAGAAATATCAACAGCACAGAGGTGCAGTATACCTGTTCGGTACAGGACTAACAACAAGTGGACAAATTTGTTTTTATAAAGAATTTACAAATTTAACACACTATGTAAACGCACAAATATATGCCAATGCTTCAAACAGTACAGCTGTTGTTGAATTTGAAATGTACAAAATCGGGGAGGTGTAGAAGTGGAAATAATACAAATAATTCTAGGATATCTGATACCAACTATTCTAGGTGGTATATTAGGTGTAATTTTAACACAATTAAAAAAAAGTAAAAAGAAAGATGTTGCAATAGAACAAGGAGTACAAGCTTTACTTAGAAATGAATTAATTAGAAGATACAGAGAATATAAGTCAAAAGGTGAAATGACTATTTTAGACAGAGAAAATATAGAAGAAATGTTTAAACAATACAAAGCTTTAAATGGAAATGGAACAGTAAAAGAGTTAATGGACGAGCTTTTAGATGTTCCAACAAAAGTTGTAAAATGAAAGGAAGTGATAAAAGATGAGCAATAAAGTATATGATGTTTTAAAGTGGATAGCAATAGTTTTTTTACCAGCTCTAATAACATTTGTGGGAGTAATACTAACAAGCTTAAATGTTGCTAACAGTGAAATTGTACTAACAATTATGACAGGATTTAGTACATTTTTAGGAGCAATACTAGGAATATCAAATTATAATTACAAAAATAAATAAGAAAGTGGGGAATAGATTATGAAAATTATGATAAGTCAACCTATGAAAGGCAAAACAAATGAGCAAATAAGAGAAGAAAGAGCAGAATTAGTAAAAAGATTAGAAGAAGAAGGACATGAAGTAGTAGATACAGTATTCGAAAATGCACCGGCAGACGAAGATGTAGCGATATATATGTTATCACAGTCTATAAGATACATAGGAAAAGTAGATGCAGTAATATTTATGCCAGGTTGGGAAAAAGCAAGAGGTTGCAAGATAGAACATAATGTAGCTGTAGAATATGGAAAACAAGTATTTTATGGAAATTAAGGAGGAATAAGTTATGATAAGTAAGATATTAAATATAGCAAGAGGGGAATTAGGATACAAAGAAGGAACAAATAATAATACAAAATATGGTGCAGATTATGGATTAAACTATAATCCATGGTGTCAAATGTTTATCTGGTGGATAGCACAGAAAGCAGGTATAGGAGAAGATATAATACCAAAAACAGCTTCTTGTCCAACAGCTTATAGATGGTTTAAAAATAAAGGACAAGTAGTTTCAGCATCAGAGGCAAAAGCAGGGGATATAGTATTTTTTCAGTGGAATGGCAGCAAAAATGCAGACCATGTAGGGATTGTAGAATTAGTTAATAGCAATATAATAACTACAATAGAAGGAAATTTTAATAATATGGTTGCAAGAAGGAACATAAATAAATCTAATAGCTGTATATTTGCAGTGTGTAGACCAGCTTATATAACAAGTGGAGAGGTATCAATTCCAGAGATTACAGCAAAAATAAAATACATAAATACAAAAATAGGATTAAACGTAAGGTCAAATCCTAACACTTCTTCTAGTGTGTTAACAGCTATACCTTATAAGCATGAAGTTGTAGTGCTAGAAGAAAACTGTGCAAACTCAAATGGCTACAGCTGGGATAAAATACAGTATAATAATATAGTTGGTTATGTAGCAAATAGATATTTAACAGCATTATCTACAAATACTGCAACAAAATATCACGTAAATGCAAAAAGCGGTCTATGGTTACTAGACGCAAACGGTAAAAAAATAAAAGCATATGTAAATAACACAGAAGTAGAATATATCTCAAACGGTTATACAAAATACGGATACAATTACATAAAAGTAAAAGTATTAACAGACGGAAACATTGGTTACATGGCTAAAACATACTTAGTATAGAGATTTACAGACAACAAACTATATGTCTAAAAAATAAAAACGCCTTAAAAACGATTGTAGTGCGTTGATTTTTGATGATTTTTTGGGGCTTTTCAAGGTATGTCAATGATTTTTTGGGGCTTTTCAAGGTATTGAAAAAATAATATATTTATGTTATAATACATACATGGCGACACAAGAAATTGTGTAGAAGAAAAAAGTAAGGGAGACTAGCTACAAAGAGATGTAGCTAGTTTTTTTATATTTATTAAATTTTATGAATATCTACAACTTTAACTAATGTTTTAAAATTATCATCTTTTTTATTTAATATTTCCCATGCAATTTGTATTTTTGTATTTGAGCTTGTAGTATATATGAAATGATTATATTTAATGCTTTCTTCTTCATTATCAAATAAGCTGTTATCACTTTTTAAAATAGTTTGAGCGATAATATCTAGATCTAATAAAGTTTTTTCTTCTTGAAGTTCTGTTTTTAATTCTTCAAGCATTTTATTAAATTTGTGTACTTCTACATCAGTCAAAGTAATTGTTTTTGTATAGTAATCATAAACTAAAGTAACATTCTGAGTATTCATATCTTTAACCCATTTTGCTGGTAAACATATTTTATAATTAGTTGTGCCATGGCCGTCTTTGTTAGTAATTATTTTTAAATTTCTTTCTTCTTTTGTTTGAATTTCTTCTTTTGTTGTATTTGATAATCTATCAAAAAATGCTCTTTCTTTTGCATATAATTCCCTATCAATTTTTATTTTTTCTTTTCTATCTTTTATTAAATTAAGATGTATTTCAAATGTTTTAAAATCTGCTATTTCATAGTCTCTATCAGTAACAACATCGCTTTCATCTAATTCTTTATATTTTTTAGTTATGAAGTTTATAGCATTTTCTCTAGCTCTATCTGAAAAGTATTTCTTTTCATTCTCAGTATAATCTTCAATGTCGAAATCTTTCCCGTCTTTTAATTTTAAAATTTCAATATCACTCATTTCATTAATTTCTTTTATTATTTCTTCTAATTTTCTTTTCATATTTAATCTCTCCTTTTTTTATAAAACCATTAAATTAAAATACTCAGCTACAGCTTTTTGAGCTTCTTTATCTAATTTTTCAAATTCTCTTTTTATTAAAGATATTCTTTTATTATCTTCTTCTATTTTAGATGTACTTGCTTCATTAATAAGTCTTTCTTTTTCTTCTTCTGTTATATGAACTCTTTCATTATCAATATAAATTCTGTAAAGCCCTTCTGGATTACCTTCAACTTGTGCAGAGTAAAACTTTTCATTCCAAACTCCTTCAACTTCTTTGCCTTTCCAATTTGTTACTTTAATTCTTTTCATATATAATTCCTCCATTTTTTTATTATTAATACCGTATCGGTAGCTTGTAAATATATTATAATACCGTTACGGTAATTTGTCAATAGTTTTTTAAAAATTTTTTGAAATTTTTTAAAGTCTGTTAAATAACATAAACTAGCTACATTTTATAGCTAGTTTTTTATCCCTTATATATCTTTATTTTTATATTTTTCTAAAATAGGTTTAAAGAACTCTTCTTCTGCTGTTTTTCTAGCTTGTTTTGCTTTTTCTAGATCTGTATAACAACCAAAAGAAATATTTTTCCCTTTAAAGCAAATTCTAACTCTGTATTTTTTTAGTTTTTTATCATAATGGACACCATTAACACCAGTTGTATTATTTTTTCTTAATTTTTTTGGATTAATTAAGTGTAAAGAAGTTCCTTCTACTAAAAAATTATTTTTTCTATAATTATTTCTAGCTTCTACAAATTTTTTGTCCATTAATCTTTTAGAAGCTTTTTCCTTGCTTAAACAACCGCAAGATTTTGTATGTCCACTTTTTAAATATGTTGTAGTAACAAGTACAATATTTCCACAGTCACATCTGCATTTCCATTGTACTTGTCCACTAGAATTTCGCTCTCCTAAACCTAATACAATTAATCTATTAAATTTTTGTCCAGTTAAGTCTTTAAAAGTTCCCATTTTCTAATCTTCCCAGATATTTGTAATTTTTACTATAGTGTATTTGTTATCTTCTTCTTTTTTTACTATTTCAAAGTCTAATACTATATTTTTATCTGTATCTATGTAATAAGCACAAGATGTTTGTTCTATACAGTCACTTTCTGCATCAAATAAACTTGTTGTACTTCCTATTATTCTTTCAGCTTCGTTATCCATTTCTAATAAAGACATTTCCTTGTTTAATAATTCTTCTTTTAATTCTTCTAAAATTTCTTTCATATTCATAATTAACTCCTTTTAGAATGCTACTCTTTCGATGTAGTCTTATATCTCTTAATGTATTTTAATTATACCATACTCGTACGAGTATGTCAATACATTTTTTAAACTTTTTTTAAATATTTTTTTGCATTCTCTGTAATCCACTCTGCAATAGACTTTCCATCACTTTTTAATTTATCTTTTAATTCTTTTGCTAAGTCTTTATCTATATCTGCAAGTATTCTACTGTATTTATTCTTAGCCCATAATCTTTCTTTTTCATAATTTCTTGCCATAATTTCTTCTCCTTTTTTGTTTTATTATAGCATACTTGTACGAGTAATACAATACTTAATACAAAATAAAACAAAAAGTTATAATAAATTATATAATAAATGCAAATACTAAAGAAGAGGTGTTTGCATGCAAGTAGAAATAATAATAAAAGAAATGAGAGAAAAACAAAAAATTTCATTGCAGGAATTGTCAGAATTAACTGGAATAGAAAGACATCGTTTATCAGATATTGAAAATCATGTAGTAAAAGAAAATGAAATATTATTTATAGAAATGCTAGTAATTGCTACGAACATGGGTTTAGAAATTTCGGATTTATATAGAGTGAGTTACTTGAAATTTATAT
>ERZ1090869.568-NODE-568-length-19719-cov-52.913141_pt1 | contig 19719 bp, 28 predicted proteins | sample MGYA00478474_ERZ1090869 | MGnify/ENA primary metagenome ERZ1090869 (study PRJEB33644, sample SAMEA5815748) | chicken gut metagenome | biome: Chicken; feature: Gastrointestinal Tract; material: Caecum | place: Ireland | collected 2019-01-01 | study: A study of the... | reverse complement strand
CCATCCACCCAAAACAAACCGTCTTTGGCGGCAATCCCGTTGGGCGTGGACAAAGTGCGGATTTTTGTGCGTTGCGGCCTTGGCGTTAACATGGGGGAGAGGTCGCCACACAGGTTTTCCATATCCCAAATGCTTCCCTCATCAGCGCCCAGGTTGTGGTCGTACCCTCCAAATTCCACCTGCATCTGTTTGCGTAGCCCATCTGTATTGGGAAGAACTGGCAATCCTTGCATGTTATCACCTCTCAGGTTGATACTATCTTAGTGTTGTTATAGTAAATGCCGTCGTCTCGGAATTCATAAGCCAGTTTGTTAGGGGTACGAATTCGGGCGGCGTTCTGCCCGCTTATTACAACTCTACCGCCGTCTGCGCCTATGTACACATTGGCGTTTTTGGATGTTACGGACAGGTTGGTGTCTGAAATGAGCTTTAACGCGAAGCTTCTCATTGCCTCGAAAAAGACTCTATACCGGCTTTCGTCGCCAGATCCATCGCTGTTTCCGTAAGTATCCATTTGAATACGCCCTACCATCTGGTTGTTGTAGTAGAACCGTATTTCTCCGTCTGACGCTCCTTGTGAAGAACTGAGAGAGCATTTCAAAACGGAACCTTCTATGGTACCGCTCTTAACGTGTGAGCCGCTGATATAGGTGACGCCCCCCTGGGTGTAGACCTGTAGCCCGTCCACATCCTGCTTTACTTGGGAAAACTGGCCGTTCAGATTTGAAACTGTACTGGAAATGCCGTTGACCTGGATTTGCAAAGATGAATAGTTTCCTTCAACATCTTCCACTTGGTTAACTATCTTGTCTACATCTTGATACAACGTAGATATGTTGCCCTTCATATCAGTGACTTGAATTTGAATGGGCCCCGTAAATTGCTTTTGCATTCCATCCAGTTCAGATTCATTGAAATTGCTTATTCCAAGATTGTTTAGAACATATCGCAGTTGTTCCAGCAGCATAAACAAATAGTTGGTAATGGTTGAAATTTGTTCTTTTTGGGATTTCCCTGATAAGTCAGGAAAGTTAACATCTGCCATCATGATATTGTTAGGCATCCAAGCACCTCCACAAAAGAATAGAGGCGGTAAAATTCCCACCTCTAGTTCTCTTTAGTCTTTGTTCAGCTGTTCCATGCATCGCCGAATTTTTTCTTTGTCGCGTTCACTCCCAGCAGCGGCCATTGCACTTTCCAGCATGTCCATCAGTTCTTCTTTTTCACCGTGGCTGTATCCGTTCATGTACCTGCCCCGGCTGTCTCGCCGACGGCGGGAATACCCGTCGCCATACTCGCCCTCATAATCGCGGTCTCTGTACCGGCGGGGATATTCGCCGTAACTGGATTCGCCTTTCAGCGCCTCGATTTTGTAGATGTTTTTGACTGTATCTGTAAGCAAGTGGATTTCTTCATAATCCGTTTTGCTCAGATTCCCCTGCTTGGAAATATCCTCCAGTTCCTGGCATAGCTTGTTTTCAAGCTTCCGCATGTATTCCATAATAAAGTCTCCTTTCAGCAAATGCGAGTGACAATCAGAGAAGCGTTTTGCAATTCGATAGTCTGTGTGTTCACGTTCTTTACCGAGACGGTCACACAACAGCCACGGGGTACGTCCACATAAGCCGCCGCAGAAACATTGAACTCATTTTCTACAGCAGCAGGTGTTACAGTCGCTGTGGCGCTGGCTAACGCTTCTCCTTCTACCGCGATTGCGATAGAGATGGGACCTACAGTCCCACCAGTGGGAATTGCAATGTTGCCGTTAAACTGCACTAGGTATCTTGCCCGGCACTGGTTTGTCACGCCGCGCAGTGTCACAATGCCTGCTCCCTCTCGGTGGACAATACAGTTGGAGCCGGGCACAGGGGTTTCAGAAAACACGGCGTTCCCGTTCGCAGCAATCTGCTGCACAAACACGTTGGTAAACTGAGCCATATTCACATTCCTTTCTATAAACAAAAAACGGCGAAGCTATTGCCCCGCCGCTTGGTTCAGAATCGGCACGGGGCCGAACATGTAAGTTTTTCTTACAAGTTGAGGTATTCAGTTTCGCTTGCGTGTTGTTAGGATATTGGGGTTAGCAACCGCAAGTGTTGCAAGTACCACAAGGAACAGGGACGGGAGTAGGCGGATTCACCCAATAGGCGGGAACCGGGCAATCCCGGCCCAGGCGACGGAGCAACTCCGCAGTCTGAGCTTCCTGGTTCGCAGTGATAAAAGCGTTCTGAGCGGTCTGGCTGGCCTGGAACTTGAGCGCCTGGTTCTCAGCGAGAGCCGCCTGGTACTTGTCGTTCAGACCGTTGTACTCCATCTGAGACAGCTTGCCCATGATGGCGTTGATGCCGCTGGTCTGGTTGTCGATGATGTCCCGGGTACTGTTCTGGATAGTGTTGCGGGTGTCGCATGCCTGGGTAGCCAGATTGTAGTTGACACCCTGGATCGCCTCGCGGGTCTCGCAGCAACAGTTGGCAAGCTGGGTAGCAAGGGCGTTATGGCCCTGCATCAGCGCGACATTGGTGTTGTTAAAACCCTGCTGGGTCTGGTAACCAAGCTGGCAAATCGCATTGTCCACGCCGTGGAAACCGGAGGTGACAGAACCCAGAATGTCGCGCTGGCCGCTCTCCAGATTGTTCAGAGCAAAGCCTTCGTTGATGTCAGCGCGGGTGGCCCAGCCCTGGCCTGCGGGGTTGTTAACGCCACCGGCATTGCCATAGCCGCCCCAGCCGAACATGCCAAAAATCAGAAACAGGATGATCCAGGAGGCCCAGTCGCCGCCCCAGCCAAAACCGCCGTTTCCGTTTCCATAGACAGGCTGTACCTGCATGGTGGTTTCCGTATTAAGAGACATATTTTTTCTCCTTTTTCAAAATTATTTCAAATCCGTGGCCACGGAGATTTGACGTTATTTCCCGAACATGCTCCTCAGCGGTTCCAGCATTCCCTGAATCTGATGCGCTTGCTGTTGCGCCTGGTTCAGCTGGTCCTGTGAGATTCTCCCGCTGGAGACCATGTCGTTAATCACCTTTTGAGGGTCCTGCCCTTTCATCTGCTGCATGAATTGCTGAAACTGCTGAAGCATGCCGGGCTGCTGTTTTCCTCCCAGCGCTTGAAACAACGGGTTACTCATGGGATTCCTCCTGTTCTGTCGCATTGCCCTTTACAAGCTCGTCCATTCTGGCGGTCAGCATTTCAAATTCTTTCCGGGTTACATATTCGCTCGAGGAAATCTGCGCAGGGCGTTGCACCCGCTCCACAAGGTCATAAATCTTCATGCTGGGTTTACCGGCAGCGTCTGCCTGTTTCAGATAAATTACAGGATTATTGCTGTCCCATAACGCAACCGCACTGTTGGGGGCGACAAGATAGTTAAAAGCTTCTTGCTCGTTCTGTACCCACACAATGGACTGCCCCTGTTGAACAGGCTGTTGCATAGGCTGATACGGTTGCCTTAGCTGTGCCAGCTGGTCGGGCATGGGCGCTTGATATGGCTGATAGCCATAATACGGATAATTTGCCACGGCTTAACCTCTTTTCCAATAGAAAATAACTACCTCGTTGCTGCTATCCCACGTGTCGTAAATTGCGCCGTCAATCAAACAAACAACATGGTTCGACAAAGCTAGAAGATACGTCCCTGTGGGATGGGATTCGCAAAACTCACCAACGGTCATATCGTCAGGGGCCAAAGCCCTAGCGAAATTGTGCCTCCTCAGATATGCGTTCCACACCTCTTTAGAATCCGGCATGTTTTTGAGAAGCGCGCCTTCAATCGCCAATCCCCAGTAAGTAGTTTCCCAGTCTTGGTCAAGCGCTTTTGACATGGCACGTACCGTACAATCGTCCACGTTTTTCCCTTTTGGGTTTGGATTGTAACCTTGAAACATTCCAAAAAACCTCCTGCGGTTATGGCTTTATTTTAGTGCTTTTCACAAACAAATGGAACCGATAGAATCCTGTTTGTTTCCGCAAAAATTAGGGGACTATTCCAATATCTTCCGAATCCACCACACCCCGCCCCAAGCCCTTCCTAATTTTTCGATTCCTCTGCGATACCACTTTTGCATGGTATCTACACTAAAACCGGATTCTTCTGCAGCCTGGTTTTGCGTTTTGTCTTTCCTTCCACACAAGGTGATTGCCAGTTCTTCCTTCCAGGTGAGATTTGCCGTTTTCACGGCAAACTCCACCAGGTCAGAAGATTCACACCGTAAAAATCTAAGGACGTCTTTCTCCTCCATAGCATAAACCTGTTTATTTGTCGTGCTCGTTCTTCAACACCGCTGCCACTTCCTGGCGGGTGATGAAGCTCTGGGGGCGGAAGCTGCCGTCCGCGTCGCCGTTCATCAGGCCTTCTTTCTTCACGAAGTTCACGGCGTCCTTTGCCCAGCTGGACACTGGTTTCTTGGCCAGTTCCGCGAAGTAGGCTTCAATCTCCTGCCGGGCCAGCTTTTTCACTTCTGCTTCGGTCAATTTGGGTTCCTCCTTTTCCGGTTCTTTTTCGCCGTTCATGGCTTTGATAATGCTGGGGTAGTCTTTATAGGCCCAGTTGCCGTCAAAGTTCTTACCGCCGATGCTCCAAGTGCTGGTATACTGCCAGATACCATAGGAGCCCTTATACTGGCACTCGCTGTAATATTGGGCCACCCAGCGGTCGTACTGGTTGAACCCGGGGGCCGTCAGGTAGTTGTTCCACCAGTTGAGGGAGGCGTACACGCCGGCGTACAGCCCCGCAGCTTCCATCGTATCGCAGAAGCCCTGGGCAGCTCCCAGCAAGTCGCCGCCAAGGGTGGAGTTGTCCTCCATGTCGTACCAGACGCCATACAGGGGTTTGCGGCCATTCAGCAGCCGCAGGCAGTGCTTGGCCTCGTCGATACCGCCCTGCCGGGTCTTGGCGTAGGCATAGTGGTACGCACCCCAGGGCATCCCGGCGGCATCCGCCTTACGGGCATTTTCAGAAAAGCGCTTGTCCTGCTGGCCGGGGTAGTCTGAGCCAAATCCTGTGCGGATGATGGCGTATTTCACGCCGGCGTTTTTCAGTGTGGAGAAGTTTACACTGCCATTGAACTCAGAAATGTCCACGCCTTTGATAGCCATGCTCACTCCTCCTTTTTGGGCTCAGTGTAAGTAAGAGCCTGCTTGCTGTCGCCGATGCCGGCGGTGGTGGGGTCAGTGACAATGCCCAGGATAGCCAGCACAGCGAACAGGGCGTTGACTACGGAAAGCAGCTGGTTGCCCAGCTCGCCGAAATCCAGGGTAAATCCAAACACCGCCGCCACGGTCTGGATGAGCAGGAGCACGGCGGGGACAAGCGTCACCCAGAAGTTCTTATTCTTGATTCTCGCAATCCAGTTGATTTTCATGGTAAATTCCTCCAATCCATCAAAAAATAGAAGTATGCGCAGGAGTACGTAAAAGAAAGTGCCTCCAATGGTATTCATGGCTGGGGCACCTCCGCCAGGAAGTCCCCGGTGACAAGCAGCTGGTCGTATACCCGCTCGATGTTGGCCACAGCGTGGACGCACCTGGAATTTTTGTAGTCCGGGTGGTTTTTGCAGTAGTCCTCATAGCTGTCTATCACACCGAGGATTTCGATAAAGTCCTCCCGGGTGTGCTTCTGGTGCTGGAGCAATTCCCGGTTGAAACCCAGGATTTTCGAGCGGCTGTCGGTCAGGATGTGTTCTTCCAGCTGGGACTTGGTGTCTGTCACTTCTTTGAGCACTTCCCCGTTGATGGCCCGCCCCAAAGCCTTGGCAATGGCGCTCCAGGGGTCTACCTTCACCGGGGCAATCTGGATGAGGGTAAGCAGCGCCACAGCGCCAAGGCCCCCGCCCAGAAGGATGTCTAGGGTCACTCGACTACCTCCTGCCAGTCCTTGGGCTTCTCCGCAGGGGAGAATTTTGTCTTTTTGGCAATACAGGTGTACTTGGTGCCATCAAAGGTTACGCCCTCGCCGGAGAAGTACCAGCGGTCGTCCTCGTACTCCGGGTACTTTTCCACCACCTCGGTGCCCTCCAGCTTTGTCACCCGCTCCTCCAAAGCGTGAAGACGGTCGAACAGCTGGGTGATGTCGTCCTCTTTGTAATGGATTTTGGCGTTTTCCCGGGCCAGGTCAATCAGCTCCCGGCGCTCCTCGTCAGTGAGGGAGCCCTCGATGTGGTACAGGTCGATGCTGGATAAAATCTTGTCCAGCTCGTAGTCCCCAGAGAGGATGGTGCTTTCAATCATAGGTTTTACAGTCATCGTGTGCCTCCTTCCGCTATAAAGCGATTGAGATTTTGGGTTTGTGCCTGCATGTTTTGCAGGGTGTACAGTAGGCCTTGACGGCCAGAGACAGCTAAACTGTCCCCGTCGGTGTAAACGGTGTTAAGGCCAGCCACAGCGGGCAAGGCCTGGTTGCCGGTGGCTTGGAAAGGCGTAGGGGTGGCAAGCTTGTAGGCAACCTGGGCCCCAGCGGTGGGGCTTGCCCCGGCAGAATACACATCCCTGTCGCTAATCCATTCTCCCGGCAGTGATTCCCCGTTATAGCTGGCAATATAGCCCCAAGTCTTGCTCCCTACCCCCGTCACGGCATCCACCGTGCCGCCGTAGATGGTTTCTGGGAGGGCGAGGGTGGCTGTGGTGCCGGGTTGATAGGGTTCGTAGGGGGTGGGGGTGGAACCGAGTTCGAGCTGGATATTTGATATTGTAGCAGTTGTATTTACCCCGGAAGCATAAAGATACAAAGTTGAATTCAACATTTCATCCGTAAGCGTTTTAGATGTTCCGTAGTACCAAACATCTGTTGCTGCCGTATACACCCACTTCTCTGTGCCTGTGCTTTCTGCGCTTAAGGTGTATAGGCCTGGAACAATGTTCCCACATAATTCTCTTAAAGTTTTTCCGGAGCTTACTCCATTTGAATCATCTTCCGTTGTAACTGTCAGAGAACCATCACCATTATTGGTTATATAATCGTTGTTTTCTATTTTTGAGATATTAAATAGGTTCTTCCCCCGCTTATTCACCGTCACACTGTCATACCCAGAAATCGGCCTTACATTATCGGGGCTTGGGTCACCACTTCCTGCTTGCTTGGGCTTCAACGTCACCACAGCACTGAGAGGATACCCCTCCACGGGATGGCATGTCACGGGGTTGCCAGACACGCTAAAGGATGGGCAAAGGGTGTCTACAATCTTTTTGCTGCTCCATGCCTCGATGGTGTTTACAGCGCTGTCGTTGAGCTGTACGCCGTCTTGGCCGGGAGGGCCTTGGGGCCCAGCTGGACCAGTTTCGCCTTGGGGCCCTGTTTCTCCCTGGGGGCCTATAGGGCCTTGTATGCCTTGCGGCCCTTGGGGGCCGGTCGCTCCTGTTTCTCCTTTTTCGCCTTGCGGGCCAGGAGGACCAGTAGGGCCGGGTTCTCCCTGGGGCCCAGGGTTGCCAGTCTGCCCGGGAGCCCCCTGCGGTCCCATCAGGTTAACGGGCTCGGGATTTGACAGCCCGCCGTTATTTTGCCAGCTCAACCAGCCACCTTTTGACATAGCAGGGGAGAAGTATGGCCCCGCAGGGCCTTGGGGGCCTGTTGCACCAGTTTCACCAGGGATTCCCTGAGGCCCTTGGGGACCTGGTTGTCCCTGTATACCCTGGGGTCCCGTAGAGCCTTGCGGTCCTGCCGGTCCTGTCAGCGCTTCCAGCTGTTCTTCGGTGAAGTCCCCATAACTGAATGGGTCCCCTTTAGGCCCGGGCGGGCCCTGCACACCTTGTGCGCCAGTATCGCCTTTTTCGCCAGGGTTGCCCTTTTCACCTTTCTGGCCTTTATCGCCTTTGGCAGCAATCAACAGCCAATGCTCTGCATCAGGAGGGGAAATCCCAGTGCTGGATTTTATGTTCAAGTAGGATGAACCACCGCTAACCACCTTTGCAGGAGGGGAATACGATTTGGTGTTGTCGTATTCCTCCCATTGCATCAGGGCTTCATCCTGTTTTTGCAGGGATTCCAGCATAGTTTGGGATTCTTCCAACGTGCTTTGAACAGTTTCCAGTGCCGTTTCTGCTGATTCCACAAGGGTATTCGCAGCATCCGCTGCATTTTCCGCGTTGCTTGCAGCTGTTTGAAGGTCTTCTATCACCTGGGAAAATTCGGGGATTTCTGTCCAATCTTCTTCCTTGGTGGTTTTGTAGTACAACTTCCCGTTTTCAATCTTGATTTGCAATTCCCCAGCTTCCAGGGATGCAAGCCATTCTTCTTCTGTCCCTTCATAGCCGTGCTTTACCGCCAGGCCATAGGCTGTGAGATAGGCCAAGTTTTTCCAGATTGGATATTCTCCAAATCTGTCAAGATTAGAATCCATTGTTTTTCACCTCCTAGGCTGTTCTTTCCCATACATAAAACGTTTGGTAAGGGCTTAGAATGCTTTTGGTTTCCAAAGAATTTCCAGTGTTGCCGTGGTTATGACTATTTCCACTTCCCGTGTATCCCGTATATCCGCTAGCAGAACCCGTATTCCCGGTAACTGTATGAGAATGACTTGCAGCGCTGGTTAACCCGTCAAGGTTGTGCCTGTGGTATCCATCACTTGTTGTTTCAATGTTTCTGGTGCTTCCGTTTCCCCCGCTTGCGGTATAATTCAATTTATAACCGCTGCTTCCGCCATCCAACGTAATTGCTTTTCCATTGTTGCTGTAAGTTAAGCCATGTTGATGTGAGCCTGCATGACTCGCATATAAAGTTCCAGGCCCATGATTATGGCTGTTAGTGCTTGTTGACAATGTAACAGAATGATAATGACTGGGCCCAGAGTGCCGGTGATTTGGCATCTCCGAGGAAGTTAGAGCATGTCCTTGAGTAGAATGATTATGGGTAAAATTAATTGATTTGGTGCCGCCATTTTTCCCAGCTTCATTAAAATCCGGGTCGTCAGGGTCTACACCTACAATCGCTTTCCCTTGTGAGGTTAATTCCCACACCGTTCCAGTGATTCTCGTTCCTGGATTCACATTGTCAGTAGTAACCATTGTGGAATGCACAGGGAAGTAAACATTATTGAGCTGTGCAATAATTTGCTCTATAGTCAACCCGCCAGCTGGGCCTTGAGGGCCCTGTGGGCCGGTTTCGCCTTGTTCCCCTTGTGGCCCGGGTGGCCCTTGCGGGCCTGTGTCACCTTGTTCCCCCTGTTCTCCCTGAGGGCCGGGAGGCCCCTGGGGGCCTTGAACGCCTTGCTCACCTTGCGGGCCTATAGGTCCTTGGATTCCCTGGGGGCCTTGCTCTCCTTTGGCTCCTTGGAGCTGGCCTTGGTTCAACCACTCTCCACCATTGGTGGTATCCCACATATACACATTGTAAGGAGCAGTTTCACCAACGTTATACATGTCCCCCTGCGTGGGAGTGGTTACGGCAGATTGCAGGGCTTCCACGCTGGTGTAGGTACCCAGAATATTCAGCCCTGTCCCTGCATCACCTTTTGGGCCTTGCACGCCTTGCGGCCCCTGGGGACCTCTGGGGCCCTGTGGCCCTTCTGGCCCTGTAAGTTCCGCAAGTTGTTCCGGCGTGAAGTCATCGTAGGTAAAGGCTTTCCCAGGTGGCCCTTGTGCGCCATCTTTTCCTGGCACCCCTTGCAAGCTTGCAAGCCACTCGTCCAGAGTACCTTTGAAGCCCTGCCGCACTGCTAGGCCATAAGCGGACATATAATATCCGCCTTGTCCATAAAAGTATTTTTTGTTCACGGCAAGCGCCTCCAAATGTCAGCTGGGCGGTACACAGTGCTGAACCATCGAGAAAATTCGCTCAGGTCAGAGTTGAACATCGTCATGGTGTTTTGGTAGTTCCCATATTCACCATTGTGATAGTCAATCATGGCTTGCATGTATGTGCGGTACAATTTGTCATATGGAGGGTTGACTAGAAGCTCATAATCTTTTGAATCTGGCCACGTGTAGGTGATAAACTCTACAGGAGCCATTAACATAACCTGAGATTGCACAATTCCTTCGCATTGCGTAATCCAATTAACCTTATCTTCTTCCGAAAAATCATTCGGTTTTACACGGTCGGTAAAGTCAATAAGTTCTTGTACTGTCAATTCGTCACCCCCTAAAACAAAAAAGCCGAGAGCCACTGCCCTCGGCCCTCTTTGTCGTTACGCGCCAATCAACTGAGTACCGGTAGATACACCGCCTACAGCGGCAAATCGCCAATCGTTGAAGCCGGCAGTAAACCGGGCATAGCCCTGCCACACATTGGCATCGTTGCCCTCATCAACACGGGAGCGAACCTCCAGATTCACACGGTCGAGCCACACAGCGCCGCCGTACTCCTTGTTGTAGCCAGAAGACAACACAATCCAGGGAGAGGTGCTTGCTGCAATGTACTGGTTGAGGTAGGGCCACACAATCACGTTCCACCGGCCAAACTGGAAGTTGAAGCCGTTGTTCGCGGTGTTGGGGTCTTTGTCAGCACCAATGGCAGCAAATACGTCCCGCTTCAGCTTCCAGTCGTTGGGAATCAGGATGGTATCGGGGACAACATCCAGAATCTGGTCGTTATCGCCGCGGAAGTCCTGCATCTCAGCCTCCACAGCGCTCAGCGCGTCCACAGAGAAAGCGTCCTTGAACACATTTCCCTGGGCAGCGCCCTTCACCTTAGAGGGATGGTCGGTAGCAAACAGAGCCTTGCCGTCTGCCACAGAAGTGTCAAACTTGTGGCCACGGAAAGTCACGGTCTTGTTGCCAGCAATAGCAGCGCCCAGCAGAGCAGCGCCGAACAGCTCGCGTGTACGGTAGTAACCGGAGATGAAAGAGGCGGGCCGCTTGCGAAGGTCCATCACCTTGGAATCGTCCACAATTTCGCGGGAAAGCGAGAACTGGTCTTTCCAGGTCATGTGCTCCAGGTACTTGCCGAAGCCCTCCTGCATCATGTCCTCGGGGTATTCGCCATTCTCACCCACGGGCTGGAAGCCGTCCATTGCGGTCATGGTGGTAAACTTCTCAGCCCAGTGCTTAGAAGTCTCCATTTCAAAAATGTGGGGGAGAACGCTCTTCTGTTCGAACGCCTCCCCTCGCTTCTCCAGGAACATCCGAATCGGAGCCTGGGACTTGCCAAAAATGCTGTCCTGAAGGCCGGAGCCTTCGGTAAAAGTAATGCCAGCCATTACTTATCCTCCTTTTTCATAAATCTGCTTTTTCAAAAATCCTTTTTCAAAACTGAATACGATTTATTCAGTGGGATCGGGCTGCACAAAACGCACCCGGGTAATTTCATCGTCGGTATAAGCAACCTCGGCGGTGCCGCCGGTGGTATTGGTGATGCTCAGGCCATCACTTCCAATCTGCACTTTAGCGCCAACAACCTGGGAGAAAGAAGTGGGAGTAGCCACTTCGTAAATGGTATCGGGTACCACGCGAACCACGCCGATAGTATCACCAGCAGTGAGAGCTTCGCCTCGCTCAGTCACACACATGTACTGGGGAAGGTCAGCGCCGGAGGCAATCGCCAAATTACCGGAAGTGACTTTCAGCGCCATGCCTACTTTAGGAGTGATAGCGCCGCACGACATATAAAGAATGCCGGGAATGCTACCATCAACGGTCTGATGTCTGAGAAATGCCATCTGTATTTCATTCCTTTCTTGCGTATTTGTTGTAGTGTGCTTGAATTTCCGCATCCGTAGCTTCCGGCATGAGCGCCCGATATTCTGCCACCACGTCTGCCGGGACAGGGACGGCACCCTGGCCCCGGGGAGTGACGGGCTGCAAATGGTTTTTCCCACCAATCGAGTTGAGCGCTTGCTGCTTTGCTGCTTCTGCGGCCTTGGCTGTAAGCCTATCGTAATTCAAAACCTTGTAGGCATCGGCCAACTCGTAGCCTTTGCCCACCATGTCATAAAGCTTGTCGAAGTTGTCCAACTTGGAAAGGTCTTCCATTGACTTGATTTCGGGGGAAATCATCTGAATCTCACGCATCTGGGAATCAATCTTGGCCCGGATTTCCAAGTCCATCACTTTCTGCTGAGCAGCTTTCCCAGCCTGCACCTCGGGGAGAGAATCCACAAAACGCTTGTAGTCTTCGGGGCTCATACCCGCTTTCTCCTGCATTTCTTTGCGTTGTTCCTCCACAAAGCGCTGGCGGTACGCCTGCATTTCAGCATGGTTTGTAATGGGCTTGTTGGTGTACGGGTCAGTCAGGCCTAAACTAGCAATACTCTTGTCTAGCTCGGCATTCATGCGTTTTTCTGCATCAGCCTCAGCCTTGCGGCGCATGGCTGCATAACGTGCATTTTCTTCATCGGTCTGCACGCGGTGGCTTTCATCAGAAGGTTCCTGCTCGTCCTCCGCGCCATCCTGTGATTCCCCAGCAGGGGCGGCGGGTTCCTGCTCGTTTTCGCCTACGTTGTCCTCGGTTGCAGGGTCGGCGGCTTCCTGCACTTCTTCGCCTTCAAGGCCGAACACAGCGTTGTAATCAATCTCTGCCATAGTGGATTTCCTTTCTGGATTTTTGCGCTATTCCTGCGAATTACTTGCTTTTGCCAGTGCGGAGGTCGTTGCCCCGCTTCACGGTGCCGTGGGTGTTCTTGGGGGTCTGGAAAGGTGCCTGCACAACCTGGGTGCCTGCATTGGAAATCTTCCCAGCGTAGCCCTTGCCCTTGCCACTGTTTTTCATGGAATCATCCTCCTTGCTGTATATTCCCACCGTTTCCGGTTTGGGTTCTCATTGCCTGCATTGCATCGGCCTGGGCGTTCATCTGCTGCGCCTGGGCCTGCATCTGCATCATCTGTTGCTGCTGCATCACCTGTGCTTGAAGCTGCTGCTGATACCGCATTTCCATAAACGCTTTGGTTTCGCTAGAGCCTGGATAATGTAACTGCTCCATCTTTGTCCAATATAAAATAAGCGTCTGAAGGTCCGTAGGGTCTCCAAACGCGCCAGATTGTAGATTTGTCCTTGTCTCCTGCCACATGGCCTCCCGGTTGTTTGCCAGGGGCGCTGTGGTATCACAGCTGAATAAGAACTGGTCGTTCCAGTACCATTCCCCGGTTTTGTCCTGCTCCAGGAAGTCATACCGATTGAATTCTTCGTAAACTGTATCGCCGTTCATGTCGCGGGCCAACACAGGCCGGGGCTCATCCGCATACGCCAGCTTAAACTTGAACATGGCTTCAAACAGTGCGGCATACGCGGCATCCTTCATGACGCGTTTTGATTCCAGACGTCCTGCAGCCTGGGCAGCTGCAAACTCCTTCGCGGTACCAGATGTTGCCGTGTTGTCTCTCCGGCCCTGGAAGCTATCGGTGATACCGATAATCTGCCGGGCTTCCTCATACACTTGCGCCAGGTATGTCAAGTCCTGCGAAATATTACCCTGCATATCCTTGACAGAAATAAGTTGTGCGTTACCGGCGTTTCCTGGGCGAATTACCTTCATGTCCTCGGCATCCGCACGGATAGAAGCATCATCCGGAAGAACCATGTATGAGCCAGACTTCACCAGCTTTTCCACGATCTTGGATTCAATCCGATTGCACGTGTTCTGCTGGTCTCGCACCTTGTCCACGTCCGAATCCCCCAAGAACTCGCCAAACAGCGAAACATTCTTTTGCAATATAATCGGGTAGATATTCGGCTGGTAGTAGGGGATTCTGGTAGGTTTAACTTCCAATGTGGCCATATCCACCACAGCGGCGGGAATCTCAGAGCCATCCGACCGTTTCACAGGGTTGCTCAGTGTCTCATACTCTTGGGCCTCGGCCGTCCATTTGCTGCTGCCGCACTTGGGGCATTTGCCGCCCTCCAAGGGCTTCGCCTCACCGCACACTGTGCACCGCTGCACCCGGCGGGCTTGGTAATCGTCCAGGTCTTCCAGCTCAATATCGTTCACCCACGAATATAAGCCAATGCCGCCCTTAGAATTGCGGTAGTACGCGATATACTGCGTGACCATGTCATCAGCGGGGGAGACGTTGCTTTCGCTCTTTATATCAGGCTCCTGCTCCGATTCATCTTTGACCCTAACATTGTACCGACGTCGTATATACTCTTTTGTCTGAGGGATTTTGAGGATGATGTAGTCCATATCCTCAATACCAGAATACACGCCATCCTGGGGAATCACCTGCTTTGGATGCAGCAGCGACACGTTGAGCTCTCCCACCGTAGTGTGGGAACGCTGGGTATTGTCCCACTCCACTAAGAACATGCCGCCGCCCTGGATGGGAACCGTCCTTTCCTGCTGGTCATTGAGCATCTCAAACGGCATCCGGTTTAATTCGTTCCGCAGCATGTCCTCAATGATTTTGGCTTTCTTCTCATCCTTCTGGTGCTTTGCCGCCACCTTAGGCTGAGGGATAGAGGAATTAACCTGGGCCTCGATAATCTCCGCCGTCAGGTTGCGCACATGGTTAGCTTCGCGCTTGCGGTCTCCCGCCACGCGGATGTCTAACACTCGGCTGCCTTTATAGGCACGTTCGCGCCTATCCATATCGTCAAGCTTGCTTTCATACGCGCTCTCGTTGCGTTCAAGCCTGGCTTGCCACATCTCTAAATTTGCATTACCCATAGTAATCACCACCTGTATATGGCGTGCCCCATCTCTTGCGCAGGATTGCTTTTTCCTCGGGGCTTGCCTTGCTGTAATCCTGCCACATGTCCCTAGTCCACTTGCGCTGTGTGTACTCTCCTGCACTCTGCTGTATTTTAGAGTAGTACGCGATTGCCAGCGCCATCACACAGTCATCGTGCGCGCCCTCCTGTGCTTCTGGCCTGCCGTTCTCATTGCGGACAAAGGTCAACATCTCGTTGAGCGTGTCTCTATCGCTAATCCACTCGCAGTGTTCCCGGACTACCTCCACCAGGCCGGATATCACAACGGGCCTTGTGCTTTTGGAAGTCTGGAAGCCATAGCTCTTCCGGATGCGGTGGGTGAAGCTGTCTTCCGCCTGGCGCACAAACTGCCGGGGGTACCGCAGCCTTTCCAACTCCCGAATGGGGTAACTGGAGAAGTTAGCCTCGATACTCACAAGGGCCTTGTTGTAGTACATCCCCAGGCAATACACCTGCTTGGCGAAAAGGTCTTCATCCATCTGCCCGCGCATGGTGCACACCTGGGCGCCGGTAATATGATCTATCACTTGCGCCACGCTAAAGTCTGAACCTTCCCCGGCAGTATCTCCGCCTATCACATAGGCCACACCCTGCTGGGGCTGCTGGTATATCCTGATGGGGCCGGAGCCCTCCACCCAGCGGATAGAGCTATCATCAATCACCACTTCATTTGCCTGGGGATTGTACCAGGTAGAGAATACAAACTCCCCTTGCGCTATAGGTGCTTGTATCTCTTGCAGCCGCTGGGAAACCTTTTGGGCGTCAAAGATGGTCTGCCCCAGCACGCCCCACTCCCCCAGGCAGTACACGGAGTAGTAGTAGGGGTCGGTATCCTTATAGCCCTCCAGGGTGGCCTTATAGTCGTCATCCAGGAAAGCGTTGTCCTTATAGGTAGACTTGAGGCACACGGCCCTGGGGTCTCGCCTGTCAAAGAAGCGGAGCTTCAGCCAGTGCAGCACGGACACGGGATTGAAGGTGAGCACAATCTGCTTGTGCGTACCTTTACCACGCAGGCGCACATCCAGCTGATTGAAGTCCTCTTCCTGGATTTCGGAAGCCTCCTCCACCCAGATATCTGTAAGCTCGCCTTTGGGGAAGGTGACGGACTTTAGCTTTTCCGTATCGTCCAGGCCCTTGAAGATGACGCTGTTGCCATTGGCACAAGATATGCGCATATCTCCCTCTTTGCAGCTGAAAAGCTCGGAAAGCCCCCACTTGCTTATAATCTGCTGAAACAAGGCAAAGGTGCTATCCCGGTTTGTAGCAGCCACAGCACGCACCACCAGAAGATTGCACAGGGGCAGCGTCAACAGCCGGTAGAGGAACCGCTGCACCGCAAAGACGCTTTTCCCAGAGCCTGCGCCGCCGTATAGTACCATGTAGCGGTGGGTGTCATCTTCTAGAAGGGGGAGAAAGCGCGGATTAAATACTTTTTTACTAATTTCAACAGTCATTCGTCCACCAGCTCCACGCGAATCTTGCTGCCAGAAAGGCCCACATCCTTCTTTTCACTGTAGTTAAAGCCATTCTGGAGGATGAACCGCGCGCCCGCGCTGGCGTCTCGATTGTAGGAAAGCTGTATGTTTTCCTCCTCAATTTTTAATTTGGCTCTCGTTATAATGGTAACGAAATCATCGGAATTGTTCTCGTTTTCTCGGTCTGTGTAGCGGTAAAGCGCTTGCCGAGACATAAACCCCAAAGCAAGCGCAAGCCCTGCCACGGAAGGAACGCGGCCCTTTTCCGAGCACTCCTCAAAATACGCATCTACAGCAGCTTGCAGCGCTTTTGCACTTCTCCAGCGCCTGGGATTGCCTTTGCCTGCCATGTGATCACCTCCAGACATAGAAAAAGCCCTCAGAAACTTCTTCTGAGGGTGATTGCTATATAAGAAAAGAGCCTTCCGCGCAGGGAAGCCCTTTTTTCTACATGTTTTTGCGTAGGATATCTAATATATATCCTTGCAGGCTTTTGCCTGCCTTTTGTGCTGCATCCCGTATCTTTTGGCCCTCTTCTTTGCTAGGCCGCAGTGTAATGCTATCTTAGTGAAAAACAAAAAGCGCCCCAGTTCCGCAGCTGAGGCACCTTTTGCTTTTCGGGAGGTATATCCCAAAGGAGGGAGTAGAAAAAATGAAGGAGCATAAGGGAGTTACCCACATCCCCTAGTATTAGTATAGGCGGACAAAACGGACAGAACGGACGCGCGAAAAAATTTTTCAAAAATCTTTTTTATAATATGTCGGTTGGAGAGAAAGATATAGCCAGCACGACAAATAAGGGCAAAAAAGATAGGCACTCTCGTAAGAGGGTGCCTTTCCTTTTTATTTCTTGAAGATTCTATCGTATCGCTTTCGCACAGCATCTGGGCTTTTCCATGTACCAATCTCTCGGCGGACTACATCCCACCGGGTGCCATGCTTTGCCACAGCCCGCAGCAGCTCCTTTTCCTCGTCCTTGTGGGCGTTGATGAAGGCTTCAATTTCCTGCTTCTCTGCCAGGTACTGCCGCAATAGTTCACTGTTCTGCTGGCCGGAGATGGCCGTGATATGTGGCCCCCAGGGAAATTCCTTTGAGGACGTCATGACCGTGTCCTGCACCGGATGAGACAGCTTCCTGATCTGGCGGCAGATAAAGGGATAGCGTTCAAATTGCTTTTTTTCCATTGGTTTCCTCTTTTCCTACCATTCTTCTGTGCCACGCTAAATGGCCTCTCAGGTCTGAGATAATGTGCTCCAGTTCTAAAATCTTGGCGGTGGTATCCGCAGACTTGTGCATCCGCATGGCTTCGATCCGCCTTTCTATGCCCGCTATGTTTTCTTCAATCTGTCGGATCTGAATTTCCTCGCTCATCAAAATCCCCCTCTCCCAGCCTCCTAAACAAGTCCCAGTATTGGCAGCTCTCACCCCTCATGGAAGGTGGAAGGGAGCGGATTTCGCACAACTTTGTTTCGTTTGGCCCCCAGTAGCAAGCCCTGCAAGCGTCTCTCACCATCTGCTAATCCCTCCAAATGCTTTTTCGAGTTCTGCGCTTGCGGTTTCCAGCTCCCTTGCGACCATCTCCTTTATCCTGTCTTCCCCGATAACCGTGAGCCACTTTTCCTTGAACCTCTCTACGTCTTCTCTGTAGCTATCTTCTCCCGTGTCGCCGCTCTTGTACCAGTCGCAGCTATGGAGCACGCAGAACACATCCCACACGAGTTCAGACATTAGCTTGTCTTCCAGCGGATTTCTCCCCCAGGCTTTAGTGCTTTGGGAGAACCCATCCTCTCCATAGTCTGGCAGCATGTCCCATCCGTAAATTGATTGCGCTAGCGTGTCGTTGTCGTACTGCCAAAGGCCTCCGCTCATTTCTCTTCCTCCTTTTGTCTAAGCGCCGTAGTCACCGCCCGCCCGCACACGTGCCAGCTCTTGCACTTTACCAGGACATCTCCTGACGGCACCATCTCCTTCTTCCCCGCCCCGGTGGCCATGTTGCAATACCCTGCCACCATCACCGCATCAAAATACGGGCATTCCTGGCAGTACTCCTGTACATCCAGCTTAATCATCCTTATATCCCCTCCTTTACCCGAAGTTCATAGTAGTCGTGCCCCGCGTCACAGCCTTTTTCGTGTGTGCATTTTGCGACCTTGGCCACTCCGTCCAGCATTTTAGCCCACTTGCACCCCGCGCAACTGCTACCGTAATACCTCAGGTTAGAAATTGCCGTATCCCTTTCTCCCCTAAGTCTCCGATTATCAGCCCTAAGAGATTCCACGGTTTCTAATCCCTCTTCCCTGATTTTCTCGTCTGCCTCCAGCATTCTTTGGAGCTCGAACAGGCATTTTCTCACTTCAAAATCCCTCTTCGCCAACACTGCAAAGTCTTCATCGTTCACCTGGTTAATCTTCCTTACGTAGTCAAGCATCTTCATCCTGTCCCACTTCCTTTCGTCTTCATCGAACTCTATGAACACCTGGAGATCCCGACTTAATGAAAGTAGCGGCCTAACTCCGCATCGGCTCCCGCAATACCGAATATCATAGTCCCCATCGAGAGTCACGTACCACGCGCTCCAGGCTCCTGATGCATGGGCGTATCTCGCCGACCTAAAAGGCGTGACAAGCCAATATGCCCGCTCAACTTTAGGGATTATATCGTGGTATTGCCCATACTGCTCCAGCGTGAGCAGCCCGGCGTACGTATTCGCAGTCCCGTATTCGTGCTGTCCGAGGGTGCATTTCAGGTCAGTCTCCATCATGAGGATGTCTCTGCCCAATTCCGCACCGTTTGACGCCAATCCTGCGAGGTACGTTTCGGCAAGGTACTGGTGAACCGAGCTACCCTGGAAGTCATTCAGATTGTGCTCATTGGACGTGCCTCTTTCCTTGAATCTCATCTCAGTTTCCACAGATGAATCTAGCGCAAGAACATGCTTCTCGTTTTTGTCCAGGACTGTGTACTCTCTCCCCCAAACCATGAAGTTGTTGCCGCAGGGAACATATTCAAGACGTCCTTCCTTAATCATCTTTGTTTTCCTCCTTTGGTGTTTCCGGAAAGTATTTTACGCATTTCCAGTTCTTGCCTTTTATTGCATTCATCATGGTTTTTTTGCACACGCCATACTCGTCCGCAAGCATAGCGTAGGGAGTCTTATAGCGCGCTCTCTTTTGCCTTGCTTCTTTCACCTCTTTTTGCGTTAATTTTGCCATCCTGTTCGCTTCTCCGCTTTGCACTATATTTCTTCCCTTGGCTTCTCTGTCATTCACATTGTCTTGCCTTGTCCCCAAAAATAAATGTTTTGGGTTAATACACGAAGGGTTATCACACTTATGGCAAACTTCCATCCCTTCCGGTATCTCTCCATATTCTAGTTCGTATGATACCCTATGGGTCGACGAGGTTCTGCGAGTGCCATCAGTTCGGCTCCCCGTGGTAATTCTTCCATATCCATTCCGTTTATACCCTTGCCATTCCCAGCAGCCTGTATATGGGTTCACTCTCGTTTTCCCATATAATCTGTCTCGTAAAAGCATAGTTGGCTCCCCTCTTTTTCTTGCTTTGTAGTCCGGTTTCATCTTGTTATTTCTCTCCTTTCGCTGGAGGACTAGGGGGTAAAGGCATCCAGTGGGTGACATGAGCGTTGCATACCCTGTTCCAATCTCCTG
>ERZ1090869.564-NODE-564-length-19804-cov-6.895336_pt1 | contig 19804 bp, 14 predicted proteins | sample MGYA00478474_ERZ1090869 | MGnify/ENA primary metagenome ERZ1090869 (study PRJEB33644, sample SAMEA5815748) | chicken gut metagenome | biome: Chicken; feature: Gastrointestinal Tract; material: Caecum | place: Ireland | collected 2019-01-01 | study: A study of the... | reverse complement strand
CCTAAATATATTCTATATTTACATTATTCATGTTAATATATTTCATATAAAGAAAGGAAGTGAGTTTATGAATGTTGGATATGTACGTCTATCAAGAGATGATGACAAACGAAATTATGTTTCTATCGAAAATCAGAAATTAATTATTAGCCAATTTGCGGCAGAATGTAACATGGTTATCGACCGCTGGTATGAAGATGATGGCGTTTCAGGTTATATTTTTAATAGACCTGGACTTAACCAGTTAATGGATGATTTGGATAAAGACATTGATCGAGTGTTTGTAAAAGACCTTTCACGCGTTGGACGTCACAATGCAAAAGTGCTCCTTCTTTTGGAAGATTTTAAAGAGCGAAAAAAAGAACTGATTGTTGTTGATACAAATTATAATTCAGAAACCGATGATGATGATACAATCGGTATCACAACGTGGTATAATGAAAAATATGTAAAAGATATCAGCAGAAAAATCAAACGTGCTCTTGAAGCTCGTCAAAAAGAGGGAATATTGATGACACAGCCACCATTTGGATATAAAAGAAATGAAATAGACAAATCCAAAATAGAAATCATACCGAAAGAAGCAGAATATGTGAAGATGGTCTATGACCTTTATCTGAAAGGCTCCGGCTATCGCATGATTGCCAATTATCTGACTGAAAATAAAGTTCCAACACCTTCTATGGTTCGCCATGAGCGTGAACTGGAAGAAGGCAAAATCACAAAACGTCAGATTGTAACAGTGTGGTCTGACTCTATGGTCAAAGATATGCTTGGAAATGATTTTTATATCGGAACTTTACGTTTGCGAAAACGTGCTCGTTCTACTGTTCACGGGAAAGACAAACGTGTTCCAAAGGATGAACAGTATGTTTTTGAAAACCATCATCCAGCCATCATTGACAAAGCTTCTTTTGATCTAATTCAGGATATGAAGGAAAAACGTGTCAAGAACAATTATCGTGGCAGTCGTGGGCAATGGATTGGTTCTGAGATACCGAATCCATTTGGAAGTTGCCTCTTTTGTAAAGATTGTGGAAGGCGTTTGACTCCAATCAGAAGAACAACTTCCAGTAGAGAACGCAAATATTATATCTGTACCACATACAACACCAAGGGCAAACGTTATTGTTCAAAATCACATCTTATCGAAGAAGAAGATCTGATGGAAGATGTTGTAACTTACATCAAGCTCTGTCGTGATTCACTCTGCGAAGTTATTGCCACCTATGATATGAAGGATTTCGATTCTGAAAAAAGAACGGTTGAAGAAAAGCGTTCCGAAATTCAAAATCAGATTGACGAACGAAAGAAACAACTGAAAGTTCTTTTTACTCAGAAAGTTAGAGATTTATCCAACGCTCACGGGAATGAGGATATTGTCAATGAAACCTATGATGCATTGCAGCAAGATATTCTTTCACAGATTCATGGACTGGAAATGCAATTAAGTGAATTAAATGATACCAGTCTGGAGAATGAAGATGTAAAAGATAAACTCCAGAATGCATTACAGGTGGTTGATAAAATTATTGAAAATGGTATTCTTGACCGTAAGGATATTGAAATCCTAATCGAACGTATCGAAGTGGATGAAGATGGACTTCCTGAAATCGAATTAAAATATGGTCTGTCTGGTCTGATCAAGTATAGTCCGGCACAGGAAATGAATCGTCGTGAGAACGAAATCATTTACCATACTATGAGACTGATTTATGAAGATGAAAGAGGTTACACCTCCGCAAAATATTTATCAAAGGCACTTACTGATTTAGGATATCCAAAATCCAAGAGAAGTGTATTGCCCTATATTGGACTCATGATGGATATGGGTATCGTAGAACCAAGTGATAACTCATTGAAACCATATACCATTGTTAAAACAAAAGAAGAATTACAGAAGGTAATGGATGATTTTTACCACGAAAAACTGGCAAAAAATAATGATGGATCAATATATGCCCATGATTTACATGATGTAGCGAACGACAGGCGGTATGCCCGAAATGGTATTTGAGTATATCCTGAAAGAAAACGGCATTGACCCGGAAAATGATCTGGAAATCAACCAGAACATTGATTTTGGTTCCACTGCCGCAGCGTTTGCAGAAGGCCAGGGAGATTTCACCGTCGAGTTTGAGCCGGGCGCGACCACCCTTGAGTCCGAAGGGAAAGGCTATGTAGTGGCCTCCCTTGGCGAAGACAGCGGCTATGTTCCTTATACCGCCTTCAGCGCAAAAAAGAGTTATATCGACGAGAACCCGGATATCATACAGGGCTTTACAAATGCTCTTCAAAAAGGTATGGACTATGTGCAGTCCCACACGCCGGAAGAAATTGCCGCCGTCATTGAGCCACAGTTCCCGGAGACCGATCTGGAGACGATTACTACCATAGTAACCCGCTATTATGACCAGGACACATGGAAGAGCAATCTGATATTTGAGGAGAGCAGCTTCGACCTTCTCCAGGATATTCTGGAAAGCGCGGGCGAACTGGAAAAGAGAGCGCCCTATGAAGATCTGGTCACAACAAAATTTGCGGCAATCGCAGCACAGTGATATAATATTCAGAGGAAACAGAGATGCCCAGCCCGGAAGCGGCTGTATGCACGGATTCCGGGCTGCGGCTGCATACGCGCAAAACGTACCGGGGGATGCGCTGCGCTCCTCCTCTTCCATAACTCACGAAAGGAATTTTCAGCAGATTATGATCGATAAAAGACTTGTGCCCTTCGGCGGGCTGAAAAAAGAACCATTTTCGGGAAGCCATCACGGAATGCGCTATTTGCTGGCGGGCGACGACGGTAAAAACAGCACTACATTTACGGCCTATGTCTATCCCGAACCCTGGTGTTTTGAACAGACACCGGAGGACCAGAAAGAAAGCGCCACCTTCCCTCTCTCTGAAGAAGGGATGGATCAGGCGATGGCCTGGCTTAATGAACGGTTTGAAACTGAAAAAAAGCGATGGCTGCAGGCCGCTCAGGACACCATGCATACCATCGCAAAAAAAGTTTAGTTTCTTTTTATAATTTTTAAAATTTCTTCCATGTATTGTCACACTGGATTCACATTTTCCTGTTATCCTGTAAACATGAAAACAGAAGACAATGGCTGTTCATACAGCTTGTGTGCACGGCCATTGGACTTCGCCTAAATGAATATTACACAGAACGTTTAATCGCTCTGTATCTGGTTCCCGGCATACCTGTCCGGGAATATTTTTTTCAGGTCGATCTTCACCACATAGTAGTACATTCCGATCAGAAGAAGGGAGGCCAGCACCCAGGCTGCGGGACTTGCAAGACACACTCCCAGATAACTTTTCTGCCTGGCCGCTATCACCGCGACCACACCTCTCCCTGCCAGTTCAGCCACGCCGGCCATCATGGGAAGCAGCCCGTAACCCAGGCCCTGAATGCCGTTCCGGTAAATGTTCACAATGGCCAGAGGGATGAAAAAAATTCCCGCGCAGACAAGATATGTATTTACCGAATCCATGATCAACGCCACATCTTCCGACACAAACAGATACGTCATGTATTTTCCCACTGTCATCACCAGCGCAGCAGAGACAACTGCATAGACAACTCCGATAACGGTGGACGCCTTAAATCCCTGACGGATCCGGGATATATTGCCCGCTCCCATGTTCTGGGCTCCATATGTAGCCATCGTCGTGCCCATGGCTACATATGCCTGAGTGACGATCTGCTCGATCTTCCCTGCCGCCGTATAAGCAGCTACCAGTGTGGAACCAAGAATATTCAGAGAGGCCTGTACCATCATCGTTCCCACAGCAGTAATGGAATACTGCAGGGCCATGGGAATGCCAATTCGGATCTGGGTGCCCAGAAGAGCCCCGGACAGCTTCCAGTCTTCTCTGGTCATATGCAGAAGGGGCACTTTTTTCACGATATAGACCAGACACAGAGCCCCGGACACTCCCTGGGAGATCACAGTTGCCGCTGCAGCCCCTGCTGCCCCCATATGAAACACAATAATAAATACGAGATCCAGCACAATATTGAGCAGCGCCGACAGAATCAGAAAATACAGCGGTACCCTGCTGTTGCCCAGAGCGCGCAGAATGCTGGCCAGAAGGTTATAGAGCATCTGGGCCAGGATCCCGGCGCTGATGATCATAATATACGCGTAAGCATCCGCAAAGATATCTTCCGGTGTGTGCATCAGAGTAAGCCAGGGCTTCATAAACGCCATAAAAGCTGCTGTAAGTACAAGGCCCACGAGCAAAGACAGAAACGACGCTCCCGCCACTGTCCTGCGCATGGCCGGCATATCCCCGGCTCCGAATTTCTGGGCGGTCAGCACCGTAAATCCTGCTGTCATGCCGACCACAAACCCGTAGATCAGAAACATGATCGTGCCGGTACTGCCCACGGCTGCAAGGGCTTTATTTCCCACAAACTTCCCTACGATCACCGCATCTGCCATATTATAAAACTGCTGAAACACATTTCCGATGAAGATCGGCAGAGTAAAGTTAAAGATGATCTTCATCGGATTTCCAGTTGTCATATCAGACTGAACTGCTTTCATAATATCTTCCCCCGTTACTAAAATCCAGATGCAGATTATATAACAGAAGAGACAGAGTGTAAATACACTTTTGCAAAATTTTACTTTAATATTAATTTCACTTCAAAAACAGTATCTTATCCTCTGCCAGCCTGAGATAGTCCGGCAGTCCCTTTTCTTCTATTTCACTCATCTTCTCCCGCTGAACAAACCAGCACACAGTTTCCCCTGCTTTTATGTAATAATTGTGTTCGAATGGAAGCTCCGCGCTACTCTCCAGATCAAATTTCAGCAGATTGTCTCCGCCCTCTCCCCATACGGGAACAAAATCATGGGCCCGGTAGCCCACCCACAGCGTGTCCTCCGGGATCTCCCTGGAAGTTCTCAAGGCAACTCCCCAGTCCAGCGCCTCCGCAGTATGTGCGTCCAGCCTGCGGGCACGGGAAAAGTTTTTGCAGCCGGTCAGACGGGCAGCTTCCCGGCTCACCGGATTCTCAAATATATCTTTTGTCTTTCCTCTGACCGCGATTTTCCCCTGATCTATAACCAGAAGTTCCTCGCTGAACCGGTACACTTCGTCTCTGTTGTGGGAGACCAGGATCACGGTTCCTTCATAATCTTCCAGCATTTCTGCCAGTTCCCTCTGGAGCTGGTCTTTCAGGTACATATCAAGAGCGGAAAAAGGTTCGTCCAGCAGAATAATATCCGGCTCATAGGCCATGATGCGGGCCAGGGCTGTTCTCTGCTGCTGTCCGCCGGACAGTTCTGACGGCAGCCGCTTCTCCAGCCCCCGGAGCTGAAACTTCTCCACCATCTCCTTTACCCGCTGTGCAGTTTCCGCCCGGTTTCCGCGAAGCCCTGCCGCGATATTCTTCTCCACCGTCATAGTAGGGAACAGGGCATAATTCTGAAACAGATATCCTGCATTGCGCTTCTGGGGCTTCAGATTTATCCTGGCGCTGCTGTCAAAAAATGTTCTGCCGCCCGCCTCAATCTTGCCTTCATCCGGAACCTCAATCCCGGCAATGCTTTTAAGCGTCATACTTTTCCCGCACCCGGAAGCCCCCAGGATACCGATCCTTTTTGCTTCGCTCTCAAAGCTGATATCAAGCAAAAAGTTGTCCAGACGCTTTTTTATATGCACGGATACGCCCACGTCCTACCACCTCCCAACGTTCTTCATCTTTTTCCCGGAAATGAGATTCATCAGAAAGATCACAAGAAATGCAATCACCATAACAACTGCCACCCAGATCCCGGCGGTCAGATAATCTCCGTCCTGGATGACCATTGCGATCTTCTGGGAAATGGTTCCCGTCTTGCCTGGTATATTCCCCGCCAGCATAGATGTGGCTCCGTATTCTCCCAGCGCCCTGGCAAAGGTCAGGATGGTGCCCGACGCAATACCGGGCCCGGCCGCAGGGACTACCACCTTCCAGAAAATCTGCACATCTGACATGCCAAGCGTGCGTCCCGCATAGATCAGATTGACGTCCACCTGTTCCATAGCCGCCCGGGCATTGCGGTACATAAGCGGAAACGCGATTACTGTGGCCGCGATAATACACCCCAGCCAGGTCTGCACTACTTTAAAGCCGAATTCTTCAAACAGAAATTCTCCCAGGGGCCGCCTCCGGCTGAACAGGAGCAGCAGGAAAAATCCCGCGACTGTGGGAGGAAGCACCATTGGCAGTGTCAGGATCCCGTCGATCACTGCTTTCTTTCCGGGAGACGCTTTCACCACTTTTCTGGCCGCAAATATGCCCAGAAAGAAGGATATCACTGTGGCTACCACTCCGGTTTTCAGTGAAATAAACAGCGGACTCCAGTCCAGTTCTTTTAAAATATCCATTATCTCTTCCATGTATTTCCTCCTGCAAAATACTGGTGCGGCGCCGTTTTCAATTATCAGACGTTTGTATCAAAATAGTACGCTTCAAAAACTTCTTTCGCCTCATCAGAGAGCACGTATTCAAGGAAGTCTTCTGCAGCTGCCGTCTGGGCGTCGTCCGCCTCCTCGTTTACCACTCTCGCGATCGGATAAATTACGTTTCCGGTCAGATCATAGCTGACTGTCTCAAGAATCTCAAGATCGTCCTCATATCCGTATGTATCAGAATAATAGGTTGTGCCAACCTCGCAGGATCCTTCCACAACCGCCGTCAGCACCTTGCTTACGTTGTCCTGTTCGCTGATCTCCACACCGCCGAGTGCTTCGGACACTTCCTCTGTCGTAACAGAAGCCGGATCATCTGTCTCTGGAAGCATGCCCAGATTAATCAGTGCCTGTCTTGTATATCTGCCTACCGGAACGCTGCCGCCCGCCAGGGCGATACTCTCCGCGTCTCCCAGATTTTCAAGACCTGTCACTTTTGTCCCGCTGTCTTTTAATGTCACTACAACAACCTGGTTATTAACTACATCTGCCCGTGTACCTTCCACCATAAGGCCGTCCGCCTCCAGATCGTCCATCTGTTTCTGAGCTGCCGAGAAGAAAATATCACACTCATACCCTTCCCGGATCTGGGTCAGCAGCGTTCCTGAACTGTCTGCGTTAAATGTGATTTTTACATTCGGATGATCCTCATTGTACTTCTCCGCCAGTTCTGCCATGACTGTATTCAGGCTGGCTGCAATGAACACCTGGATCTCTGTCTCTTCTTCCGCTGAACTTTCACCCTGGTTTCCGCTTTCTCCCGAATCTTCTCCGCCGTTTCCGCACGCCGCCATAGAAAATACCATAACCGCTGCCAGCATTGCCGCCAATACTCTTCTCTTCATAATACGTTCCTCCTGTTTCTTTTTTATATTCCATACCGCTCTTCGCAGTTCTGGATCTGTAATACCCGGGATGAAAACATTCCTTTTCCACTGACTCCCTGGCTGCTCCAAACCGGCATGGCTCTTTATGTGCGATAGATCTCTTCATCCGCAATATGTATATATTATATCCGATTAGTTTTTAAAAAACAATCGGTGAGCCAATAAAAAGGCAGCCGCATACTGCCTTTTTATTGTATGTAAACTATATTTTCCTCTTGGTTCAGTCAAAAATCTCCCTGTATTTTTCCTGCGCGATCCGGGCGATCTCTTTTTCAAACTGCTCATACCGGTTCAGGAGGTTAAGGCCCTGTTCGCTTACCCTGGCCGCCCCTCCGCCGATCCCGCCCGGACTGCGTTCCACGATCGTACATCCCAGCTCACGCTCCGCCGTGCGGATCAGGCTCCAGCCCTTGCTGTAGGACATCCCCGTCTTTTCGCATGCTTCCCGTACAGACCCCAGGGCCTGTATCTGCTTTAAAAGCGTTGCCATGCCCGGTCCGAAAAAGGGCTCGCTCCTCACGAGCTGCACCTTTACCCGCGGATAAATCTGACGTATATCCCTGCTGACAGCCATTTTTTCAAATACACCGTCCGCGCCCGCGCGCACCGCAACTCCCGCATCTTCTACGGCGAGGAAAGAAATGTCTGCTCCAGAAGCGTCAACTGCTCCCTTCAGCCCTCTTTCGCCCCTGTATGCACAGATTCCCGGTACAAGTTCTGCGCTGATAAGGATCGGATGGCCTTTTCTGCCCTCATACACTGGAATCACTGCCCGGCCTTCTGTTTTTATCATTGCCTGCACCGTCTGTACGGAAAACAGCGGCACGTCTGCCGGACAGAAAAAGATTCTTTCACAGCTTTTCCTGAGGTAATCCAGTCCTCTTGCCGCATAATCCAGCATCTGTTCCCCGGCGTAGTCCGGGCTCCGCAGAAATACAGCGCCCAGCTTTGACAGACTTTTTTCTGTCTCCTTTGCCCTGTAGCCTGTTACAACAGCCACATCCTCCACCCCGGCCTGGTGAAATACCTGTATCATCCGTTTCACCATATCCGGGCCGTTTGCATACTCTGTTCTGTCATATGCGGCAAACCCGCCGGGAATACCGGCTGCCGCAATTACCGCGCCGACTCTCATGGACTACTTCACCGCCTTCTGCTTCTTGGAATAATAGGTAGCCTTCATGGGCAGGCTTGTACGCAGCACGTGATCCTTTGCATAATATGCCCCCTGGGCCGCCGGAGCGGTGGGAATGGTCGCAATCTCTCCGATTCCCTTGGCGCCGTAGGCAAAAGGAAGCAGTTTTTCTTTCTCAACGTAAATTGCATGTATATCGGGAATCTGAGGCGCCCGCATCAGTCCCAGCGTCCCGTATTTTGCCTGGGGTACGCCGTCTTTCAGCGGGAAATCCTCTGTCAGTGCATAGCCCAGCCCCATGAGCACGCCGCCCTCGATCTGCCCCTGAATCGCAATGGGATTGACCACCTTGCCGGAATCATGGGCCGCATAAACTTCCTTTACCCTGCCATCATCATCCAGGATCACCACATGAGCGGCAAATCCATACGCCACATGGCTCTTCGGATAGGGCACGTCAGCCCCCAGCTTGTCTGTGGGATCAAAAAACTCTGCGAAGAACTCCCGTCCTTCCAGTTTGCCAAGATCCCCTCCGGCTTCTTTTAAAGCATCGTCAAGTTCCGCTGCCGCCATCCGAACAGCCTCTCCGGTAATGAGAGTCTGACGGGAACCGGATGTTGTTCCCGAGTCCGGGGCTACCTCTGAATTGGAGCCCATATTTTTAATATATGCCCTGCCAAGCCCTGTGGCCTCGGCAACCATCTGGACAAATACCGTTGCGCAGCCCTGTCCGATATCCGAAGCAGCGCTGTACAGTTCCACTTTGCCGCCGTGAACGACCAGCTTTGCTCTTCCTTTATCGGGAAGTCCCACGCCCACGCCGGCATTTTTCATGGCGCAGGCGATCCCTGCCCGCCCAGGATTGCTCTCATAGGCGTCTTTGACCGCCAGAAGCGCTTCCTTCAGCGCGGTTGAACAGTCCGCGATCTGCCCATTGGGAAGTACCTTTCCAGGCTCAATGGCATTGCGGTAGCGGATTTCCCATGGGGAAATTCCCACTTTTTCCGCCAGCAGATTGATATTGGATTCAAGGGCAAACTCACTCTGGCACACCCCAAATCCCCGAAATGCTCCTGCCGGCGGGTTATTCGTATAATATCCATAACCACGGATATCTGTATTCTGATAGCAGTAAGGCCCTACCGAATGGGTGCAGGCCCGCTCCAGGACCGGCCCGCACAGCGACGCGTAGGCTCCTGTGTCAAAATAAATCTCACAGTCCATACCCGTAAATATGCCGTTTTCGTCACACCCCAGAGTAAATGTGCCCTCCATGGCATGACGCTTCGGATGAAAATTAATGGACTCCTGCCTGGAAAAGACCACCTTTACCGGACGCTGCACTTTAATCGCAGCCAGCGCCGCGATATGCTGGGCTGACACGTCTTCCTTTCCTCCGAATCCGCCGCCCACCAGCTTGTTTTCCACCACGATCCGCTCCGGCTCCCACCCAAGCATAATGGAAATCTCATGCCGGGTATCATAGACGCCCTGGTCTGTGGAATACACTTTTACCCCGTCCTTGTACGGAAAAGCGACGGCACACTCAGGCTCCAAAAATGCATGCTCTGTAAAGGGCGTCGTATATTTCTGGGTTACCACATACTTGGATTGTGCCAGCGCTTTTTTTGCATCTCCTCTTGTCACATGACGGCTCTGGCACAGATTTCCTTTTGAATGGACTTTCGGCGCGTCCTCCGCCATTGCCTCACGGATATTTGTCACAGGCTTTAATTCTTCATAGTCGATTTTAATAAGCTTCTTTGCTTTCTCCAGTGTATTTCTCGTCTCAGCCACAACCAGACAGATCGCATCTCCCACACAGCGGGTAATACTGCCCTTTGCGATCATCACATCCCAGTCCTGCTGCAGATGACCCACCTTGTTGTTCGGCACATCCTCCGCTGTCAGAACAGCCAGCACGCCTGGCAGGGCAAGCGCCTTTTCATAATCAATATCCAGGATCCTGGCCCGCGGGTACCGGGAGCGCACCGCCGAAGCATACACCATGCCCTCCATCTCCACATCATCGGGATACTCGCCGTAACCCAGCACTTTTTCCCGCACATCCAGGCGGAAAGCCTTTTTCCCGACGCCGTATTCATCCCCTTTTTCCAGTTCCTCTTCTATAGACGCGTCGCCCCGGAGTATGGCCGCAGCCAGCTGAATGCCTTCTATGATCTTCTTATAGCCGGTACAGCGGCAGATATTTCCTTTCAGGGCAGTTTTGATCTCCTCTTCCGTAGGATCAGGCACCCGGTCGATCAGAGCCTTTCCTGCCATCACCATGCCCGGAATGCAGAATCCGCACTGAACGGATCCTTTTGAGCCAAAGGCATATACAAAAGCTTCCTTCTCTTCTTCGCTGAGTCCTTCTGTAGTGATAATATTGCGCCCCACGGCAAGCTTCGTGGTCAGCACACAGGATTTGACCGCTTTTCCGTCTACTATGATCGTGCAGGTCCCGCAGGCTCCTTCACTGCAGCCGTCCTTGACAGAATGCAGATGCAGGTCATCTCTCAGGTAGCGCAGCAGAGGCTTGTTCTCTTCTGTGCTGCGCACAACACCATTTACCTTAAAACAATACTTCTCTTTCATTGCCGCCTCCTGTCACTCTTTTCTCTGCGGGCTCCCTGCCGCAAAAATCCCGTCATAATCCCGGATGATTCCTCTGGGACATTTCACCGCACACATGCCGCATGAAATACATTTCTCCTCGTCGATCACCGCGTGATTCTCCTCGATCTGTATGGCGTCTGCCGGACAGTTTTTCACACAGATCCCGCATGCAATGCAGCCCGCGGCACATTCTTTTTTCGTCTGTGCTCCGGGCGCCTCACTTACACAGGCCGGATATATATGATATTCCGGTTCGGTAAGACGGATCAGATGGCGGGGACAGGCCTTCACACACAGGCCGCAGCCAACACATCTGCTTCTGTCTATCTCCGCCGTCCCGCCGCTGTTTATGAACACAGCCCCCAGCCGGCATACCTCCACACAGCTTCCCAGTCCCAGACAGCCCCACCGGCACAGTGAACTGTCCTGCGAAAGCTTCTGAGCCGCATCTGCACAGTTTTCGTACAGCCGGCTCTCGCTGCCCTTTCCGTTTTCTCCCTGTGCAGGAGAACCCGCGCGGCATCCTCCGGCACACTGTACAACCGCTGTTTTTTTCTTACGCTTCTGAGCCATAGTTCTCATCTCCTCGCCGCTTTTTTAACCGTCCTGCCTCCGGCAGGTCTTCTCTCACGTCGATATCTCTTAACTCTTCCTCTTCTGCCTGGACGATCCGCAGGTTATCCCTGTGTTTCTCCATGATCTGTCTTCCGCCCCGGTCCCCGGCAAGCGTCATCAGTTCAGAAAAATACTTTCTGTCCCACAAAACCGGGTTTCCTCTCTTTTCCCCGCATCCTGCACAGACAATGCTGCCCGGGTGAAGAGCCGCCGCATTAAAAATCTCCTGGATCGTCGCGGCGCCCAGCCAGGGCTGGTCGCAGACCGAAAAAAGTACGCCTTTCAGATTCGGATCATGCTCCAGAGCCCTGCGAAGTCCCAGCCGCAGAGAATGGGAGATTCCCTTCTCCGGTTCACAGTTTTCCACAGGGGTGACCCCATATTCCAGGGCTTCTTCTGACATGTGTCCCGGCCCGGCAACCAGATAAGCCGGAAAACCGCCGAACGCCTGCATTCGCTCCAATGCGTGAACATAGAGCGGTTTTCCGTCAATTTCCGTCTCCAGTTTGCCGCCGCCAAATCTTCTTCCCTGTCCTGCCGCCAATGTCACATATGCATACCGGCCTGCGGTCTTCTCATAAAGAGCCGCCGCCTCCAGCACAGCTCCTCCTACTGCCCTCGCTTTGTCGGATATGGTATTGCAGTGGGAGGTTTCTGCCCTGGCATCTATATCCCCGATCTTCAGGCCCTTTCTGACTTCTGTACCTTCCTGCAGCATTCCTCTTACAATCCCCGGCATCTGCGCGCAGACAGGAACGCCTCCGGTAAGTGCGACAACCTGGCCCGGTTCCACCCGGTCTCCGATCTGAACCCTGGGTTCCATAATCCCGTCCGCCGATGCTTTTAACAGACGCTCTGTCGTATAGCCGCCCACATCACCGGGTACGCCTGTATTGGGGATAGCGCTGCCCCGCCAGATCACCCGGCCCAGAAAGTGTCCCCGTTTCGTCTCCACTACACAGTTGCAGTCTGTTCCCGCCGTAAATCCCGGCCCCACGCCGATCACAAAGGGCGCGTCCGAGATATCCGTTCCCAGATTCTTTTTGGCAAGAATCGCGTCCACGATCACATCCGGACAAAACCACTCCCTGCAGGATGCATCCGGGTCAACCATTACAGCAATATCCCCCCGGGACATAATCCTTTCCGCCTCTGCTTTTGTGCCTGCAAGATATGCCTCGGTCTCTTCCACCTGCGCTCTGCCCTCATAGACAGCGGGGGAAAAGGCCACTGTCCTCCGCACAGTCAGGGGCGCCGGGATCTCTGTCATCAGGATCTGATGTCCTGCCCGGAAAAGCCGGACCGCAATTCCCGTCGCCAGATCTCCTGCTCCTTTTATCAGTATTTTCATGTTCCTCTTTCCGGCCTCCTAAAAGATGTCACAATGACGCGGGTGACGCCCTGCTGTTCCAGAAAAGCGCCGATTTCGGCTGCCATTTCTATTCTCTGAGAATCATCCGCTTTATTTAAAACGACCGTATAAACCGCATCCTCCGGGCAGCCTTTTCTGCCTGCTTCCTCTGAAGCGGCCAGCCTCCCGATATCCTCTGCGGCAACCGGTTCTGTTATTTTCTTATCCAGCAATTTTGCCGCCCTCTCCGGCCGGAAACAGATCTCTTCCATTCTCTGTCCGACTGCGTCCAGGCCATAGACGGAAAGCACATGGGTCGTTCTGCCGGGAATCACCGGTTCTTTGGAACCGGGGCACTTCAAAGGCAGCATTCTTGCTCCGTCCGCCTCGATCAATACCGGTACGCCCATGCCCTCTATTATTGAAAAAAAAGATTCCGGCACGCTCCCAAGCCGTCCTTTTGCCCCCGGAATCCCGATCCATGCCTGTCCCCACTGTTTCAGCCTCTCTTTCAAAGCGTTCTCTGACGGCTCTGTGAGAAACCAGGGCAGGTCTTCCTTTAAAATATGGGTAGTTGTTGTGACAACCGCTCCCCGTCCCTCGTCCGCATATTCCCGGGCCAGACGCCGGAGCAGGGTCGTCTTTCCCCCGGCTCCGACTGCGGAGACTACCGGATGTTTCCATCCGGCAAGCCCCGCAGCCTGAAGCAGGGAATGTGTTTCACATAGTTTATGATCTCTGTAAATATATATCATATTGTTGTTTTTGTGTCCCTATCTCAGCAGATACGAATAGTCGCTGATCACGGTTTCCATAAGCTTTAACAGGCCGTCGGGAATTCTTGTCTCTTCCCCTTTGGTCCACACATAGGTTTCTCCAAAGAAACGGACTTTACACTTCACCGATTCTGCATCCAGCACTGTGAAGCCCTGGTTTTTGCTGTCTTCCATGTCTTTTTCGTCTGCGAACAGTGTAAATTTGTCAAGATAGGGCGCGCTGTCATAGGGACAGAAGCTTTTACAGTTGCCGCACTCATTGCACATATAGTCCACGTGAATGATCTGGTGCTTCTCCATGCCTGGTACGCGGATAGAGATATTTGCTCTGTTCGGACATACCTCGACGCAGTTTTCGCAGATACCGGAACATCCGAGACATCTTCCGCTCTCTTCCTTACCAGCTTTCTTATCGGAGAGATTTCCTTTTCTGCTGTAGATTTCTCCCTCATCGGTCTTTGGTTCACAGTCTTTTACCAGAGTTTCTCCGATTACAGCCTGTGCAGCTCTTAAGGCGTCGCTGATGCCTTCCACTACCGTAGCCGGTCCGCCAAGGCCGTCTCCTGCAAGATATACGCCCGGACGGCTTGTCTCACAGGTTTCTTCATTGACGATTGCCCGTCCTCTGTCATTTACATTGATCCCGCAGGCCTGATAGAAGGCTGTCGGCACTCTCTCGCCTACCGCTGCAATAACAGTATCCGCCGGGATCTCCTTTTCCCCGTCGGTCTCCACCACGCCTCTTCTTCCGGAAGCGTCATAGTCGCCCAGTTTCATCACTTTGCAGAGAAGCTTTCCGTTCTCCAGCTTCACCGGAGAAAGCAGTTCCATAAACTCTACGCCGTCGTCTACCGCCATGACAAGTTCTTCCTCGTCCGCCGGCATATATCGCTTCGTTCTTCTGTAGACAAGATATACGTGTTCCACGCCTTTTGTGCGTTTCGCCGCTCTTGCCGTATCCATCGCCGTATTGCCGCCGCCGATCACGACCACGTTCTTTCCGATATCGAGATCGCCGTCTTTTTCCTTAAACTCCTCAAGGAACTGCAGCGCATTGACCGGCTCGCCTTTTTCCAGCCGGAGCACTCCCGGCTTAGAAGCGCCTACGGCAAGGATGACCGCCGTGTATCCGGCATTTTTGAGCATATCCAGATCGGTGATCTCTGAGTTCAGGCAAATGTTTACTCCCATCTTTTCCAGAAGCGCCGCGTCTTTGTCTATGGCGCTGCCGGAAATCCGGAATCCGGGGATCACATGGCGCACTACGCCGCCCAGAGAGTCTGTCTTTTCAAACAGTGTAGTCTCCATACCTGCCCGGCGCAGAAAATATGCCGCAGCCATTCCCGCCGGACCGCCGCCGATCACAGCCGCTTTTCCGTTCTTTGTGACAGGCGGAGCCGTGATCTGATCCATCAGCGCATCATATCCGTTCTCCGCCGCAGTCAGCTTCATCCCCCGGATATATACGGACTCCTCATAGAAATTGCGGGTACACTTATTCATACACGGATGCGCACAGATCGTTCCCGTGATAAACGGAAGCGGATTCTTTTCCGTGATGACTTTCATTGCTTCCTCGTACTTTCCTTCTTTTACGAGCTGCAGGTAAGCCGGGATATCCTGATGGATGGGACATCCGTCCTTACACGGAGCCACAAAACAGTCCAGAAGCGGAACCTGTTTTTTCATCTTTCTGGAGGGCAGCGGTTTCACTGCTTTCACATGATGGGGATTTGTCCTCGCATCGTCCGCCAGTTTCCGCACTGCCTCAGGATCCACACGTGTAAATACAACATTTTCCTCTTCCAGGAGGGACGCCATCTGCGTCATTCTGTCATATCCTCCGGGTTTCAGAAGCGTGGTTGCCACAGTCACAGGCCAGATGCCCGCGTCCACGATCTCCTTGATATTGTGATAATCCGCGCCGCCGGAATAGGAAATGCGCAGCCTGCCGTCAAACTCCTCCGCCAGCTTCGCCGCCAGTGAAATAGACAGCGGATACAGGGATTTTCCTGACATATACATCTCTTTGCTTGGAAGCTCGTTCTGCTTCACATCCACCGGAAATGTATTGGTGATCTTTACACCGAACTCCAGATTTCTCTCCTGACAGACTTTCATCAGTCTCGTCAGCATGGGGACTGCATCTTCATACTGCAGATCATCCTTAAAGTGGAAATCGCCGAACGCGACATAATCATACCCCATGTCGTCCATGATCTTTCTCGCATACTCATAGCCAAGCAGAGTCGGATTGCACTTGATAAAGGTATGAAATCCTTTCTCGGTGATCAGATGCATGGCGATCTTCTCAATCTCCTCAGGAGGACATCCGTGAAGGGTTGAAATCGTCACGGAATTGCATATATCCCCTGAGATGCTCTCAATGTCTTCTTTCGTCACTTTTTCAAACAGATCCGCATGATCCAGCAGATATTTTTTACAGGTTGTAAAAACGTCCGAATCCTGGGCATGTTTCATTGTATTGAGGAAGGTATCAATTTTCTCCGACTTAATGCCTTCCAGGTCGTATCCTACGCTGATGTTGAACTGGAATCCGTCCATGCTGCCCAGACCGAATTCCTTTGCGATCACTTTGCACAGGAACCATGCCTTGATATACTCTTCCATAGCCTGGGGCACATAAAGTTCTGTGGACCACTCGCAGTTGTAGCACTCATCGTCCGCCTTAATGCACGGTTTGTTCACACATGCAGAAAGGTCTGCACCGTCCATGATCTGTACCGTCTTCAATTCAAAGAAACGGCTTCCGGTATAGTAAGCTGCCACGATATTCTGGGCAAGCTGTGTATGGGGTCCTGCTGCCGGACCTACCGGCGTCTCCAGCGCACGCTCAAAGATCGTCCGGTCATATCTGGCATCTGCATGATAGGGATGATGCTCTCCGAACACAGTCCCTCTTTCCTTATGCTCTGTCAATGTCCAGTTTAAAAGCTGTTCAAAGGACATGGGTCTCATAATATCACTCATAATTCTTTCCTCCTGTTATTCCGGCCGGGTTTCACTGGGCGTCCGGCTTGTCTTTCGGCAGGATCAGATTCAGGATCACTGCAAATATCGTCGCCAGAACTACCGGTGAAGATGCAAATGTGTTATTAATGATAGACTGGAAACTTTCCAGGCTCATGCTCATATTGAGAGCGTTGTGGATGCTTGCCGTCATCTGGTTCAGGCAGCCTTCGCTTAAGGAAACACCCATGCCAATGGCAATGGAAAGTCCTGCAACAGTTGTATTTCTGTATGTCAGTTTCTCAGTTACAAGCAGTTTGATACCTGTCATGGCGATGGAAGCAAATACGGATGCTACCGCGCCGCCCAGCACGCACTGCGGAATTGTCCGCAGAAGTGCGGAGAATTTCGGAATCAGACCGGCAATAAGCAGAATGATCGCGGAAGCAGTGAAAACTCTTCTCGCCACAACTCTTGTGGATCCCACGATACCTACATTCTGGCTGTATGTTGCCGTCGGCGGGCATCCGAATACCGCGCCTACCATGTTGCTGACGCCATAGCCGATAATACCGCCGTTCAGTTCTTCGTCGGTGGGCAGTCTGTCCATGCCGCCTGTCGTCGTCGCGGAAAAGTCTCCCATAGCCTGGATCGAATTCACAAGGAACAGGATCCCAAGAGGCAGGATCGCGGATATGTCAAATTTCATACCGAATGCCAGCGGCATCGGCACTTCAAACCAACCGGCGGAGGAAAGCGCGGAAAAGTCCACCATACCGAAGCAGAGCGCCACCACATAGCCGCAGAGCAGTCCGATCAGGATGGACGCCAGTTTAAACAGACCTTTTCCATAATGATTGAGCAGCACTACGATAGCCAGTGTGATAAATGCTACCAGCCAGTTCTGCCAGGAACCGAATACCAGAGCCTCTGTCTTGCCCTGCTGTTCTACGACCACTTCATATGTATTGGAAGAATTTCCAGCCATATAATTGACTGCAGTACTATAAAGCGACAGTCCGATCGCCAGGATGACCGTACCGATAACAAGCGGCGGGAATACTTTTCGTATCTGGCGGATAAACAGGCCTACAAGAATCGCTACGACACCGCCTATGATCATGGCCCCAAAGATCGTATTTACATCCTTTGCCTGTGCGGCGATGGCCGTCATTGTCGGTACGTATGCAAAGCTGACGCCGATGATAACCGGAAGTCCGCTTCCAAGTTTAATTTTTTTCGCATATAACTGCAGCAGTGTAGATAACGCCGCAAACACAAGGGATACCTGGATCAGAAGGCCCATATCCACGTTGCCGCCTGCATTGTTTGCAGCATTTGCCACAAGGATCGCCGGCGTTACGCATCCTACTACCGCAGCCAGCACATGCTGGGCCGCCAGAGGAAGGACCTGTCCGAACGACGGCTTTCCATCCCACTTAAACAGTTCGCTGTTGTCTTTTCTTACTTTCGTGTCACTCATTTTTGTTTGTCCTCCATTCCTTTCATACTGAAAGTTTATGCTGCTAACGGCTGTTGATCCTGTCGGCCAGTTCTTTTGCCGCCTGCCTGCAGTCAGCCATAACTTTTTCCGTGTCAATCTCTGTCAGTTTTCTGTCTTTCATCAGGACTTTGCCGTTGGCTACTGTCGTCACCACATCATGGCCGGTTACGCCGAACACCAGATGTCCGTTAATGTTGCTTTCATTCAGTGGAGTCAGAGGATTATAATCTACAATAATCACATCTCCTGCCGCCCCTTCTTTCAGTACGCCCATCTCCTGTCTGAAGTATCTTCCCGCGATCTTTGCATTGTTTTCAAAAAGCATCTGCGGCACTTCTCCCCATGCTGCGTTCGGGTCACACAGGTGATGCTTGTGCAGCACATTCGCCACCTTGAAAGATTCCATCATGTCATGGGTGTATCCATCTGTACCCAGGCCGGTGAGGATCCCCCGGTGTACCAGTTCCATGGTCGGAGGGCATCCGCAGGCATTCCCCATATTTGACTCTGGATTGTGTACGACCATTGTGTCTGTTTCCTTAATTAAATCCATCTCGTGGGGATTAATGTAGATACAGTGTCCGAGCAGCGTCTTTTCTCCCAGAATGCCGTGATCCATCAACCGGTCCACGATCCGTTTGCCATAGTGTTTCAGACAGTGGTGCAGGTCTTCGATCCCTTCCGCCACATGAATGTGATACCCAACTTCATCCGGTTTATTGGCGGCAGCCAGTTCCATCGTTTCATCTGAGATGGTAAACTGTGCGTGCATTCCCATCATTCCTGCGATCATCCCGGTGTCGTCTTTTAAAGCGTGCCGGATAAACTCTGCATTTTCCATTACGGAGGCTTTCGCCTTGTCCATGCCGTCTCTGTCTGAGATCTCATAGCAGAGACAGGAACGCACGCCTGTTTCCTTCGCCGCTTTCTCAATCTCAAAAAGAGAACCGCCGACAGAGCCGAAACTTGCGTGATGGTCAAAAATCGTGGTCACACCGTTCCTGATACAGTCAATATAAGTAGCCATAGCGCTTAAATATGTATCATGCAGCGTGAGATTGCGGTCAATGGTCCACCACATACCATCCAGGATATCGAGAAATCCTTTCGGATCATAGCCTTTTATGGAAAGCCCTCTTGCAAATGAACTATAGATATGTTCGTGTACATTGATAAAAGCAGGCATGATCAGGCCGCCTTTTGCGTCAATGTACTCCGCACCCGGATACGCCTCCCTGATTTCTTCGGTGCAGCCCACCTGGCAGATTGCAGTTCCGTCGATCGCCACCGCTCCATTTTCGATCAGGGGACATGCAGCATCTCTTGTGATAACTCTTCCATTCCCTAAAACCAGCATGTTAATTTCTCCTTTTTATTTATTTTCCACATACTGTTCCTAGTGCATCCCCGCACATAACTGTGCAATTCGCACACTAAGTCCTGTCACTTCTTATAGAATACCATTAATAT
>ERZ1090869.562-NODE-562-length-19853-cov-5.088140_pt1 | contig 19853 bp, 19 predicted proteins | sample MGYA00478474_ERZ1090869 | MGnify/ENA primary metagenome ERZ1090869 (study PRJEB33644, sample SAMEA5815748) | chicken gut metagenome | biome: Chicken; feature: Gastrointestinal Tract; material: Caecum | place: Ireland | collected 2019-01-01 | study: A study of the... | reverse complement strand
TATCATGACTATTACAGGTGTAGTAGTGTGGTGTAGTAGTAATATAGACTTAATGTAGTAGTTGTATACATTAACCCTCTTTTTATCACTACGCACCACACTCTGAAACCCTTGATTTTACTAAATCAGAACTTTCCAGCCTTCGCAGCTTCCTCAATGGAAACGGCTACAGCTACAGTCATACCAACCATGGGGTTGTTTCCTGCGCCGATGAGACCCATCATCTCTACGTGAGCCGGTACGGAGGAGGATCCTGCAAACTGAGCGTCAGAATGCATACGTCCAAGTGTATCGGTCATACCGTAGGAAGCGGGACCAGCTGCCATGTTGTCCGGATGAAGGGTACGTCCTGTACCGCCGCCGGAAGCAACGGAGAAGTATTTCTTGCCTTTCTCGTTGCATTCCTTCTTGTAGGTACCTGCAACGGGATGCTGGAAACGTGTGGGGTTGGTGGAGTTACCGGTGATGGAAACGTCAACGCCCTCTTTCCACATGATGGCAACGCCTTCCTGAACGCTGTTCGCGCCGTAGCAGTTAACCTTCGCGCGGAGTCCTTCGGAGTATGCCTTGCGGAATACTTCTTTTACTTCGTTGGTGTAGGGATCGTACTCTGTCTCAACATATGTAAATCCGTTGATACGGGAAATGATCTGTGCGGCGTCTTTGCCAAGTCCGTTCAGGATAACGCGGAGCGGTTTCTGACGAACCTTGTTAGCCTTCTCAGCGATACCGATAGCACCCTCTGCCGCTGCAAAGGACTCATGGCCTGCCAGGAAGCAGAAGCACTCTGTCTCTTCTTCCAGAAGCATCTTGCCCAGGTTTCCGTGTCCAAGGCCTACTTTACGGGTATCAGCAACGGATCCCGGAATACAGAAAGCCTGAAGACCTTCGCCGATAGCTGCAGCTGCGTCCGCTGCTCTCTTGCAGCCCTTCTTGATAGCGATGGCTGCGCCTGTGATGTACGCCCAGCATGCGTTCTCGAAGCAGATCGGCTGGATGCCTTTGATCTGATCGTAAACATTAAGGCCTGCATCTTTGGTGATCTTCTCTGCCTCTTCCAGAGAAGCGATTCCGTAGCTGTTTAAAACAGAATTGATCTTGTCAATTCGTCTCTCATATGATTCAAATAAAGCCATTTACTTATCCTCCTGATTTATCATCTTATAATAACTGAATCGATTATTCTTTTCTCGGGTCGATGATCTTCACTGCATCGTCAACACGGCCATACTGACCTTTTGCCTTCTCCCATGCAGTATTGGGGTCATCGCCTTTTTTGATGAAATCAGTCATTTTGCCAAGGCTTACGAACTGATATCCGATGATCTCATTGTCCTCATCCAGTGCGATACCGGTTACATAGCCTTCTGCCATCTCCAGATAACGGGGACCTTTCTTCAGAGTTCCGTACATGGTGCCAACCTGAGAGCGGAGACCCTTGCCAAGGTCTTCCAGGCCTGCGCCTACCGGAAGTCCGTCCTCGGAGAATGCGGACTGGGAACGGCCGTAAACAATCTGCAGGAACAGTTCTCTCATAGCTGTATTAATCGCATCACAGACAAGGTCTGTGTTCAGTGCTTCCATAACAGTAAGGCCCGGAAGGATCTCAGAAGCCATAGCTGCGGAATGAGTCATACCGGAACATCCGATCGTCTCAACAAGTGCTTCCTGGATGATACCTTCTTTAACGTTCAGGGTCAGCTTGCAGGCACCCTGCTGCGGTGCGCACCAGCCTACGCCGTGTGTCAGAGCGGAAATATCCTTAACTTCCTTAGCCTGTACCCACTTCGCTTCTTCCGGGATTGGAGCAGCGCCATGATGAACGCCCTGTGCCACTGGACACATTTCTTCTACTTCGCGTGAATAAATCATTGTAAAACTCCTTTCAAGTGTAGATTTACTATATGTTGTTATAGAATCACCTAACAACCTGAGAATATTTTCTCATAAAAAGCCTCATTCGTCCAGTCAAAATTTGTAAAAAAATAAACTCTTTTCTTGTCAGGTCTGACATTTCAGAACATCTTTGTAAAATTCATCCATTTCTTTTCTGGCGCCGAACACTCCGATATAGATCTGGTTTCCCATGGCTGCGGCAAGAACTTCCGGAAGCCGGTCCGACATTTTGATCCTGTCTCCGTATTTTTTCATGATGTCCTCATGGCTCATCACAAAATCCTTATTGTCCCTCCGTCCGGCAAAAGCGCAGTATTTCCGTTCTCCCGGGTGTATGTCCGTTCTGTCATAAGCTATCATGTCCGCCCATATCTTATAAACGTCCGTCGTCCCGGCAAAATCCATCATATCCGGAGTGAAACCGCCGCAGGGACGCATATTCACCTCCAGGCCGACAAGGTCTCCCTTTCTTCCCAGTCCCTCCTGATCTTTCAGAAGTCTGAAAAACTCAAAGTGAACGAACCGGCTTCTGACCCCGAAACTTTTCACCGTCGCCCTTCCCGCCTGACGGGTATCGCCGGGAAGGTTCTTCAGGATATAAAATATGGAATTATCTTCATTGTTCACGATATCCATGATCGAAACCGGAGTCACGTTGCCGGTTTCAAACAGAGGCTCCCCGCGGGAATCGATCACCGCATCGTAGGAATTCACTTCCGCGCAGACATATTCTTCCATGATGTATGGAATGTCCGGCTCCTTTGTCCGGAAAAAATCCGCCAGCTGCCCTTCGTTTTCCAGACGGTAAGTATGGCTGGCGCCTACTCCGTTATCCGGTTTGACCACAACCGGCCATCCCACATTCCTGATAAACTCCAGGCATTTTTCTTCTGTTTCCGCCATGCAGTACCGGGCGGTGGGAATCCCGATCCTGTTGTAATACTCTTTCATTCGGGATTTATATTTTATCCTGGGAATATCCTCCTCCTGAAATCCTCTGGTGATGTGAAAAGCCGTGCGAAGCCTCGCGTCTCTTACCAGCCAATATTCATTATTAGATTCCAGCCAGTCGATCTTCCCGTGTTTGAAGATCAGAAAAGCGACCGCTCTGTAGACTTCCTCGTCGTTTTCCAGGTTGCTGACTTTATAGTATTCGCTGAGACTGTTTTTCAGATCCTCCGTCAGTTCTTCATAGGGCTGATCCCCGATTCCCAGCACGTTAAGGCCGTTCTTCTTCAGCGCCCTGCAGAACAGCCAGTAATTCGCAGGAAAATTCGGTGAAATAAACACAAAATTCTTCATAAGCTCCCTCCTGTTTTCCCGTCACTCATTGCTGAGAAGCCAGGGAAGAAAATATTCCGTCTGCCTGTACCACCAGTACCAGTCATGGGAACAGTCGTATCCCCAGTAGTCCACCCACGCGTTGATCCCTTTCTCTTTCAGGATACCGTCCAGCTGTCTCGTGGAATCCGGCAGCTCCCAGGCTCCCTGGCCCACGCAGATCACAGCTTTTTTCAGATTGTAGAGGCGGATATAGGGATGATCCCCGGGCATTCCTCCGAGATAATGTATGGGCGAATTGCGGTATACTCTTTCATCCATATAGGCGCCGAATCCGAATTCCGAACTGTAGATCCCGCTCAAGGCCATAAGCCTGTCAAAGAGATCCGGCCGCTGAAAATAAAGGTTGGCGGCATGTGTAGCTCCCAGACTGCAGCCGCACGCCATGATCCCCGGATACCCGGTCCAGCCGTTCCTCTCATTAATCGTGTCGCGCATATATGGAACCAGTTCGTCTGTGATGTAACGGATCCACTGCTCATAGCGCCTGATCCTCCAGGCGGGATCGCCGCTGTGATCAGACCATGTTTCCCTGTCCACAGTGTCAATAGAAAAGACCATCACTTCGCCGGCTTCCAGCCACGGACTCCACACGTCCGTCATCCCGAAATTCTCAAAATCGTAAAAACGGCCGTCCTGGCATGGAATAAATAGCACCGGTCTGCCTTTGTGCCCGTATATTTTACATTCCATATCGCAGCCCATGGAAGGACTGTACTGTTTGATATACTGGATTTCCATATCTGAAATTCCTTTCCCCGCAGGTACTCTTTTCTGTATGTCTCTCTTTGCGGAAATACAGCCTGCGGAACATACAGTCACGGTTCGTACAGCAGCGTATTCATGAAAAACGGGATCTGCCGCTCCCAGCTTGCCTCGCAGTGCGTGCCGCCGGGAATGATCCGTCCGGTGAGAAGGACTTTTTTCTGAAGGAGCACCGCCGCGGTCATCTCAATATGTTTCCGCACATCCGGACGCTGTTCCATTTCTTTTGCGCCGTAATCCATATATACCACCGTATCCGGGCGGATCTTCACTCTGCGGATCATCTGCTCCAGCTTCACGGGAGCCGTCCACACAGAGGGGGACAAAGCCGCCGCTCCGCGGAAAATATGATTGTACTGCGTCACCGCGTAAATGCGCATCAGTCCGCCCATGGAGCTGCCGGCGATATACGTGTTCTTTCGGTCCGGAAGCGTGCGGTATTCCCGGTCTATAAAAGGTTTGAAGGTAGGTACCAGCCATTCCATGGTGACATGGCCCATTCCTGTTATGCTTCCACACTGGCTGTCCCGGAAACTGAAAGGAGCGTATTCCCTCAGTCTTCCGTGATCCGGGCTGTGATTGCACTCCACCGCGGCAATGATCATCTGCGTCTCTGTACGGTCCATGTACTCTTTCATGCCCCAGCATTTTCCGTATGTGGCGTCCTCGTCAAAAAACACATTATGTCCGTCGAACATATACAGGACCGGATAGCGGGTCTTGGGATTTTCTTCGTAGGAATCCGGAAGGTATACATATGCGTTTCGTTCTTCGGTTCCGGAAAGCTCCGGAATAGTGATCTTCCATTTGCGTACCACAGGCTCTCCCTCCAATCGCTGTTTTACTTTACTATAGCACAGTAAAAGAGTTCTGGCAATCCCCGGAGAACTGTGGTAAACTGTAAAAAGAATTTTTAGAATTATACAGGAGGCTGACATGACAGGTTATTTACCGCCATCTTTTTTTCCATCCCGTTTCCAGATCCTCAGCGGCAGTTCTCTGAAGGTACTGGCAATGGTTATCATGCTCATCGACCATACCGCAGCGGTTCTCTTAAGTATCTGGCAGCCAGCTCTTGATCCTCTTTTTTACATCGGCGGCAGAGGATACAGCGCCTACCGTATCTGCCGGGATATCGGAAGGGCGGCGTTTCCCATCTTCTGCTTTCTTCTCACGGAGGGTTTCCTTCACACGCGGAACCGGGTGAGATACGGGCGGAATCTTTTTCTCTTTGCCCTGATCTCAGAGATCCCATGGAATTTCATGTTCACAGACACCTGGTCCTATGTGAAGCAGAATGTATTTTTCACTCTGTTTCTGGGATTTCTGGGCATGTGCGCCCTGGAATACTTCCGCAGCGCTCCCTGGAAACAGATCCTGTGCCTGCTGGTCCTCCTCTGTGTCGCTGTGAAACTGAATGCCGATTACGGATGGAGGGGATATGTATTCCTTTTAATCATGTATCTTCTCAGAAACGAAAAAGCCTCCCAGGCGATCGTGGGAAGCTGCTGGCTGTATTATGAATGGAAGGCCTGCTTTGCCTTCATCTCCATCAATATGTACAACGGACAGAGAGGATTTATCCGTGGAAAATTCTCCAAATATTTCTTTTACGCATTTTATCCTCTGCACATCACGATCCTTGTGATCCTGCGAAGACTGCTGTTCTGAAATAACAAGCCGTGAAGGACACGCTTTCCTGGTTGCATGTCTTCACGGCTTATTTCTGTTATCTCACATCTCAGGCCCGGGGATCCTTCCCCGACGCTCCGGATCATTTCTTCTTCACGATATCTCCGGCTTTCTTATAGATGCTGTCCGCAGGCACGCAGCCCCGGACCGGTGAAAGGGGATAAATATTGGTGTTTCTTCCGATCACTGTTCCCGGATTCAGGACAGAACCGCAGCCCACCTCCACATGGTCTCCAAGCATGGCGCCGAATTTCTTCAGTCCGGTCTCAATCTTCTCTTCTCCGTTCTTCACCACTACCAGTTTTTTATCGGATTTCACATTGGAACAGATAGATCCCGCGCCCATATGGGACTTGTAACCGAGAACAGAGTCTCCCACATAATTGTAATGAGGAACCTGTACGCTGTTGAAAAGAACCACATTCTTAAGCTCAGTGGAATTTCCCACCACGGAGCCCTCCCCCACGATTGCGTTCCCGCGGATAAAGGCGCAGTGACGGACTTCCGCGTTCTTTCCGATAATGGCAGGGCCGTTGATATACGCGGTAGGAGCCACACTGGCGGTTCTGGCGATCCATACGTCCTCTCCCCGGCGCTCGTATTCCTCCGGATCAAGGGATTCTCCCAGTTTTTTTATGAAAGTTCCAATCTCCGGAAGGACTTCCCAGGGATAAGTCTTTCCCTCAAAAAGCTCTTTTGCGATCGTTTCATTCAGATCAAGCATGTTTTCAATAGTGAATTCTTTCATTTTTCATTTCCTCCTCGTCTGGCAGCCGCCGGCTTCTTTTTATAATTCTCCGCCGCGGCGTCGAAAAACTGCCGCAGCACATACTGATAATTGCTTTTCTCCACCTGGTCGGTACGCACTCTCACAAAATGCTCCAGTTTATCCATATACTCCTGAGAGGTTATACTTCCCTGCGCGACGTAGGTAAGACCTTTTTCCCAGCTTGCCGTAAGCTCCGGATTGAGAAGCTGGCGGATGGAGCAGTTCACCACGTCGAAGATCATTTCACCCAGAAGGGTGGGCGTGATCACCTGCGTCTTTTTGTTGAGAGACAGGTATTTGATCGTAAACAGTTTCTTAAGGATCTCCGCGCGGGTGGCGCTTGTGCCGATTCCGCTTCCCCTGATCTGGGAACGAAGTTCCTCGTCTTCGATCAGCTGTCCCGCGTTTTCCATCGCAAGGATCATGGAACCGGAATTGTACCGTTTCGGCGGCGACGTTTCCCCTTCTTTGATATCCAGGGAATCTATGGCAAGTATATCATTCTTTTTCAGCTTCTGCAACGCTTCCAGAAGGGACGTATTGCAGGAAAGCTCCCTGCTCTCCTCTTGGTCTCCTGTTTTTTCTTCTTCCTGTGTTCTGCGGGAGGCAAAGGATGCCGCAGCGATCTTCAGATAGCCGTCCTCCTGAAGCACCTTAAAGGACGAGAAAAAAGATTCTCCTCTGGCGGATGTGACAAGGCTTACTTTCTGGTACACAGCCGGAGGATAGAAAATACACAGGAATCTGCGCACAATAACCTCGTACACTCTCTGGGAAGTCAGAGGCAGGGAATTCAGGCTGTTCAGTCCCTGTCCCGTGGGGATAATGGCGTAATGATCCGTGATCTGTTTGTCGTTTACATAGCGTGTTTTAATTATATTTTTGTATGTACCCGCTGTAAGGATCTCTTCCGCGGCTGCGGCTGTCATGGGATACCGTTTCAGCCCGGAAATGTTTTTGTAGATTTCCTTCGCCACAGCGGTGGAGAGAACTCTGGCGTCCGTCCTGGGATAGGTAACGAGTTTTTTCTCATAAAGCTCCTGGACCACGCGCAGGGTCTCGTCCGGACTGATCTTAAAAAGTTTCGAGCATACGTTCTGAAGCTCCGCAAGGTTGAAAAGCAGAGGGGGATTTTTCTTTTCTTTTTTGCGCTCCGCTTTCTCCACGCGGCAGGTAAGAGGCTTCTCTTCCTCCAGATACTGAATAAGCTCTTCCGCATCTTTTTTTTCTTTGAATCCGTTCTCTTTATACAGACGGGGAGACTGGAAATATCTGCTGCCTTCCGCCGCTCTCCATTCTCCCTCGAAATTTTCGCCTTCAAGGGAAAGCCTGCCGATCACCCTGTAGAACGGCGTCTTTACGAAGGAGCGGATCTCCCGCTCGCGGCGCACCACCATTCCCAGAACGCAGGTCATCACCCTGCCAACAGATATGGCCTGGTATTTCGACCTGAGATAATTGGACACGCTGTTCCCGTATCTGAGTGTGAGGACCCTGGAAAAATTAATTCCCATCAGATAATCCTCTTTCGCGCGGAGATAGGCGGAATCCGCAATATTATCATATGCTGAAAGATCTTTTGCCTCCCGGATTCCTCTCAGGATCTCTTCCTCTGTCTGGGAATCGATCCACACTCTTTTCTGTTTTTTATTTTTAACCCCGGCCATCTGGGCTACAAGACGGTAGATATATTCTCCTTCCCGTCCGGAGTCTGTACAGACGTAGATTGTCTCCACATCGGGACGGTTCAGAAGCCCCTTCACGATCTGAAACTGCTTCTGTACGCCGGGGATCACTTCATATTTAAATTCGCGCGGCAAAAAAGGCAGGGTATCGAAACTCCACCTTTTATACTTTTCATCGTATTTTTCCGGATAGCTCATAGTGACCAGGTGTCCTACACACCAGGTCACTATACTGTCTTCCGACTCCAGATATCCGTCTTTTCTCTGCCCGTTGATTTTTAATGCTTTTGCAAATTCCTGCGCCACGCTGGGCTTTTCTGCTATGTATAATGCTTTTGTCATAATCTTACTGATCTGCACTCATCTTTCTCAGCGGCCACGCAAGAAGCAGCGCGCCGCCTGCCATATTGCCAATGGTGACCACAAGCATACTCTTCAGCATTGCTCCTACGGAAAGTCCCGGCACCATCGCAAATCCCACTGTAAAGATTGCCATATTTGCGATGCAGTGCTCAAATCCGCTTATTACAAAGCCTGAGATACACATGACGATCATCAGAAATTTCGCTGCCTCACTCTTCAGCTTAATGCCGCAGAGTACTCCAAGACAGACGAAGAAGTTACATAAAATTGCCCGGAAGAACATCTGCCCTACCGGAATGGAAAGCTTCGTCTCCATGATCCCGGCAAAATAATCCTGAGTACCGGAGGCTCCCGCCCAGACGAAGATCAGGGATAAGATCACACATCCGACAAAGTTTCCGATATAGCTGACAATCCAGATCTTACCTGCATCCTTCCAGCCTACTTTCTTATCAAACGCACCAAACGCCATCACCAGATTGTTTCCGGTGAAAAGCTCTCCTCCCACAAGCGAAATCAGAAGTACGGCAATAGAAAAAACAACGGCGCTTAAAAATTTGCCCCAGGCAGGGAGCTCATTGGAAGAGAAAACATTTCCCACCACATTGGAAAAGATCATCGCAACACCAATGAAGAATCCTGCCATCACCGCTCTTACAAAATATTTTCCGGCATTGGACGCCAAAAGGCCCGCTTTTCCTGCCGCCGCATTTGAGATTTTCTGTACATCTTCATAATTCAAATCAAACACCTCCTGGAATTATACCAGACGCGATGCAGTAGCTGCTGAAATGATGCACATAAATCAACGATTGTTAATATTATAACACTTTCTGGTTCCGCACACAATATTTTCTGTTAATTTTTTATCAAACTTTTTCTTCCGGAGGCATATACGTTGCCGCTTCCCCTCCGCACAAATCCATACATGGCGATCCCATGGTTTTTTGCAAGCTTTACCGCCTCTCCGGTGACAGCCGCCCTGGAAACCACAGTGGAAATGCCGGCTCGGATGATCTTAGCCAGATAATCTCCGGATATCCTTCCGCTTGTAAATACAGCCGATTCTTTCAGAGGCAGTCCCCTTTTCAGAGCCCAGCCCACTGCTTTATCCAGCGCGTTGTGGCGTCCCACATCCTCAAACCTGCAGACTGTCCGTTCCTTAAGATACAAGGCACAGCAATGCGCGCATCCTGTGTCGCGGAAAAGCTCCCCCGGATTTTCAAAAATCTCATCCGCCGTCCGGAAAAGCCTGGAAATTTCCAGGTTTGTTTCGTCTTCTCCGTCTTTCTGTCCTTCTTTATTTTCCCGGACATCCTTATCTCCCGGCTCTCTCCGTTCTGAAGAAAATACCCAGCCTGCCCTGGAAAAAGAGGTGATCTTGGTGTTCAGAGAAACGTGGATCTCCCCCTGTTCCCACAAAATCAGGATGTTTTTTACCTGTTTCTTTTCCCGTATCATGCCTTCTGTGTACAGACGGCCAAGGATCAGTTCTTCCAGGAACTCCGGCGTACAGTTTAAGGAAAACATTTTCTCTCCGTTTATTTTTACTGAAAAGTGCTTTTCCAGAGCCACCTCATCCTCTGCCGGAAGGCTTTTTCCGTCTTTTATCTTAAGAATCTGTATGGTTTGCTTTTTCATAGCCGCACCTGCCTTTCTTCTGCTCACTTTCGGGCTAAGCTGATATGCGGCGCAGAATTCTTTCCGAAGCTATTGAAAACAGGCCTTCTCTCTGTTATAATAACAGCGTTTGGGTGTCGATAGGCAACTGGTGTGCCTCCTGGTCTTCAAAACCTGTGCTGGACGTTAACAGCGCCCTGGGTGAGTTCGATTCTCACAGGCACCCGCCAGATAAGATTTAAATTCATTCAGCTCTTCTTCGGATATTGTCCGCATGTCAAGAATTACCCTGTTGTTTTTTATATGTGCAATGATCGGTACAGGAAGTTCCGCCAGACGGCGCGCGAACTCTTCTGCGTTTTCCCCTTTCGGCTTTATCACTACCGCACAGCTTGGGATTTCTTCCAGAGGCATGGAACCTCCCCCAAGCATAGAAACGCTCTTTTCAACCGTAACCGTGTCTTCACAGTTCCGTGAAGTGATCTCCCAAGCCGTTTCCTGGGCCTGAGCCCATAATTCGTCCACAGTTCTGGACAGCATCTTTAATACAGGAATATTTTCACAGGCTTCTTCCTCGTTCAGATATTCCCGGAAAGTGGCCGCCAGGGCGGCAATGGTACACTTGTCCAGGCGGAAGGCGCGCATCAGCGGGTGTTCTTCCATCTCTTTTATATATGATTGTTTTCCCGCAATAATTCCTGCCTGGGGACCTCCCAGAAGCTTATCACCGGAAAAACATACCAGATCCGCGCCTTTTTGTAGGATTTCCTGGACAGTAGGCTCATGAGAAAGGCCGAATTTTTCCAGATCCGTCAAAACGCCGCTTCCCAGATCCACGATCACCGGAATATGATATTTTTCCCCCAGGGCAGCCAGTTCCTCCACTGAGACCTCTTCCGTAAATCCCAGTATCCTATAGTTGCTGGTATGAACCTTAAGAAGAGCTCCTGTATTTTCTGTAACAGCCTTTTCATAGTCGCTGATCCTGGTGCGGTTGGTGCAGCCTGTCTCTTTCAGGACAGCGCCGCTTTGTTCCATAACTTCCGGAATCCGGAAGCGTCCTCCGATCTCAATAAGCTCTCCGCGGGAAACGATCACTTCTTTTCCTCTGGCAAGGGCGCTTAAGATCAGCGTCACCGCCGCCGCATTGTTATTTACGGCAACAGCAGCCTGCGCTCCTGTGATCCTGCTGATCAGTTCTGAAAAGTGCTCCTGGCGTTTCCCCCGCTTTCCATCTGAAAGATTGTATTCCAGATTGGAATAGCCGCTCATCGCATCCAGCACCACCGCCATCTGCTTTTTTCCCAATGGCGCGCGTCCCAGATTTGTGTGAAGTATGATCCCGGTAGCGTTAAATACTCTCCTTAGAGAAAGCCGCGAATCTCTCTCCAGTCTCAGAGAAACCTGCTCCGCGATCTTCTCCGCAGAAGGGATCGTCCCGGAGGGAATAAGACTTTCCAGAGCATCATATTCCGCAGTTTTCCCGGCTTCCTCTCCACTGTCGTTTGACCAGGGCTTGGACAATATCCTCTGCCGCAGGCAGTCCAGTTCCTCCCGCACTGCCCGGAGAACCTCCTTTTTTCCGTATATCATACAGAGTTCCCGAAGGCTCTCTTCTTTCAGAAGGTCGTCCACCCTGGGTAATTTTCTCAAAATCACATTCTTATCCATTTCCATACTCCTGCCGCATTTACTGCGGCAATAAAGGGATGCCTTTGGTATTTCCACACTCCTGCCGCACTCGCTGCGGCAATAAAGGGATACTATTTATACAAATATAAGGAATTTTCCTTTTTCCTCCGTTACCTCTCCGACGACTGCCGAAGGCAGTTCCAGTCCGGAAAGCCTGCCCATCAGTCCCGCAGCATCCTCCGGCGGCATTGCCAGAAGCAGTCCTCCCGATGTCTGAGGATCAAAAAGAAGATCCTCCCTCCATCCGGAAATCCGGCTTTCCATATCTTTTTCCAGGAACTCCCTGTTCCTGTACGCCCCGGCAGGTATCAGCCCCATTTCCGCATATTCCCGGGCTCCTGAAAGTACGGGAAGTTTCTCTGCATAAATGACGAAGGTCTTTTTGCTTCCTTTCGCCATTTCCATGGCGTGTCCCGCCAGACCGAAACCGGTGATATCTGTGCAGCAGTGTACCTGAAACTCCTTTGCCAGCTCCGCGGCATATTTATTCAGCGTCGTCATAGTCTTCGCTGCTTCCAGATGCTCCGCTTCCCGGATGATCCCGCCTTTTTCGGCCGTAGAGAGGATTCCGCTTCCCAGAGGCTTTGTCAGAACCAGAAGATCCCCCGGCTCTGCGCCGCAGTTTTTCCACATTTTTTTCGGATGTACAAAACCAGTCACACAAAGGCCGTACTTCGGTTCATTATCAGAGATAGTATGGCCTCCGGCCAGAACGGCTCCCGCCTCCATAACCTTATCCGCCCCTCCTTTAAGGATTTCCCCCAGAATCTCTGTATCCAGGCAGTTTGGAAAGGCTGCAAGGTTCAGAGCCAGCTTCGGCTCTCCTCCCATGGCGTATACGTCGCTTAAGGCATTGGCCGCCGCGATCTGTCCGAACAGATAGGGATCGGCCGTCACCGGAGTAAAAAAATCTACTTTCTGGATGACTGCCAGTTCCTCGCTGATCTTGTAAACGGCAGCGTCATCCGACGTTTCGGTTCCCACCAAAAGCATGGGATCCTGAAATTTCGGCAGCTTGCCCAAAACTTGGGCAAGGGTCCCAGGACCTATTTTCGCCGCTCACCCGGCGGACGACGACATTTGTGTCAGGCGGATCTTTTCTTCTGCCATATCCTCACCTCCCTTCGCTTCCTACAGGCGGATACTTCAGAACTCTTCCGCCCTCCGTTTTTCTGGTATAGCCGGTTTTGTCAAAATGCTCCAGAAGCGGCACCGCCACCTTTCGTGAGCACCCCAGATAGTCCCGGTATTCGCCAAGAACAACTTCCGGGCAGTGCGCCGCCATCTCGGCAAAAGAATTTTTTGCTTTTTCATAATACTCTCTGTGTATGCAATACTGCCCGTCAAGGCGGATCAGCGCTTTTTTATTCAAAAGGGAGGTAAAAACAGCCTGAAATTTCTTCTGGCTGCGGTGTTCTTTTATATAAAGCTCTGTAGCCAGAGGCGCAAAGCCCGCCTCCAGATAATGTTTCAGAATCTCCTGCACCATGGCGTCCTCGTCCTCTTTTAACACCACCCGGAAACGTTTTTTGCTGAGGCAGCCGTTTTCTTCTTTTATCACTTTCTCTTCCTTCAGCGCCAAAAAAATCTCATCGGCTCTTCTGCTGTCCATAAGCCCCAGGCGGCTGCGAGCTTCCTCAATCCCCATTCCTTCTTTCAGAGGGTAGGCTTTATGAAATTCATTCAGGAACTCTTCTGTTTTTTTTCGGTAATGCTCAAATTCTCTTCTGTGGATATAAAGATTCTCATTAAGCTTTACCAGTTGCTTCTTTTCTTTCAGCTTCAGGGCGGCGTTTTTCAGGCTGGAACGGTTCAGCGAGCTTCGCAGAGCCAGCTCCTCCAGAGTACAGAAGCATCCCCAGTGTTCCAGTGCGGAAATCTCCAGTTGCTCCTCCAAAGTTCCTTTCTCCTTAATACGGAAGGCTTCCAGCACTTCCTTGTCTTTTCTCCGGTGTTTTCCGGGACAGGCGTCTAATACTACGCCGCCTCCGATGGTTTCTGCGGGAGAGTAAAAACGGATCACGAAACGGTCGCCTTTACGTAGAACTGTTTCTTCCTCCAGACGGAGCTGCGCATAACAGCTTTCGCCGGCCTTCAGCTCCTCCCGGTCCAGGAGAACCGCTTTGCCTAAAAGCTCACGGGTTCCATGATAAATATGCACTCTGCTTCCGTTTTTAACGGTGCGCTCCGTATGGCGCAGCATTGTAAGAAGCACGTCCGCCATCCGCGTAGGGAAAAGGCTTCCTTTTGAGGCAAGCACGTCTCCCCGGAAAACCTCATCCTTTGTCCGGTCCGGAAGATTCACCGCCACTCTCTGGCCGGCGCAGGCTGTATCCTCCGGCTGTCCGTGTACCTGAATGCTCCGGATTTTCACAGGGCGGTTTTCAGGATAAAGGACAACCTCCTGGCCTTTCCTGATCTTTCCTTCGGAAAGCGTGCCTGTAACGATGGTGCCGAATCCTTTCATAGTAAATACACGGTCTATGGGAAGCCGGAAATGCGTTCCCTCCTTCCGGGGAGGAAGCTTCCGGTACATTTCATACAGTGTCTCCTTCAGAATATCCAGCCCCTGGTTTTTGTATACGGACACGGGAACCACGGGAGCATTTTCCAGGAAGGTATCCTTTACAAGCTCCCGGATATCTTCCTCTACAAGAGCAACAAGCTCTGGCTCCGCCAGATCGGTCTTGGTGATAACGATCACGCCGTGGCGGATTCCAAGAATAGAAAGGATATCCAGATGTTCCACCGTCTGGGGCATCACGCCTTCATCCGCCGCCACTACAAGCATCACAAGATCCATGCCGCCTGCTCCCGCCAGCATATTTTTTACAAATTTTTCATGTCCGGGCACATCCACGATCCCTACCCTGCCGCCATCTGGAAAGTCCATCCAGGCAAAGCCAAGCTCAATGGTAATGCCTCTTTTTTTTTCTTCTTTCAGACGGTCTGTGTCGATTCCTGTCAATGCCTGGATCAGACAGGTCTTTCCATGATCCACATGGCCCGCCGTACCGATAATCCCATATCTCATAGCCTTAACCTCTGTCCTGTGTCTGCCCCTTATTCTACCACACTAGCCAGGAGACGTAAAGCAGAGCCTGAAACGTGGCGGCCTATTCCGGAAAAACACCGTTACAGTTCGCATATGTAACAAAACACCTGGAGACAGGTCGGGCTGCGCCGGTTTCCTGACACAGCATCCCCTTTCCAGGTGTTTTATTGTTCATCATTCTAATTTTTTTCAGTTCTGTTCATTCACCTTTTTTATTTAATACAGTACGTCGTATGAAGTAAATGATGGGCGATATGGCTGTTGGGTTCCTCCAGAAACTCTTCATAAACCTTCTTTATTGCCGGGTTCTCATGGGATTTCCGATAAGGAAGTTCCCGGTCATGTGCGAAAATAGCCTCCCTTCTGGCCGCGTATGCTTCCTTCTGGTCGGTATCCATCAGCATCTTGGGCTGTCCGCCTCCGCTGACGCATCCCTCCGGGCAGGTCATCACTTCAATAAAATGAAGATCCAGTGTTCCGTTCTTTACAGCCTCCAGCACCGGGATTACATTTTTCAGTCCGGTGACAACGCCTACCTTCAGATTCAGGTCCCCTACTTTCAGTGTAGAAGTACGGAAACCTTCCGTTCCCCGCACTGCCGTTACCTCCACATCAGGAATGGGCTGACCTGTCACCAGCTCGTATCCGGTACGGATAGCCGCCTCCATGACGCCTCCCGTAACGCCAAAGATCGCTCCGGCGCCTGTATAAACACCCAAAGGCCGGTCAAAATCCATCTCTTCCAGACTGTTCCAGTCGATTCCCATATCGCGGATCATCCATGCCAGATCTCTGGTTGTGATCGCCACATCCACGTCCTGATAGCCGCTGTCTTTCATTTCCGGACGGCTGCACTCAAACTCCTTGCAGGTACAGGGCATCACGGAAACACTGTAGATATCGGCTCCTGTTTTCCCCTCAAGCTGGGCTCCATATGTCTTAAAAATGGCTCCGCCGATCTGCTGGGGGCTCTTCGCGGAAGAAAGGTGATCCTTCAGCTCCGGATAATTATTCTCCAGAAATTTCACCCATGCAGGACAGCAGGAAGTGAACATGGGAAGGACGCCGCCTTCTGTGAGCCTTTTTACCAGCTCCGTGCCTTCCTCCATGATCGTCACGTCCGCCGGGAAGTTGGTATCATACACTCTGTCGAAGCCCAGCGCATGAAGGGCGGCGGAAAGTTTTCCCGGGGTAAGAGAACCGAGTTCTTCTCCGAATTCCTCCGCAATAGCAACCCGGACTGCTGGCGCGCACTGGACAATAGTAAACTTCTCCTTATCCGCAAGGGCTGCCTTCACTTTATCTGCATTGCAGACTGCGTGGGCGGCAAACAGCGGCTCCTGCACACAGTCCGGAATATGTCTTTCTTTTTTCACTCTTTCATAAGCGTCTTTACCATGGGTCAGTACAGACACGTAGGATTTGCATTTCTGTACGCACTGGCCGCATCTGACGCAGCGGCTTTCATCAATGGTCTGAGGCTCTCCCTGCTCTCCCACAATAGCATAGGCAGGACAGACCTCTGCGCACTCACGGCAGCCGGTACAAATATTCTTATCTATTTCTACTATCATGAATTTTGTCCTCCCTTATCTCCAGTTTTTTGTCAGGAGCAGAGCTTCTGCCGCCTTAATGTTCTTTTCTTCCCGTTCCGCTTCCGGATCCACAGGCGAAGGGCCTGGTGCGGACAGACGCGGACGCAGGCCGGACCGCCTTCAATCCCGGCGCAGAGATCGCACTTGGAGGCGAAAACCTTCGTTTCCTCTCCCATGGGCTGAGCCACAAGCTTTCCGTCCTTTGCATAGGGAAGCAGCGCTATAGCGCCGAAAGGACAGGCCTGCATACAGTCTTTGCAGCCGATACATTTCTCCGCGTCTACGATCACCTGATGGTCGATGCGGCTGATCGCCCCCTTTGTACAGGCGTTCAGACATGGCGCGTCCTCGCAGTGCTTGCACTGGATCGGCATACATCCTTCTTCAAATTTTGTAAGGAATAATCTGGGCGCAACAGGAACCGTCACAGTTCCCACAGTTTTTCCTACGTGATTGCTCTCACGGTTATGAACGGTAAAGCAGGCCAGTTCACACGCCCGGCAGCCTGTACATTTTGTACTGTCACCCACTACGAAGCAACCTAATTCCTTTTTCATGATCCTGTCCTCCTATTCCTGCGGATGATTCTCTCTGAACGTGTTTCTGGCTGTCTCCGCCCGCTTACGTTCCATGGCGGTTTCAAGATCCTCCTCCGTGATAAGAGCGAGGGCTTCTGTGGGACAGACTCTCACACAGGCCGGACCGCCCGGCAGCCCATAGCACAGGTCGCATTTATTGGCGGTTTTTTTCAGGGTTCCGTCCGCCTGGACATGTCCCTTTCTTTCCGTCATGTTGATGGCTCCGAAAGGACAGGCGTCCATACAGGATTTGCAGCCCATACATTTATCCTGGTCTATAATCACGCAGTGATCCTTCTGAGAAATGGCTCCCACCGGACAGACGGCCATACAGGCCGGATTTTCACAGTGCTTGCACTGTACCGGGACGCTGAGGCGCACAGTCCTCACCACATGGAGCCTTGGATTGAAATCATAAGAATCCGGATCCACTTCAAAAATACGCTTACCCTCATGGGCGACTACGCATCCGATCATACAGGTGCGGCATCCGATACAGAGGTCAGGGTTTCCCTTCACAAAGTAATTCATGCTTCAGCCCCCTTTCCCGTATCAATTCCCATCTGGGCGCGGATATCGTCGTAAAGCTCCATTACATGGCGCTCCGCCCACTCCTGGTCTTCGATCTTTTCTACGCGGCAGGCGCAGTATTTGTACTCCGGCGTGTTACTGATGGGGTCGAGCTTGGCCGTTGTCAGCTCGTTGCAGGCTCCGATCCACCACTGATAAGTCATATAGGTGGCTCCCGGCTCCACACGGTCTGTAGGCAGGCATCTTGTGATGCAGTATCCTCTCTTGGAAAGGATTTTCACCAGCTCGCCTTTTTTCAGGCCCATGCGCTCACAGTCGCCTGTGTTCATCTGCACCCATCCCGGCTCGTCCTCCAGATTGCGCAGGGTACGGCAGTTTCCTGTCATAGTGCGGACGGAATAATGTCCTACCTCACGGACGGTGGAAAGCGTCATGGGATACTGGTCGTTTTCCAGCTCCACAGGCGGATGCCAGTCTGTTCCATAGAACAGCGCCTTATGATCCTTTGTTCCGAAAATGCCGTCTTTGTGAAGATAAGGCGTACCCTTGTCTTCCATGGACTTGTCGCGGCAGGGCCACTGTACGCAGCCGTATTTTTCAATCTTTTCGTAGGTAGCTCCCTTAAAGCTTGGACAGAGATCGATCATTTCGTTCCAGATTTCCTCTGTATTTTTATAATTCATAGGATATCCCATAGCTGTGGAAATCTCCGCGATGATCTGCCAGTCAGGCTTTACATCGCCCTCCGGCTCAATAAGCTTTCTCACTCTCTGGAATCCTCTGTCCGCGCAGGTATAGATACCTTCGTTTTCTCCCCAGGCCGCAGCCGGAAGGATCACGTCCGCATAAAGACCTGTCTTGTTCATATAGATATCCTGCATTACCACAAAGTCGCACTTGTCCAGAGCTTCTCTGACTTCCGCAAGATCCGGATCCGACTGGGCCGGATCCTCGCCGAATATGTAGTACGCATGGATACGTTTCTTCTCGTCTTTCTCATGAAGGATCCTGTGGGGCACATGAGTAATGGGACATCCGATCTCACTTGGAAGGGATACGCCCCAGGCTTTTTCAAATTTTGCCCTTGCTTCCGGATCCGTCACATTCTGATATCCGGGATAGGAATTCGGCAGAGCTCCCATATCGCAGGCGCCCTGAACGTTATTCTGTCCGCGGACAGGGCCGATACCCATTGCCGGGCCTCCGAAATTGCCTGTCATAAGAGCCAGGTTCGCCAGACCCTTCACTACGTCTACCGCCTGGGTAAACTGACAGACGCCCATGCCGTAAAGAATCATGGCGGGCTTGGTGGTGGCGTACATTCTCGCAGCCTTACGGATCGTTTCCGCAGGAATGTGAGTGATAGGCTCCGCATATTCAGGAGTATATTTCTCGATCACTTTCAGGAATTCCTCAAAGCCTTTTGTGTGTTCCTCAATAAATTTCGTATCCGCCAGACCTTCCTTCCAGATCACATTCGCCATAGCGTTTACCAGGGCAAGGTTGGAACCGCCCTTGAGCTGGAGATGAATGTCTGAGATACGGGCGGTCTCCGTCACACGGGGATCCGCACAGATAATCTTCATTCCCTTCTGCCGTCCGCGGACAATACGTCTCGCGACGATAGGATGGGAATCCGCTCCGTTATAGCCGAAGCAAAGCAAACAGCCTGCATCCTCGATCTCCGGGATGCCCATGGACATTGCGCCTGAACCTAAAGAATACAGTAGACCCGCTACCGAAGGCGCATGTCATATTCGGGCGCAGTGATCGACATTGTTGGTGCCGATGCACGCGCGCATAAATTTCTGCATCAGGTAATTGGCCTCGTTGCCCGCGCCTCTGGCGGAGCCTGTTCCCATAATGGAATCCGGGCCGTATTTCTCCTTGATCTCTCCAAGACGTTTTGCCACATAAGAAATGGCCTCCTGCCAGGATACCTCCTGAAGAGGCGCTTTCTTTCCCCCTTTTCGGATCATCGGCTTGCGCAGACGCTTGGTAAGTATCTGGGGATCGTTAAGATAATCCCAGCCGTAATGACCTTTCAGGCAGAGGGTTCCGTCATTTGTCCTGCCCTTGGCAGGCACTGCTTCTACGATCTTATTCGCATCGGAATCGACCGTAAACATGATCTGACAGCCCGCTCCGCAGTACGGACAGGTTGTCTGAACCTGTTTTAAAGCCATGAATGTTCCTCCTCCCACTACATTTTTCTATTCGTTTTTATTTTAACATTGATGCTTTTTCTCAGCAAGGAAAAAGCAGTAGTTT
>ERZ1090869.561-NODE-561-length-19864-cov-7.938917_pt1 | contig 19864 bp, 19 predicted proteins | sample MGYA00478474_ERZ1090869 | MGnify/ENA primary metagenome ERZ1090869 (study PRJEB33644, sample SAMEA5815748) | chicken gut metagenome | biome: Chicken; feature: Gastrointestinal Tract; material: Caecum | place: Ireland | collected 2019-01-01 | study: A study of the... | reverse complement strand
CATCAAAGTTCAGCCAGCCCGGAGTGGCCCGAAGCACTTGCCTTACCCCGGTGTTTGTCCGCCCTTGGCGGCCAAACGGCGTGAACCTCCATTTGACGGTTGCGTCCCGTCAAATGAATGTTCAGCCAGCTCGCAGCGGCCCGAGGCACTCGCCTTGCCCCGGAGTGGCCCGAGACACTCACAGCGCCCCGAAAAGAAATCTCCTCACCGCAGCGCACCCCGGGGAGCAAAGTCAGTGTTTTCCCGCCTCCAGCGGCCAGCCCGCAGCAATCCGAGACACCTCGCAACGCCCCGAAAAGAAATCTCCTCACCGCAGCGCACCCCGGGGAGCGAAGCCGGTGTTTGCCCGCCTCCAGCGGCCAAACGGCGTGAACTTCAATGAAACAGCTCATCTGCTGTTTCATTAAAGTTCAGCCAGCCCGGAGTGGCCCGAGGCACTCGCAGCGCCCCGAAAAAGAAAACTTTGCCCGCAGCGCACCCCGGGGAGCGAAGCCGGTGTTTGCCCGCCTCCAGCGGCCAGCCCGCAGCAATCCGAGACACCTCGCAACGCCCCGAAAAGAAATCTCCTCACCGCAGCGCACCCCGGGGAGCGAAGCGAACCCGGTACCCCGGCACGGGGAACCCCTCGCTAGGGTTCCCCGCGGAGAAACAGTCCACCGGACTGTTTCTCCTCCCCTCCTGAGCTTGCTGACGCTAAAGTTTTTTCGCAGCCTGCGGGCTGCGACCAAAGACTCTGGTCTCATCTCCCGATTCGGTCGGCGCCTTGTTTGTGCGCCACTGGCGCACGGCGCCTTTGGAATCTGCGATTTTTTGAAAAAAATCGAGTAAAACTTTCAAGTTTTTGCTGCGCGAAGGCTCCGCTTTTCGGAAGTATGCCCGGACACGCGTCATGCGCGCAAATGGATCTCCGCCCTGCAAGCGGCGGGACGACGCGCTTCCGCGACTTGCGTCCAGGCTCAGCCTGGCGACGCGCTTCCGCGACTTGCGTCCAGACTCAGTCTGGCGACATGTGTCCAGGCTCAGCCTGGCGACATGTGTCCAGGCTCAGCCTGGTGGCTACTTGCCGACACAGAAGTGGGAGAAGACTTCGTCGACGACAGCCTCGGTGACACGCTCGCCCGTCAGTTCAAGCAGCGATTCAATGGCGCTCTCCAGCGACACCGTCACCGCATCCAGCGTGAACCCGGCGTCCAGCGCCTGCTCAGCCTCCCGCAGGAACGACCGCGCGCGCTGCGCCGCGTTCCGCTGCCGCTCCGTGAACAGCATCCCCTCGTTCGGGTCAATCTGAGACGTCCGCAGCACCTCCCCTATCGCCCGCGCCAGCTCCTCCATTCCCTCCCCGCTCTTCGCAGAAAGGAATACAATTTGTTGAAAATACTTTTCGATATACGTTTCGTCAAATTCTGTGGGCAGATCGCTCTTGTTCACCACCGCCACGGCGGGCACAGAGACACAGGCTTCCGCGAGTTCCCGATCCTCCTCCCCTATCGCGCGGGAGGAATCGAACACCGCCAGCACGAGCTGCGCGGAGCGCAGCCTGTCGCGCGCGCGCTCCACGCCGATCCGCTCCACCGCGTCCTCGGTGTCGCGCAGGCCGGCCGTGTCGGCCAGCCGCAGCGGCACGCCGCCCACGAGCACCGTTTCCTCCACAATGTCGCGCGTCGTGCCGGCCACGTCCGTCACAATCGACCGCTCACACCCGGCCAGCAGGTTCATGAGCGTCGATTTTCCCGCGTTCGGGCGGCCCGCAATCACCGTGTCCACACCCTCGCGCAGCGCGCGGCCCGCGTCAAACGAGTCCAGAAGCGCGTCCAGATTGCGCCCGGCCTCGCCGAACACGCGGCGCAGCTCCGCTTCGCTCACCTCCGGCAGATCCTCCTCCGGGTAATCGGCCCAGGCGGAGAGATGGCCTGCCGCCGTGAGCAGCGTTTCCCGCACCCCGCGGATCCGCCGCTCGAGCGCGCCGTCGTGGCCCGCGAGCGCGGCGCGCGCCGCCTGTTCCCCGCGCGCGGAGATCAGCCCCATCACGGACTCCGCCTCCGTGAGGCCGAGCTTCCCGTTGAGGAACGCCCGGCGCGTGAACTCGCCCGGCTGCGCCGGCCTGGCCCCCGCCTCACACAGGGCGCGCAGCGTGCGCCGCAGCAGGTAAAGCCCGCCGTGGCACGAAAGTTCCGCCACGTCCTCCCCCGTGAAGCTCGCAGGCCCGCGGTACACAATCGCAATCGCCTCGTCAATGTCCTCCGGGTTTTCCACAGAAACGCCGGATTCCGGGGAAAACGACGCTTCGTGCACACGCCCGTAGTGCGCCGTGTATCCCTTCGCGGCGGAAAGGGGGTTCCCGTTCTTCGCCGTGAACACGCGGCCGGCGATCGCGTGCGCCTGCGGGCCGGAAACGCGGATCAGGCCGATCCCGCCCGGCGCCTGCGCCGTGGAGATCGCGGCAATGGTGTCTGCCATGGTGCAAAACCTCCTTGCAAAACTGGCCGGGCCTCTCCCCCGGCGGCACGGAGCCGCCGGGGGAAAAACGCCCGAAACAGAAAAAAGGGCCGCGCAGGCGGCCCTTCTCTCATTTCTTCACATCAATGCGCCCGTAAAGCGGAGCGGCGGAATCGTCCCGGCGCTGCGTCTGCGCGGGCCGGGCCTCGTCCGGCTGGCGGCGCGGCTGCTGGGCGGCCTGCTGGCGCGGCGGGCGGTTCCCTCCGGCGCGCGGCGGCCTCCCTCCCTGGCGGTTCCCCTTTCTCTCGTCGAAGGGCTTGCGTCCGCGCTGGCGGCGCGGCTGCGGAAGGCGTTCGCCGTCCACCGGGCCGATCACCACATGGCGGGCCAGGTCCTCGCCCTCGCTCCAGGACTTTGCACCCTCCACCGTCTGCACGGCGGTGTGAATAATGCGGCGCTCATAGGGGTTCATCGGCTCAAGAGACGTGTTGCGGCCGGTGCGCACGGCCTTCGCAGCCATCTTTTTGCCCAGGGCTTCCAGCGTCTCGCGGCGCTTTTCGCGGTAATTGCCAATGTCGAGCGTGATCCGGTAATAGGAGTTGTCCACATGATTCGCCACAAGGCCGGAAAGATACTGCAGCGCGTCGAGCGTCTCCCCGCGGTGGCCAATCATAAAGCCAATGTCGTCCCCCGAAACGGAGATCAGCGCGCCGTTCTCCTCCTCCTGCACGTCGAAGCTCACGTCGTGCACGCCCATGAGCGAGAGGATCCGGCTCAGATATTCCACGGCGGCGTCGGCCGGCGTCTTGCGGATAAAGGCCCGCACCTTGGCAGGGCTGCCGCCGAAGAGGCCGAAGGTCTTTTTCACCGGAAGCTGCAGAACCTCGAATTCCGCTTCCCAGGACTCGACTCCAAGCTCACGGCAGGCGGCTTCTCGCGCCTGTTCAATGGTATCTCCGGTGCCGATTGCTTCTTTCATGATCATTTGGGTCCAACCTCCTTGCCGAACCTTCGTCCGCTTTACTTTTTCCTGCCTAAATACTCGGAGCCGCCCTTGCCGGCTTTCGCCTTGCCCTTCTGGGCGGGAGCGCTCTTCTTTTCGGCAGGAAGCTGTTTCTTCTCCTCCCGCGCCGGCTGTTTTCCGGACGCGCCCAGCTTCGCCTCCAGCCTGCGGCGCAGCTCAATCTGCTGATCCGCCGGCAATTCCTTCACCTTTGCCTCCTCGAGCTCGCGCCGTGCAATGCGTGCGGCCTCGCCCTTCGCCACCAGGATCTCCTGGCCGAAGAACGCGCGCGTCACAATCGACTGCCCCACGCCGAGGATGTTCTGAATGATCCAGTAGAAGCCCACGGCGCCCGGCATGGTGAAGGCCAGGTAAGCCGTGAACAGGCTCATGGCATACATAAACCACTTCATGCAGCCCTGCTGCTGCGTCTCCGCGCCGGGCGTGGGCATGAGCTTCATCATGATGATCTGCATGCCGAGCGACGTCAAGAGGCACAGCGCGGGAATGAGCCACATCATGGTGGAAAAGCTGCTCGAGGCGGGCGTGGCGAGCAGATCGAGCCCCAGGAACTTAAACCCGTGGCTGAACGACTCAATCTTCGAAATATCGTCCGCGGAGAACATGGTGAGATACTCGCGCAGAGACGAAAAATGCTTGATGATCTCGATCTCGCGGTTCTGCGAGAAGACCGACGTGCCCAGGCCGGGGATCTGATCGAGCAGCTGCGTCGCCTCGTTGACGACGCTCGCGCTGATGTGCAGCGCGTTGCGCAGCGGATAAAGAACGGCACAATAGATGCCCAGCAGAATCGGGTAGGGGATGAGCATCGTCAGGCACCCGCCGGACATGCTCACGCCTTCCTTCTGGTAAAGCTTCTGCACTTCCTCGTTGAGCTTCATCTTATCGTTGGCGTAGATCTTCTGAAGCTCCTTCACCTTTTTCTGCACCTTCGCCTGCGAAGCCATGGATTTCTGCTGCTTCACGGAGAAGGGGAACACCAACACCTTCACAATCAGGGTAAACAGAATAATGGCCACGCCGTAATTCCTGACGATCCCGTAAAGGAACCACAGCAGGTACCCCAGCAGGCTGCCGAACCAGTTAAAAATATCCATCATAGGCGCAAAACTCCTCTATCGTGGTAAACGCCGGCTTTTCTTTTCCGGCACGGGATCGTAGCCCCCGCGGCTGAACGGGTTGCAGCGCAGGATGCGGCCGATCGCGAGCAGCGAGCCCCGCAGCGCGCCGAAGCGCTCGATCGCCTGCAGCGCGTAATTCGAGCACGTGGGAATGTATTTGCAGCAGGAACCGCCCTTGCGCGGCGAGATCGCGCGCTGGTAAAAGCGCACGAGAAAGAGCAGCAGCCGTTTCACCGCAGCGCACCGGCTTCCCGAAGGTGGGCCGCCATCACGCGGCAGATCTGCGTGCTCTTGAGGAAGGGCGTCCTCCCGCGTGCCACGAACACAAAATCATAACCCGGCGCCACGCGCGGATACAGGCTGCGGAACGCCGCGCGGATCACGCGCCGGCAGCGGCTGCGCTTCACGGCGTTGCCGACCTTCTTGCTCGTCGTAATGCCCACGCGCACGCCTTCACCGCGGTTTTTCCGCACATACGTGACGAGCGCGGGCGAGACCATGGACTTGCCGCGCGTGTAAAGGCGGCGGAAATCCCGGTTGTCGGTAAGCGGCACAATCACATCCACAAACGATGCGCCTCCTTTCCGCCGGGTGCGCGAAACAGGGGCCGGCGGCCCCTCCCTGCGCGAAACAAACGGCAAATACAAAGAAAGGCCACGCTAACGGTGGCCCTGGCACTCAGTAGGTTAAGCGTGCTCTGCCCTTTGCACGGCGGCGCGCCAAAACCTTGCGCCCGTTGCTGGTGGACATTCTTTTGCGGAAGCCATGCTCCTTCTTTCTGTGAAGCTTCTTCGGCTGATACGTTCTCAGCATGGAAAAACCCTCCTTTCGGGCCGCGGACCGGCCGGAAATTGATGAAGCGCGGCGGCGCGCGGGCCGTTGCACACGGCCTTCACGGCGCCGGCTTCCCCCTCCGCCGCGCGCGGATGGGCACAAACCTTGCAATTTAGCATTATAGCTTATTTCCCCGGCCCGTGTCAACCCGTTTTTGCGTTTGCGCCGCGGAAAAATGAAACTTTCCGCAGTTTTTCCAAAAAACGTCCCCTTCCCCGCGCAAACGCGCCTGTTTTCTCCGTTTCCGGCGCATTTTTCCCTTCTTTTTCCTTCATTTTGTGTGCAAAAGCGCCTCAAAACCGCGCGGAAAGGATTTGTCAAACAGCGGAGAGTATGCTAATATAAGATATAATAGCTTATCAGCGCCCAAAACAGCCGCAGCGGCGGGCGATCTGCCGGAAAGTACAGCTAGAAAGGTCGTTAAAACGTATGGAATCCTTTACCGAAGCCTGGAACCTGATCTGCGATTTCTGCAAAAACCGCATAACGGAAGTGGCCTTCACCACCTGGATCAGCCGAATCGAGCCGGTGACGCTCGATTTCAACCAGGGAACGGCGATTCTGAAGGTGCCGAACGACTTCCACCGCCAGACGCTCGAGCGTTGCTATACCCCCCTGCTCACGGAAGCGCTCGACGAGGTGTTCGGCCCCGGCCTGAAGGTGAAATTCGTCGTGCCCGAGGAACTGGGCCAGCAGAAGGAGGAGCGCTTCCAGAGCGACACCGATTACGACTACACCTTCGACACGTTCATCGTCGGGCCCTCGAACAAATTCGCGCACGCGGCGTCGATCGCCGTCGCCACGAAACCGGCCACGCTCTACAACCCCCTGTTCATCTACGGCAACTCCGGCCTGGGCAAGACCCACCTGCTCTACGCCATCTGCAACGAGATCTCGTTCCGCCACCCGCAGATGAACATTCTCTATATCAAAGGCGACGAGTTTACGAACGAAATGATCGAGGCAATCCGCCACGGCACCACGCAGGAGTTCCGCCAGCGGTACCGCAAGGCCGACATCCTCCTTGTGGACGACATTCAGTTCATCGCCGGCAAGGAATCGACGCAGGAAGAATTTTTCCACACGTTCAACTCGCTCTATGAATCGAAGCGCCAGATCGTACTCACGTCGGACCGCCCGGCCAAGGACATCGCCACGCTCGAGGAACGTCTGCTCACCCGCTTCGAGTGGGGCCTCACGGCGGACATCCAGCCCCCGGATTTCGAGACGCGGCTCGCGATCATTCGCCGCAAAGCCGAGCTGCTCGACATCACGATCCCGGAAAACGTGTGCGAATACATTGCCAACCGCCTCAAGAACAACATACGCCAGCTCGAGGGCGCCGTGAAAAAAATGAAGGCCTACCACCTTCTGAACGGACAGGCCCCCAGCATTGCCACGGCGCAGGCCGCCATCAGCGACATCATCAACAACGATCAGCCCACGCCGTTCACCGTGGAGAAAATCATCGAGGAGGTCGCGCGCACATTCGGCATCACGTCGGACGAGATCCGCTCGGCCAAGCGCTCCGCCAACATTTCGAAGGCGCGGCAGATGGCCATGTACGTCGTGCGCGAGATCACGCAGCTTCCCACGGAGGCGATCGGCAGCGAATTCGGCGGCCGCGATCACTCCACCGTCGTCTATGCGCTGCAGCAGATGGAAAAGAATATCCAGAAAGACAGCAAAATCAAGGCCACGGCCGAGGATATCATCAAAAATATCCGCGATCGCTGAGCCTTTTTGAAAGACGGGATCACGCTTTCCAAAAACAGCCGCCGCTCTTCACAAGTTTTCAACTTTCCCCACAGAGTTTTCCACAGCACAGTGAAGAACAAAAAAGCTTTCCCCCTGTCCACAATCTTTCCACCCCTCGTTTCGGAAAACTTTTCACGCGGAAAACGGCGGCCCCATGGGATTTCCCGATCTTTTCCACTTTTCAGACGCCCCTACTACCCCTACTAAACCAATAGCTATCCTATCCTATCATTTTTATTCTGCGCGCCGCGGCAAGCCGCCGCGCGCCCAAACAGAGGAAAGGCCGGAACAATACTATGATGAAACTCCTTTGCAGCAGAGAAAAACTGGTGGAAGCCGTCTCAAACGTCCAGAGGACGGTCTCCACGAAATCCTCCATTCCCGCGCTCGAGGGAATCCTCCTGCGGGCCGCAGGCACACAGCTCACGCTGTGCGGCTACGATCTCGAGCTCGGCATGACGACGTCGATCGAGGCCTCCTGCACGGAGGAAGGCGCCGTTGTGCTGAGCGCCCGCCTCTTCGGCGACATTGTGCGCCGCCTGCCGGGCGACACCGTGCAGATCGCCGTGGACGACAAGAACATCACCTCTATAGAGAGCGGCGCGAGCGAATTCTCGATCGTCGGCATTCCCGCGGACGAATACCCCGATCTCCCCTCGATCAGCGATCAGAGCAGCGTCACGCTCTCGCAGCCGCTGCTCAAGAGCATGATCCGGCAGACAATCTTCGCCGTCGCGGAGTCCGACGCCAAGCCGATCCACACCGGCACGCTCTTCGAGATCGGCGGCGGGAAAATCCGCCTTATCAGCGTCGACGGCTACCGCCTCGCGATCCGGGAGGAAAACGCCGTCTGCGAGGAGGAGCTGAGCTTCGTCGTGCCCGGCAAAACGCTGGGCGAGGTCTCCAAGCTGCTGCATGAGGACGATTCCATGCTTGAGCTGCGCGTCGGCCGCCGCCACATCCAGTTTTTGATCGGCGATTACTGCGTCACGTCCCGCCTGCTCGAGGGCGAATTCCTCGATTACCGCGCCGCGATCCCGCAGTCGTGCACCATGGAGGTGATCGCGAACACGCGCGCCTTCATCAGCAGCGTGGAGCGCGTGTCGCTCCTGATCACGGACCGGCTCAAGAGCCCGATCCGCTGCAAATTCGACAGCGAGACGATCCGCCTCTCCTGCTCCACGCCGATCGGCCGAGCGAGCGACGAGTTTATGGCCGCCGTATCAGGCGAGCCGTTCGAGATGGGCTTCAACAACCGGTATCTCCTCGACGCGCTGCGCAACACGGAGGGCGACGAGGTCCGCATCCAGCTCAACGGGCCGCTCAGCCCCATGAAGATCATGCCGCGCGAGGGCAACGCTTATCTCTTCCTCGTGCTGCCGGTGCGTCTCAAGTCGGAGTGATCGGTTGTTTCATGTGAAACAGAGGGGGTCCCTCCCCCTGACACAGGGATTTGCAGGATTTTGCCTTCTTTCTTGCAAAAAATGCAGGAAGGAAGGCGAAATCTTTCATCAGGAAATCGAGCCGGGAGGGTTCCTGTCCGCGCCGGTTTGTGCTATAATACTATAGTTATGAACGACGTCGAACGGCAGAGGTGAAAAACGGAAAAATGAAACGCGAACGTATTGCAATCGATACGGAATTTATCCGCCTGCAGGATCTGCTCAAGCTGGCCGGCGCGGCCGAAACGGGCGGCCAGGCCAAGCTCCTGGTGCAGGAGGGCCATGTCACGGTGAACGGCGAGACGTGTACGATGCGCGGCAAAAAGCTGCGCCCCGGCGACGTGGCCGCCGCGGGAGGCCGTGAATTCGAGGTGGCCGCCGCGACATGAAGGTGCTGGAGCTTCGGGCGAGCGGTTTCCGCAACCTGGAGACGCTTCGCTTTTCCCCGTGCGGCGGGCTGAACGCCGTCACGGGCGAGAACGCCCAGGGCAAGACGAACCTGCTCGAAGCCATGTGGCTGTTCACCGGCGGGCGCTCGTTCCGCGGGGCGCGCGATCAGGAGCTGGTGCGCGCGGGCGCGCAGGAAGCGCGCCTTTCGCTCACGTTTTTCAGCGGCGGGCGCGAACAGCGCGCGGAGCTCACGCTGCGCGGCGGCGCGCGGCAGGCTGTGCTCAACGGCGTGCCAAAGCGCGGCATGGCGGAGTTGATCGGCCGGTTCTGCGCGGTGGTGTTCTCGCCGGAGCACCTTTCGCTCGTGAAGGGCGGCCCGGCGGAGCGGCGGGCCTTCCTCGACTCGGCGCTGTGCCAGGCAAAACCCTCCTACGCGATCGCGTATGCGCGGTACCGCCGCACGCTCAACCAGCGCAACGCCCTGCTCAAGGACATTGCCCGCCACCCCGAGCTGGAGGACACGCTCCCCATCTGGGACGACAGGCTCTGCCGCAGCGGCGCCGTGCTGATCCGCGAGCGGCGCGCCTATCTCGAGCGGTTCGCCCCGCGCGCGTCCGCGCACTACGCGGGCATCGCCCACGGCCGCGAGGAGCTGCGCCTCACCTATGAGCCCTCCTGCGGCGGGGATATGGCCGAATCGCTGCGCCGCGCGCTGCGCGAGGACATCCGTTCCGGCCACACGTCCGTGGGGCCGCACCGCGACGACATCGGGATCGAGATCGGCGGCATGGCGGCGCGCCTCTACGCTTCCCAGGGCCAGCAGCGCAGCGCCGTGCTCGCCATGAAGCTGGCGGAGGCCGCCGTGCTGGCCGAAGCCTGCGGCGAGGAACCGGTCGTCTTTCTCGACGACGTGCTCAGCGAGCTCGACGGCTCGCGCCAGCTCTATCTGCTCTCGAGCCTGAGCGGCCGCCAGTCGTTCCTCACGGGCTGTGAGCTGCCGCCGCGGGCGCTCGGCGGCACGGCAGCGCGCTTCCTGGTGCGCGGCGGCGCCGTCTCCCCCGCGGAGACGGGCGAAGCGGCCGAAGCGCCGGGCGAAGCTTTGAAAGAGGCCGCCGCGCCGGAAGCAAACGAACCGGCAACGGCCCCCGGCAAACCGCCGGAAGCGGCCGAACTGCCCGGCCAGGCCACGGACGAGGCCCCGGCGGAGACCGGAGAAGCTCCGCAAAGCCCCGCCGCCGGCGAACCCACCGGCGGCGCGCCGGAAGAAGCGGCCGCCGCGCCGGAAGCAAACGAACCGGCAACGGCTCCCGGCGAACCGCCGGAAGCGGCCGAAGCACCCGGCCGGGCCCCGGACGAAGCCGAACCGGCGAACGTCCCGGGCGAAGCACCGGAACCGCCCGCCCCGGGCGTTCCCGAAATTTGTGAAATCTGAAGGAGACAAACAGCTGCCATGTATCTGCACCTCGGACAGGACACCGTGATCAAGACGGACGAGATCATCGGCATTTTCGACATGGACACCTCCACCCTTTCGCGCACGACGTGCGCCTACCTGGCGCAGTGCGAAAAGAAGGGCCGCGTGGTGAACGTTTCCATGGAGCTGCCGAAGTCGTTCGTCCTGTGCCGTTCCGAAAAGGGCGAGATCACCGTGTATATTTCGCAGATCTCGTCCTCCACGCTGCTCAAGCGCAGCCGGTTTATCGAGAATATTTCCCTGCCGGAAAGGATGTGATGCTGTGAGTAAGATCCGGCTCCCGCAGTGCCCCTACTGCGGCAAGAAGGTGAACCCCATCGTCGCGTGGACGCTCCGCACACAGGGCGAGTTTATCTGCCCCGCGTGCGGCGGTGTCTCGAACATCGCGATCGACCCCGTCGCCAAGGCGCTCGGCGTGCTGGCGGCCGTTCTGGGCGTCGTGCTGTTCGGCGCCGGCATCGTGATGGGGGAAGGGCTGCCCATTGTCGAGATCCTCGTCATCATGGCGCCCTTTGTGCTGTTCAGCATCCTCTCCACGTTCTTTGTCCGGCTCAAGAAGCCCATACTCCGCCGCCGGGAAAAGCCCGCACAGCGGACTGCCCGGCCGGTGCGCAGCGCTGCCGGCCAGAGTGCGGCGCGGCCCCGTCCCGCATCAAACGGCACGGCGGGCGCTTCCGTGAACCGCGCCCCGCAATCGCGCCCGGCCGCCCGGCACGCTGCCGCGCCGGGAACGGTGCGCCGCCCGGCACAGGGCACGCAGCCGGTGCGCCGCCCCGCTTCGGCCAGGCCGCAGGACGCGCAGCCCGGCACAGCGGCAGACGATCGCCGCCCCGCGCCGCCGTCCGCGCCGTGAGCGCACACAGGGAGATCCACCGGCAGGCAGGCCCGCGGGCATGCCGCGCATGAGGAGCGAATGAATCGATAGGAGCGAATGAATCGATGGAAATAAACGAAATCACACAGGCCAGCCAGAATTATGATGAAAATCAGATTCAGGTTCTCGAAGGGCTGGAGGCCGTGCGCAAGCGCCCCGGCATGTATATCGCCTCCACGGGCGCGAAGGGCCTGCATCACCTCGTCTATGAGATTGTAGACAACTCGATCGACGAGGCGCTGGCCGGTGTCTGTGACCGCATCGACGTGGAGATCCTGCCCGGGAACATCATCAGCGTCACGGACAACGGCCGCGGCATCCCCGTGGGCATCGAGCACAAAACGGGCCTGCCGGCCGTCACGGTCGTGTTCACGGTGCTGCACGCAGGCGGCAAATTCGGCGGCGGCGGCTACAAGGTCTCCGGCGGCCTGCACGGCGTGGGCGCTTCCGTGGTGAACGCGCTCTCCCAATGGCTCGAGGTCGAGGTGGCCTACGAGGGCATGCTCTATTACCAGAAGTTTGAGCGCGGCCACGCCCTGACGGATCTCATCCAAAAGGGCCCCACGGATCGCCGCGGCACGCGCGTGCGCTTCCTGCCGGATCCGGAGATCTTCACCGAGACGACGGAGTTTGATTACGAGACGCTGCAAACGCGGCTGCGCGAGCAGGCGTTTCTGAACGCCGGGGTGCACATCCACCTTGCGGATAAGCGGCCGGAGGGCGAGGGCCGGGAGGACAGCTTCTGCTACCATGGCGGCATCAAGAGCTTTGTGGAATACATCAACAAGAAGCGCGCCGTGGAGCTCATCCACCCGGACATCATCTATTTCTCCGGCGCGGCGGCGGACGGCAACGCCATGGCAGAGGTGGCCATGCAGTACACCGATTCCTACACCGAGCTCATGCTCAGCTTCGCCAACAACATCCACACGAACGACGGCGGCACGCACGAGGAGGGCTTCAAGCGCGCCCTCACCCGTGTCATGAACGACTACGCCCGCAAATATAATATCCTCAAGGAAAACGACAAGAACCTTTCCGGCGACGACGTGCGCGAGGGCCTCACCGTGATCATCAGCGTCAAGGTCAAGGACGCGCAGTTCGAAAGCCAGACGAAGAACAGGCTGGGCAACCCGGAGATCGCTTCGCTCGTGAACAGCCTCGTGGGCGAAAAGATGGCAACGTATCTGGAGGAAAACCCCGCCGCCGCCCGCGCCATCTTCGACAAGGCGCTCGCCGCCGCCCGCGCCCGCGAGGCGGCCCGCAAGGCGCGCGAGCTTGTGCGGCGCAAATCGGCGCTGGAAAACGCCGCGCTGCCCGGCAAGCTGGCGGATTGCCAGAGCCGCGACCCGGAGGAGACCGAGATCTACATCGTGGAGGGCGACTCCGCAGGCGGCTCCGCCAAGGGCGGACGCGACCGCAAATTCCAGGCGATCCTGCCGCTGTGGGGCAAGATGCTCAACGTGGAGAAGGCACGGCTCGACAAGGTCTACGGCAACGAAAAGCTCATGCCGGTCGTCACGGCGCTCGGCTGCGGCATCGGCGAGGAGTTCGACCTGCAGAAGCTGCGCTACGGCAAGATCATCATCATGGCCGATGCCGACGTCGACGGCTCCCACATCCGCACGCTGCTGCTCACCTTCTTCTTCCGGTTCATGAAGCCGCTCGTCGAGGAGGGCCACATCTACCTCGCGCAGCCGCCGCTCTACCGCATCACGAAGGGCAACAAGCACCGCTATGCCTACACCGACGGCGAGCGCGACCGCATCATGGACGAGCTGGGAAACCAGGGATACGAGATCCAGCGGTACAAGGGCCTCGGCGAGATGGACCCCGAGCAGCTCTGGGAGACGACGATGAACCCGGAGACGCGCATCATGCTGCGCGTGGAGGTGGAGGACGCCGCGGCGGCGGACGAGGCGTTCACCGTGCTCATGGGCGACAAGGTTGAGCCGCGCCGTGAATTCATCGAAAAGAACGCGCGCTACGCGGAGCTGGACGTCTGACGCCCGTTTCCCGGAAGTGCGTGAAAACAGAACCGGGCCTTGCCCGGAGAAAGAGAGTCAGACAGGAACTATGGACGAATTGCGACAGCCTCCGCCGGCGGTGGACAAAGACACCGCCCAGCCGGAGGGACCTGAAAAGTTGGACGGCGAAGCGTTGGACGACGACGGCGAAACCGTCGTGTGGGACGGCAGCGAGGCTGAGCTTGTGCTCGACGACGACGCTGCCAATTACGAGGAACCGCAGACGGGCTTCAAGCTCTCCTATACGCTGCGGGAGCGCGAGGTGTTCCGCGCGCTGGAAAAGTCGGGCTTCTGCCGCACGATGGGCCGGCGCGCCGTGGTGGAATGCGCCGTGCTGGCCGTGCTGGCCGTGTGGTTTTTCGCGGCCTTCGCGCACAGCGGCGAGGGCATGAGCCTGTTTTTCGGCATCGTGGCCGTGCTGGCGTTTCTGGCAGCGGCGTTCGTGCCGTATCTCGCGCGGCGCAGGCGCGCCCGGGAGATCTGCGCAGACAAACGCCGCTCCCACGTGGACATGGAGATCTACAGCGACGGCATCCAGATCGGCAGCGGCGAGGGCGAGTGGGAGATTCCCCTCGACGGCTCCTGCCGCCGGGAGGAGCACCGCAACCTGGTCCTGCTCTTCCCCGCCGGCGAAAAGCAGATGGTGATTCTGCCGCTGCGCTGCATTGAACCGGCGGTTCTGCCGGAGGTGCAGGCCATGATCCTGGCCGGCACGACGCACGGCCGCGAGGCGCGTTGAGAAAGGAAGGGAAAGGAGGCCGCACATGGCGTTTTCACAGGCGGGCGAACCGCTCTTCACACTGCGCCAGACCGTGACGCCGGCGGAATACGCCGAGGCCGCGCTGCTGGTGGAGCGCCGTCTTTCATGGACGGGCCTGCCCACCGTGCGCGCCGTGATCTGCGGGCTGTGCGCCGCCCTGTGCCTTTCGGCCGCCCCTCTTTCCCTGCGGGAATACGGCACCATGTGGCTGCCGTTCCTCTTTGCCGTCTGTTTCCTGCTGCTGGGGCTGTGGCTCCTGCTGCGCCAGCCGGCACGCCGCTTCCGCGAGCTGGAGCGCCGTTTTGCCGGGAGCCCCGTGCTCTGTGAGGAGACGAAAATCGATTGCTGCCGCGACTGCGTGGTGCTGCAGACCTCCTGCGAGGAGATCCTGATCTACTGGACGGAATTTTCCGCCTGTGTGGAGGGCGGCAGCTTCGCGGCGCTGAGCGGCGGCGCATGGCGGCAGCTGCTCGTGCTCAAGCGGGACAGCCTCCCGGAGGAGCAGCGCGAAGCGTTCTCCGTCTTTCTGCGCGACACCTTCGGCCTCTCCTCCTATTACCCGGAGAAAAGGGGGCGATCCCGTGGGTGAACCGATCGATCGGGCGCAAACGCCCGTTTCCGGCAAGCCGCCCGTGACGGCGCGCTTCCTCGTCACGCGCGAGGATTACGCCGATTTCCGCGCCGCCGCCGGCATGGCGGCCGTGAGCCCCTCGGAGTTCCGGCTGATCCGCGCGTGCGGGGCGGCGCTGCTCGTGAGCTGCTTTGTGTTCCTCTTCACGTATGAAACGGGCGTGCAGTATTTCCTTCTGGACGCCCTGCTCGGGTTCTGCGGGCTGTTTCTGCTCGGCTGGCGGAAAATGCTGCCGCTGTGGCTGCGCGCGCGCGCCGGTTCCCTCTATGCCGAAAACAGCAGGCTTGTGGAAGCCTGCACCGTTTCGGTGGGCGAGGGAGGGCTGCGCGTGGAGCGCCCGCAATACCGGGCCGGCCTGCCCTTTGAAGCGCTGGCCTGGGCCTATGAAGACCGCGCCGTTTTCCTCTTTTCCCTCGGGGCCGGCATGTTCTGCTTTCTGCCGAAACGCTGCCTTTCGGGCGAGGAATGCGTTCAGATAAGAAATTACCTCTCTTCCGCGCTGCGGAAGAAATTCCGTCAGGAGGGTTTCCATGGATGAAGAAAGAAACGAAACCGGCCGCATTATAAACGTAGACCTGGAAAAGGAGATCAAGAAGTCCTTCCTCGCCTACTCCATGTCGGTCATCGTGCAGCGCGCCCTGCCGGACGTGCGCGACGGCCTCAAGCCGGTTCACAGAAGAATTCTCTACACCATGTATGAGAACAACCTTTCGCCGAACAAGGCATACCGCAAGTGCGCCGACACCGTGGGCAGCGTGCTGGGCCGCTATCACCCGCACGGCGACGCCTCCGTCTATGACGCGCTGGTGCGCCTGGCGCAGGACTTTTCCATGCGCTATCCGCTTGTGGACGGCCACGGCAACTTCGGCTCCATCGACGGCGATCCTCCGGCTGCCTACCGTTACACGGAGAGCCGCATGAGCCGCCTTTCCGTGGAGATGCTGCAGGACATCGACAAGGAGACGGTCGATTTCATCCCGAACTATGACGACCGCCTCAAGGAGCCCACGGCCCTGCCCTCCCACTTCCCGAACCTGCTCGTGAACGGCTCCACCGGCATCGCCGTCGGCATGGCCACGAACATCCCGCCGCACAACATGGGCGAAGTGATCGACGGCATGTGCTGCCTCATCGACAACCCGGACGCCGGGCTGGACGATCTCATGGAGTTCATCAAGGGCCCGGACTTCCCCACGGCCGGCATCATCATGGGCCGGGCGGGCATCCGCGCCGCCTACGCCACCGGCCGCGGCCGCATCACCGTGCGCGCCCGCGCCGAGATCGAGGAGGAAAAGAACGGCCGCTACAACATCATCGTCACCGAGCTGCCGTATCAGGTAAACAAGGCCAGGCTCATCGAGAGCATTGCCGACCTCGTGAAGGAAAAGCGCATCGAGGGCATCTCGAACATCGACGATCACTCCGACCGCGACGGCATGATGATCGTGATCACCGTCAAGCGCGACGCATCTCCGCAGATCGTGCTCAACCAGCTCTACAGCTATACGCAGATGCAGACGACATTCGGCGTCATCCTGCTCGCGATTGTGAACGGTGAGCCGAAGCTGCTCACACTCAAGGAGATTTTGCAGCATTACATCGACTTCCAGGTGGACGTCGTCACGCGCCGCACACAGTATGACCTGAAAAAAGCGGAGGAGCGCGCTCACATTCTGGAGGGCCTCAAGATCGCCGTGGACAATATCGACGAGGTCATTGCCATCATCCGCTCGAGCCGCGACCGCGCGACGGCAAAGCTCCGCCTGTGCGAGCGCTTCGGCCTCGACGATCCGCAGGCGCAGGCCATTGTGCAGATGACGCTCGGCGCCCTCACGAACACCGATCGTCTCAAGCTCGAGGAGGAGCTGGCCGCGATCGAGGCCAAGGTGGCCGATTACCGCGACATCCTCGCGAACAGGACGCGCCTCATGGGCATCATCAAGGACGAGGCGCAGGAGATCAAGAAGAAATACAGCGACGAGCGCCGCACGGAGATCGCGTCCATCAGCGGCGAGGTCGATATTGAGGATCTCATCCCGCGCGAGGAGTGCGTGCTCACGCTCACGGAGTTTGGCTACGTGAAGCGCCAGCCCACCGACGCCTACCACATCCAGCGGCGCGGCGGCCGCGGCGTATCCGGCATGAGCCGCCGCGAGGAGGACTTTGCGAGCGAAATGTTCGTGTGCAATTCGCACGACTATGTGCTGTTCTTCACGAACCTCGGCCGCGTCTACCGCCTGAAGTGCTATGAAGTGCCGGAGGGCTCCCGCACAAGCAAGGGCATGAACATTGCAAACCTCCTGCCGCTCGCGCCGGAGGAGCGCGTGAGCTCCATGATCCGCGTGCCGGACTTCGAGGCCGGCGGCTATCTGGTGATGGTGACGCGCGGCGGCACCATCAAGCGCACGGAGCTCTCCGCGTTCCAGACGGCCCGCAAGGGCGGCGTGATCGCGCTCTCGCTCGACGAGGGCGACGAGCTGGCCTGGGTGCGCCTCACGGACGGCGACCGCGAGCTCGTGGTGGCCACGCGCAAGGGCATGGCGATCCGGTTCAGCGAAAGCGACGTGCGTCCCATGGGCCGCACAGCCCGCGGCGTAAAGGCGATCACGCTTGCCGGGGGCGACGAGGTGATCGGCATGAGCACCGTGCGCGCAGGCGCGCTGCTGCTCACCGTCTCCGAAACGGGCTACGGCCGCCTCTCCCCGCTCACCGATTACCGCGTGCAGTCGCGCGGCGGCAAGGGATTGCTGAACTACCACGTGGACAAGTACGGCGACGTCGCGGCCATCAAGGTGGTCGATCTCACGGACGACGTGATCCTGATCTCGTCCGACGGCATCCTCATCCGCATCCCGGCCGACAGCATCCGCATCTGTGCGCGGCCCAGCAAGGGCGTGCGCGTCATGCGCGTCACGGAGGGCAGCCGCGTCGTCACCCTGGCGCGCACAGCCCACGAGGAGGATGAGGACACCTCCGCCCTGCCGCAGGACGAGGACGACGCCGAGACCGCCGAGGATCTGGAGGGCGCGGAGCCGGAGGAGCAGGACGAGACGGAAGCGCCTGATTCCCTGGGCGACCCGGACGATCTGCGCGATCTGGAAGCGCTCGACGGCGCGGACGAGGACGGCGCCCGCGATCATGATGACAACAGTGAGGAATAATATGGAGAATCATTCCATTCTGTATACAATCAGACGCATGACGGCGGCCGTGCTGGCGGCGTTCTTTGTGCTGGGCGCGGCGGGCTGCGGCCAGCGCGCGCAGGAAACGGCTTCGGCTGCGGAGTCTGCCTCCTCCCTGGCGGCGGCGGAGAGTTCCTCCGTGCCGGACGCTGCCCCGGACGCTTCCTCCGCCGCTGACGAGGACGTGAACAGCCCGGAGGCGGGCGAAGGCGCAGACGTTGTGATCCCGATCGAGACGGACAGCCCGGAATTTGACAAGCTCTTTGCAGAAAACCCGATCGACGCATCGTATGTGAAGGAGATGGCGGACGCCGTCTCCACGCTGGATATGGTGGCGGTGTGCAGGAAGTACGCCGAACTGTGGGAAGCGGAGATCGACGGCGGCATGGAAAAGCTTTTGAGCCTGGCCACGGACGACCGCGAGGTCTACCGCAAGGAGCAGGAGGACTGGGAGACGGGCCGCGACGCGAACCTTGCGGCCATCGACGAGCAGGCGGGCGCCGGCGGTTCGCTCTCGCAGCTGAATGCGGCGAGCGAGCGCATGGATTTTTTCCGCACGCGTGCAAACCAGATTCTGCGGGAGCTTTACAGCTACGATCCCTCGTTCACGTATGTGTATGAGGACGGCGGGGCTTCCGGCGAAGTGAGCGCGGCCGGCTGACGGCGGCGCGGGAGAACCCCGGCGGCTGCCGGGCAGGAAGGGAGAAGCGAACATGGAATTGACGGAAAAGCGCCTTTCGGGCGAAGAGCTGTATCACGGGCGGATCATCCGCGTGCAGTTGGACCGCGTCCGGCTTGAGAACGGCACGGAGGCCATGCGTGAGGTGGTGCGCCACCCGGGCGGTGTGAGCGCGGCGATCCTCACGCAAGATAACGAAATGCTGTTTGTGAGGCAATTCCGCTATCCCTACGCGCAGGTTGTGCTGGAATGCCCGGCGGGCAAGCTGGAGCCGGGGGAAGATCCGTTTGAGGCGATGAAGCGCGAGCAGAAGGAAGAGACGGGCACGACGAGCGACGCGTATCTGGAGCTTGGCCGGATCTACCCGACGCCCGGCTACTGTGACGAGGTGCTGCATCTTTACGCATGCCGTGTGGCGTCGTGGGGCGAGCAGCATCTGGACCCGGATGAATTTCTGAAGGTGGAGCGGATTCCGCTGCAGAAGGCGCTGGAGATGGCGATGAACGGGGAAATCCATGACGCGAAGACGCAGATCCTGGTCCTGCGCGCGGCGCGGCTCGTGGAGGAAGGGAAGTTGTGAGCGTGTTCCGCCCGGCCAAACAGTAAAGTTTTTGGTCAAGCTTTTTTCAAAAAGCTTGCAGGGGATAAAAGGGGGCGGCGCCCCCTTTTGTGCAGCGCCGCGCGCGGCGCAGTGTGCAATGCGAAGCAAAAAAAACCGTGCCAGCCAAAAACAGCGAAGCGATTTTTTGGCGGCCCCGGTTCACATGGCCCCTCCGGGCAGGCAAAAGAGCGAACGCGAATTTTGCCTGTTCGGAGGGGTTTTTCTGCGTTCGGTGTGCCGCGCCGTCTGCCGGGGCGGCCTCTTTTGCGAAGCCTGCCGCTGTCTGGACTGTTGGCTTTTGCGCCCGGTGCCCCGGCGTGTGTTCCCTGCTGTAGCCCGGGCGGCTGTGCGTGCGCTTTGCCGCAGGTGGGCCCGCGTTCTGCATCTTTGTTCCCGGCCCGCGTGCCTTGCTGCCTGCTGCTTTTGTGCCTGGTCTGCGTGTCTTGTCTTTTTCCGCTTTTGTGAAGGCTTTCACGCCTGCCGCCTGTTTGCTCGTTCTGTGTGTTGTTTGTGCGGCTTTTTTCTCTCAATTTTTGCCCTTTTCTGCTTAACTTCTTCCTCTCAAAAATCTTTTTCTTTGTCGCTCAGGCCGCGACGGGCCTCTACTTTCTTCCGAAAAGAAAGTAGACAA
>ERZ1090869.557-NODE-557-length-19923-cov-6.510922_pt1 | contig 19923 bp, 20 predicted proteins | sample MGYA00478474_ERZ1090869 | MGnify/ENA primary metagenome ERZ1090869 (study PRJEB33644, sample SAMEA5815748) | chicken gut metagenome | biome: Chicken; feature: Gastrointestinal Tract; material: Caecum | place: Ireland | collected 2019-01-01 | study: A study of the... | reverse complement strand
TATTTTTTTGCTTGATTTTTTTATGCAATAATACTAACCTAATACTTAGTTGTCTAACTAAATTATTTTTGGCATTATGTGCAGAAAGGTACGGGAGAGCAGGAAATGCAATGTAAAATGGATGAGATCCCTCTTATGGGGATTATGGGTATTGCCCTGCATCAGATGATAAATACTGCGAAGGGCATGTATAAGGAGTTTGACCTGAACCGCAGCCAGGCGGCTATCTTGTTTACGCTTCACCGCAGGGGGACGATGTCCCAGCGGGAACTGGCAGAGGAACTGAATATGACGGCTCCGTCGATTACGTCTGCGATCCAGAAAATGGAGCGGGAGGAGTACATCACGCGCAGCCCGGACAAATGGGATCAGCGGGTGATGCGTCTTGCCCTGGCGGAGCGCGGAAAAGCGTGCATCCAGTCAGTGAAAGAGGTGGGCAGCCGCATGGACGAGGTAATCCTGAGCGGTATGAGCCTGGAAGAGAAGCTTTTATTCAGAAGGCTGATGCTTCAGGTGAAAGATAATCTGGAAAACTATGAAAGGAAAGAAAAGGTATGAAAAACTTATTCAAGTATGCGGCGGAGCACTGGAAATCGCTCGTTGCGATCATTGTGATACTTTTTATACAGGCGTACTGTGATCTGTCGCTTCCAGCATATACTTCTGACATTGTAAATGTGGGAATCCAGCAGGGCGGCGTGGAAGACCAGATCCCGAAAGCCATTTCCGCAGACGAAATGGAAAAGCTGCTTTTGTTTGTGCCGGAAAAAAGCCAGAGTGTGGTGCTGGACGCCTACACAGAGGATGACAGCACATATGAGACACAAGCATATATATTGAAGGATTCTTTGTCAGAAAGTGAAAAAAAGACAGAAGAACTTGGAGAGATTCTGCAGGGGCCTATGATGCTGGCTTCAGGGTTTGAGTCAGGAAGCGACATGACAAAACAGATCGAAGAGCAGTTGAAAGCAAATATGCCGGCTCAGGCAGGCGTGGAAGACATGACGATCTTTGATCTTCTGAAAATGCTTCCGGCAGAGCAGAGAGAAACCATGATACAGAGTATGGAAGAGCAGATGGAAGATATGCCGGACACGATCCTGGAACAGGCGTCGGTGGCGTATGTAAAGAGTGCCTACCAGGAACTGGGGATGGATATGGACAATATTCAGATCCATTATTTGCTTGTTACAGGAGGCAAAATGGTAGGCCTGGCCTTCCTCGGAATGGCGGCCAGCATCCTTGTCGGTTTCCTTGCATCCCGGGTGGGCGCAGCCACGGGACGCGACCTCAGAAGCAGGGTATTCCACAAGGTTGTAGGCTTCTCCAACAACGAATTCGACCATTTCTCCACAGCGTCGCTGATCACAAGAAGTACGAATGATATCCAGCAGATTCAGCTGCTGACGGTGATGCTTCTGCGGATCGTGCTCTATGCGCCGATCCTGGCCATAGGAGGAATCATCCAGGTCTTCCAGACAAACGTGTCTATGTCCTGGATCATAGGGCTGGCCGTTGCCCTGATCGCGCTGGTGATCCTGGTACTTTTTGTTGTGGCTATGCCGAAATTCAAGATCTTGCAGAATCTTGTTGATAAACTGAACCTGGTCACAAGAGAGATTCTGACCGGGCTGCCAGTCATCCGTGCCTTCAGCACGCAGGATCACGAAGAAGAGCGGTTTGACCGTGCAAACAGGGATCTGACCAGGACGAACCTTTTTGTAAACCGCGCCATGACCTTTATGATGCCTGTTATGATGTTGATCATGAACGGCGTTTCCGTTCTCATCATGTGGAACGGCGCTCACGGCATCAGCGAGGGCCAGATGCAGGTCGGCGACATGATGGCGTTTATACAGTACACCATGCAGATCATCATGGGATTCCTCATGCTGTGTATGCTTTCGATCATGCTGCCGAGAGCTGCTGTAGCGGCAGACCGTGTAGAAGAAGTGCTGTCAAGCCAGACAGTGATCCATGACCCGGAGAAGCCTGCTGCGTTTGACCGGGAGCAGAAAGGCCTGCTCAGATTCAGCCATGTGTCCTTCCGGTACCCCGGGGCAGACGAAAATGTCCTCCACGATATAACGTTTACCGCAGAGCCGGGAAAAACTACGGCGATCATCGGAAGTACGGGAAGCGGAAAGTCTACGCTGGTGAACCTGATCCCCCGTTTCTATGATGTTACGGAGGGCTCCATTACACTGGACGGAGCAGACATACGCCAGGTGAGACAGCACGACCTGCGTGAAAAGCTGGGATTTGTGCCGCAGAAGGGAGTCCTGTTCTCGGGCGATATCGCATCCAATATTCTTTTCGGAAATCCGGGAGGAAGCGAGGAAGAGATGAAAGAGGCGGCAGAGATCGCGCAGGCCGTTGAATTTATAGAAGAAAAGCCGGAAGGCTACCAAAGCCCCATTGCCCAGGGAGGATCAAATGTATCAGGCGGACAGAAACAGAGACTGTCCATTGCAAGGGCAGTAGCAAAACATCCGGAAGTATTTATTTTTGATGACAGTTTCTCGGCGCTTGACTTTAAGACAGATGTTACGCTCAGAAAAGCTCTCCGGCAGAGGACAAAAGACAGTACTGTGCTGATCGTGGCTCAGAGGATCAGTACGATTCTCAACGCAGACCAGATCATTGTACTGGACGACGGAAAGGTCGCGGGAATGGGAACCCATCAGGAACTCCTTAAGAACTGCGAAGTGTACCGCCAGATTGCCGCTTCACAGCTTTCCGAATCCGAGTTGGAAAATCCGGTAAAGGGAGAAGCCGGCAAAAATCAGTCAGAAAGTAAAAACCACACAGCAGCAGGAGAAATGGAGGTGGGATATAATGCCTAGAGGACCAATGGGAAGAGGTATGCGCGGCGGTATGCCGGGCGAGAGTGCAAAAGATTTTAAAGGCACGATAAAGAAATTATTTCATTATATGAGCGCCTTTAAAGTGCACATGGCATTTGTATTTATCTTTGCCGTATGCGGAACTATATTTAATATCGCCGGTCCGAAGATCCTGGGTAAGGCTACCACAGAGATATTTAACGGCCTGGTGAGCACTGTTTCCGGAGGGAGCGGCATGGACTTCGGGAAGATCGGAAGAATCCTTCTGATCACACTGGGGCTGTATCTGATCAGCGCATTGTGTACCTTCATACAGGGAATCATTATGACAGGCGTCTCTCAGAAGACTACCTACCGCCTGCGCAAAGAAATTTCGGAAAAGATCAACCGCATGCCCATGAATTATTTTGATACGAAACCTGTGGGCGAGGTGCTTTCCCGCGTGACAAACGACGTGGATACCCTGGGGCAGAGTTTGAACCAGAGTGCGACCCAGATGATCACATCCGTGACGACGATTATTGGCGTACTTATTATGATGCTCTCCATCAGCCCGCTGATGACACTGGTTGCAATCCTGCTTTTGCCTATTTCCGTGCTGCTGATCTCATTTGTAATGAAACATTCCCAGAAATATTTCCGCGGCCAGCAGGAGTATCTGGGAAATGTAAATGGCCAGGTAGAGGAAATCTACAGCGGGCACAGCATAATCAAAGCATTTAATAAGGAAGAGGACGTGATCGGAGAGTTTAACCAGATCAATGGAAAACTTTACGACTCCGCATGGAAATCCCAGTTCTTTTCCGGTATGATGATGCCGGTCATGCAGTTTGTGGGTAATCTGGGATATGTGGCAGTGGCCATACTGGGCGGATACCTGACAATCCGAAATACCATAGAAGTAGGGGATATCCAGTCCTTTATCCAGTACGTGAGAAACTTTACCCAGCCCATCCAGCAGGTGGCGCAGGTGGCAAATATGCTCCAGTCCACGGCAGCGGCCTCCGAGAGAGTATTTGAATTCCTGGAGGAGGAAGAAGAGGAACAGACTGTTCCGAATCCCGTGAAAACAGAAGGGCTCCAGGGAAATGTCCGGTTTGAACATGTACATTTCGGATATAACCCGGATAAGATCATTATCAATGACTTTTCCGCTGAAGTAAAGGAAGGACAGAAAATCGCCATCGTAGGACCTACCGGAGCGGGAAAGACCACCATGATCAAACTGCTGATGCGGTTCTACGACGTAAACAGCGGCTCTATCCGGATCGACGGACACGACCTGCGGGAATTTAACCGAAGCGACTTAAGAGAAATGTTCGGAATGGTGCTTCAGGATACCTGGCTGTTCCATGGCTCTATCATGGAAAATATCCGCTACGGCAGACTTGACGCCACGGACGAAGAGGTGATCCAGGCTGCGAAAGCCGCCCACGTACACCGTTTTGTACAGACACTGCCGGGCGGTTATAAAATGGAACTGAACGAGGAGGCCAGCAACGTCTCCCAGGGACAGAAACAGCTCCTTACGATCGCGAGAGCTATCCTGGCAGACCCGAAGATCCTGATTCTGGATGAAGCCACAAGTTCCGTAGATACAAGGACAGAGGTGCTCATTCAGAAAGCAATGGATAATCTGATGAAAGGCCGCACCAGCTTCATCATAGCTCATCGTCTGTCAACTATCCGGGATGCAGACCTGATCCTGGTAATGAAGGATGGCGATATCGTAGAACAGGGAAGACATGAAGAACTGCTGGAAAAAGGAGGATTCTATGCAGACCTGTACAACTCACAGTTCGAAAGCGCAGATCAGACCTGTGCGTAGATTTGGATTTGTGGGGTAAGGCGGGGACTCCGCTCCCTGTGCCGGGAAAAATCACGAAACCGGAAAAACGGCGAAAAATAAGAGATACAACTGGCTGGCCCGTATAGTCCGCAAAAGCCTGTTGTAAATCTTAACGCTGTTTTCCCGGTTTCTGTTTTTCTATGGCACATTCCAAAGCTGCCTCAATTCCCGGCCTACACCGCCGAATAGGTTTTCCTGTCATCGGTATCCATTGATTTTCGGATGTTTTATAGCTGGGGTTCCCTTCAGCAGATTCGAATTGTGCTACAAATATCCCTGCAAATGTGGTATTATCGTTATAGTATTTGAGATCCGGCAGAACAGATGCAGGGTACCGGGGACAGCGGAAAACAGAAAGGGCTATGGATATGGGATTTACACATTTTGATGAAAACGGAAAGGCTGTTATGGTGGATGTGACCGAAAAGGACAATACAGTCCGGGAGGCTTCCGCCGAGGGAAAGATACTGGTGAGCAGGGATGTGTTTCAGGCCGTCAGATCCGGGAGCATAGAAAAAGGCGACGTCCTTGGCGTGGCGGCGACGGCGGGGATCATGGGAGCAAAGCGTACCTGGGAAATGATTCCCATGTGCCATATCCTTCCGCTTACCAACTGCAGGGTTCATTTTGACATGGATGAGAACGAATGCTCGATCTTATGTACATGTACTGTCAAAGTGACAGGCAAAACGGGTGTGGAGATGGAGGCGCTGACAGGGGTGAGCGTGGCTCTGCTGACTATTTATGACATGTGCAAGGCTCTGGATAAGACCATGGAACTCGGAGAGATCCGTCTGGTAAGGAAGACCGGAGGAAAGAGCGGCGATGTATACAATGACCGGCGAAGAGACAGAGAAGAGAAGGCATCCCGCCGCAGGGAAATTGATCTGATGTAGAAAAGCGCAGGAGGCTGGAGGAAAAGAGATGGGACATCAAAGATGGAAAGCTGCAGTCGTGACATTGAGCGATAAGGGCTATACAGGGGAGAGAGAAGATAAAAGCGGGCCGCTCATCTGCGAGATGCTTAAAAATGCAGGGTACGATATCCTGAAAACAGTGCTTCTTCCAGATGAAAAAGAAGAAATTAAAAAGTGTCTATATAAATTATGCGATGACATAAAAGCGGATATTGTATTCACAACAGGCGGAACGGGTTTCGCTCCGCGAGACTGCACGCCGGAGGCGACGCTGGCGGTAGCGACGCGGAATGCTCCGGGGATCGCCGAGGCTATGCGCCTGGCTTCCCTGAAGGTCACACCGCGGGCTATGCTCAGCCGGGGAGTGTCTGTCATCCGAAATCAGACGCTGATCATTAATCTGCCAGGCAGCCCGAAAGCGGTGAAGGAGAATCTGGACGCAGTGCTGCCCACGCTGGATCACGGGCTTGCCATCCTGACAGGGCAGGCAGGAGAGTGCGGAAGGGATTTTGCAGAGCTTCCCCAAAACGAGAAGATATAATATGAATTCAGAGGAGATAAGAATCTATGCTGGACCGGTTTGGCAGGGAAATTGAATATATAAGGGTGTCCGTCACAGACCGGTGCAATCTGAGATGTACTTACTGTATGCCGGAGGAAGGCGTGCCGCCTGTGCCCCATGCGGAGATCCTGACCTTTGACGAGATCGAAAGATTCTGCCGCATTGCAGCGGGTCTGGGAATATCCCGCATCAAACTGACGGGAGGGGAACCGCTTGTGCGCAGAGGGCTTCCTGTGCTGATCGGAAAGTTAAAACGGATTCCAGGGGTGAAGCAGGTTACACTGACGACAAACGGCACTCTGCTGAAAGAACAGATCGGCAGTCTGACCGCCGCAGGCCTGGATGCAGTGAATATAAGCCTTGATACGCTGGATGAAGAGCGGTATCGTCAGGTGACCAGAGGCGGCATCCTGGATCATGTCCTGGAGGGCCTGGACGCGGCGCTCGCATATCCGGGACTTCCGGTAAAAATCAACTGCGTACCGCTGAAAGACGGGACAGAAGAAGATCTGCTGCGGCTTGCGGGACTTGCAGAAGACCGGCCGGTGGACGTGCGTTTTATTGAAATGATGCCTATTGGGTCAGGAAAAGAATCTGCAGGAAAAAGCGGGAAAGATATAAGAGAGATGCTGGAACGTCGGTTCGGGCAGCCGGAGCCATATGAGAAACCGCTGGGTAACGGACCGGCAGAGTATGTGCAGTTTGCAGGTTTTCAGGGGAGAATCGGTTTTATCAGCGCCATCAGCCATAAGTTCTGCCGCACATGCAACCGGCTCAGGCTCACGGCGGAAGGCCTGCTCAAGCCCTGTCTTCAGTATGGGGACGGAGCAGATATAAAGGCGTTGATCAGAGGCGGAGGAACAGACGTCCAGATTGAGGATGCAGTCAGCCAGTCCGTTTTAAGCAAGCCTGCCTGCCATCGCTTTGGAGAAACAGATGCTGGCCGGAGCAGGCGGCCGGAGGATGGAGCGGCGAATGACGGAGGGACAGACTCCCCAGGCTTTGAGGAACGGGGGATGAGCCGGATTGGCGGTTAGTGATACCGTGCGCCGGCATAGCGAAAAATACAGTGGAGGAGCGGAAATGGGAAAAGTGATCGCAGTTTGTACAAGCCCTTCAAAAGGCACGGAAAAGAGGGCTGTGGAAGAAGGAAGATTTATAGAAGAATACGGAATTGAGGGAGACGCCCACGCGGGGAAATGGCACCGTCAGGTCAGTCTCCTTTCCTATGACAAGATCAGGGAATTTAAAGAGCGGGGCGCACAGGTGGAAGCCGGCGCTTTCGGAGAAAATCTGGTGGTGGAAGGAATTGATTTTTCTGCTCTTCCTTTGGGTACAAGGCTTGTATGCGGGGAGGTTATTCTCGAGATCACGCAGATTGGAAAAGAATGTCATCACGGATGCCGGATCTTTCAGCAGATGGGGGACTGCATTATGCCGAGGGAAGGGGTGTTTGCAAAGGTGCTCCGGAGTGGGAAAATAAGACCGGGTGATGAGATGACCTGTATGCCAGATTACGGCGGAGAGTGAGCCCGCAACTGAGGCGGGGCGGCGGAATGCATCCGTTTTAGTTTTACTTGCGCGGAAACAGAAATCGTTGTATCTTAGATGGAGAAACAGCAATTAAAATAGCGGGGGAGTGGACAGATGACTCTGATAAAATACAGATCTGCGGCGCTGGCTTTCTGCGTCCTGCTGTCCCTGACCGGGTGTCAGATGCAGGGGCAGGTGGCCGGAACAGAGAAAGAGAATACAGCGGGGATTAATATTGAGGAGGAAAACGGTAAGGATATCTATATATTTCAGGATGCGGAAGGGAATGAATATAAGGCAGAACTTCTGCCGGACGTTCCAGAATGTACCTATGATTTTGCCTGTCTTGAAACGGATAAAAATACAGGCTATAAGCAATACAGAGATAAAGACAACGCCGTATCTTCCAGAATGGGTATCGATGTTTCAGAATTTCAGGGCGAGTCGATCGACTGGAAAAAGGTGAAGGCCAGCGGAGTCGAGTTTGTCATAATCCGTCTGGGCTACAGGGCATACGGGGAAAGCGGAGCGCTGGTCCTGGATGCGATGTATGAGAAAAATATCAAAGGCGCGCTGGATGCCGGGCTGGATGTGGGGGTTTACTTTTTCTCCCAGGCCATCAGCGCTTCAGAGGCTGTGGAAGAGGCCGAATTCGTCCTGGATCATATTCGCGGATATGATATCAGCGGCCCGGTGGTGTATGATACGGAGGAAATTAAATACGATACGGCAAGGACAGATCAGAATACGAGGCAGGAATATACCAATTACTGTAAAATATTCTGTGACACAATAGAGTCCGAGGGCTATGACGCCATGATCTATGCAAATATGAAGTGGATGGCATTTACACTTGATATGGAGGAACTGGCCGGCTACGATTTTTGGTATGCGGATTATCACGCGGTTCCCCAGTGCCCATATGACTATAAGATCTGGCAGTACAGTGAGACGGGGAGCGTGCCGGGTATCAACGGCAGCGTGGATCTGGACTTGTGGTTTCAGGAGGATGAAAAGTAAGAGTGCAGGAGGATGAGGAAATATGAAATGGAATAAATTCCGGCTGAAGACAACTACCCAGGCGGAGGATATTGTGAGCAGCATGCTGATGGATTTAGGCATTCAGGGCGTGGAGATCGAGGATAAGATCCCCCTTTCTCAGTCAGATAAGGAGCAGATGTTTGTGGATATACTGCCTGAGGCGGAGCCTGACGACGGGGTAGCCTACTTAAGCTTTTATCTGGAAGAGGAAGATGATAAAGAGCAGATTTTAGGCCAGGTGATAAAAGAATTAAAAGAAATGTCTGCATATGTGGATGTGGGAGAGTGCCTGATCGAGGAATCCCAGACCGAGGATGTGGACTGGGTGAATAACTGGAAACAGTATTTCCATCAGTTTTATGTGGACGATATTCTGATCATCCCCTCATGGGAGGAGGTAAAGCCCGAGGACAGCGGGAAGATGGTGATCCACATAGATCCGGGCACGGCTTTCGGGACCGGTATGCACGAGACTACACAGCTGTGCATCCGCCAGATCAGGAAATATGTGAAGCCAGAAACCAGGATCCTGGATGTAGGCTGCGGAAGCGGTATACTGGGGATGCTGGCGCTGAAATTCGGCGCCGCATATTCCGTGGGGACCGACCTGGATCCCTGCGCTATCGACGCCACCAGGGAGAACATGGCAGTTAACGGCATTTCCCGGGATAAATATGAAGTGATGATCGGAAATATCATCGACGACCGGGGCGTGCAGGATAAAGCCGGATACGAGTGTTACGATATTGTGGCGGCAAATATTCTGGCCGACGTGCTGGTGGAACTGACGCCGGTCATCGTACATCAGATGAAAAAAGGCGGCATCTATATCACCAGTGGGATTATTGACGACAAGGAAGATACCGTGGTGGACGCAGTGAAAAACGCGGGTCTGGAAGTGCTGGATGTGACATATCAGGGCGAGTGGGTCTGCGTGACAGCGAGGAAAAACTGATGCAGAATTTTTTTGTAGAAACCTCGGCGGTACAGGACGGGGTTATCCGTCTGTGCGGCGGAGACGTAAATCATATGAAAAATGTGCTGCGCATGAAGCCGGGAGAAACCGTTCGGATCCAGAACGGCCAGGGTGTTTCATATACCTGCAGGATTTCGGGATATGAGGGGCAGGAAGCGGTTCTGGAGATCGTTGAGGCAGAAATTTCGGATACGGAACTTCCGTCGGAGATATACCTCTTTCAGGGGCTCCCGAAGGGAGATAAGATGGAGTGGATCGTCCAGAAGGCAGTGGAACTTGGAGCGGCGGGAGTGATTCCCTTTGCAGCCGGCCGGTCCGTGGTCAGACTGGATGAGAAGAAAGCGGAAAAGAAGGCGAACCGCTGGCAGGCGATTGCCAAAAGCGCGGCAGAGCAGTGCGGCCGGGCAGTGATCCCGGAGGTGAGCCGCCCGGTTTCTTTTGCGGAAGCCCTGAAGCAGGCGGCCGGACTGGATGTGATACTGATCCCCTATGAACTGGAGCGGGGAATGAAGCAGACGGCGGACATCATCCGCGGCATCCGGCCGGGGCAGTCAGTGGGCATATTTATCGGACCGGAAGGCGGGTTCGATGCGGCGGAGATCGAGCGGGCACAGGAGTCGGGAGCACGCCCGGTATCGCTGGGAAGCCGGATCCTGCGCACGGAGACGGCAGGGCTTACGGCTCTTTCCATCCTTATGTATCATCTTGAGAGCGAAGGACATAATTTAAAGTAAGAAAAGAGAAAAGGAAAGGAACAATGGAAGTTTATCTTGATAATTCTGCCACGACCATGTGCTATCCGGAAGTGGGAGAACTGGTATATAAAGTTATGTGCCGGGACTATGGGAACCCGTCATCCATGCACAGGAAAGGCGTACAGGCAGAGCACTATATCCGGGAGGCGAAGGAGACGCTGGCGAAGCTGATGAAGGTAAATCCCGGCGAGATATTTTTTACGTCCGGCGGAACAGAGAGCGACAACCTGGCCTTAATGGGCTGTGCCAGGGCGGGGCGAAGAAGAGGAAACCATCTGATCACCAGTTCTATCGAGCATCCGGCGATCCTGAATACAATGAGACATCTGGAAGAGGAAGAGGGATTCCGGGTGACTTATCTTCCCGTGGATGCAGCCGGCAGAGTGAAGCTGGATGCTCTGAAGGAAGCACTTTGTCCCGAGACCATACTTGTCTCCATCATGTATGTAAACAATGAAGTGGGAACCGTTCAGCCTGTGGAGGAGGCGGCCCGTATCGTGAAGCAGTACGATTCATCGATCCTGTTCCATACAGATGCGGTCCAGGGCTTCGGCAAATACAGGATTTGGCCAAAACGTACGGGGATCGACCTTGTGTCTGCCAGCGGTCATAAGATCCACGGCCCAAAAGGCGTGGGATTTCTCTATATCGGACCGAATGTAAAGATCCATCCTATTGTGTTTGGCGGAGAACAGCAGAAAAATATCCGATCCGGTACGGAGAATGTCCCGGGAATAGCCGGACTGGCTCTTGCCTCCAAAATGATCTACCAGGATATGGAGATAAAAAACGCTCTCATGCGGGAATTAAAAGCAAGATTTCTGGATGGGATCAAAAAGATTGACAATACGGCAGTTCACGGACTGACGGACGAAGGCGGCGCACCTCACATCATCAGTGTGGGTATTGCGGGCGTACGCAGCGAAGTGCTCCTGCACACGCTGGAAGACAGAGGCATCTACGTTTCATCCGGCTCGGCCTGCTCGTCCAATCACCCGGCTGTGAGCGGCGTGCTCAAAGGCATTGGCGCTCCCAGAGAATATCTGGACGCTACGCTGCGTTTCAGTATGTCGGAGTTCACGACAAAAGAAGAAATTGACTATACCCTGGAAACACTATATAATTGTGTACCGATGCTTCGAAAATATACGCGGCGCTGAAAAATCATGTGAGGCGGTTCAGCTGCCAGTAAAGAGATACGGCCGTCTGCGCCGGATAGAAAAAGGAGAAAGTCATGAAATTTCATTCGTTTCTGATCAAATACGGGGAAATAGGGATCAAGGGAAAAAACAGATATATGTTTGAGGATGCCCTGGTCCGCCAGATCCGCTATGCCCTTTCGGATGTGGACGGAGATTTCTATGTCCATAAATGCCACGGAAGAGTATACGTGGACTGTAATGGAGAATATGATTACGAGGACACGGTGGAGAGCCTTTCCCGCGTCTTCGGGATCGTAGGCATCTGCCCGGTGGTGCGCCGGGAGGTGAAAGAGATCGAAGAACTGAAAAAAGATGTGGTCGTTTATATGGGCGAGATGTATCCGGAAGGAAACTGCACGTTCAAGGTGGAGGCGAGAAGGGCCAACAAGCGGTATCCCATGAATTCTATGGAGATCAACTGTGCGCTGGGCGAGGCCGTGCTCGAGGCTTTCCCGGAAATGAAGGTGGACGTACACAATCCGGATGTGCGGCTCAATGTGGAGATCCGTGAGGAGGTCTATCTGTATTCCGAGATCATTCCCGGTCCGGGGGGAATGCCGGTGGGAACCAACGGAAGCGCCATGCTCCTGCTCTCCGGCGGGATTGACAGCCCGGTGGCCGGATACATGATCGCAAAGAGAGGTGTGGAGATCGAAGCGGTATATTTCCACGCCCCTCCGTATACAAGCGAGAGGGCAAAAGAAAAGGTGATGGATCTGGCAAGGCTCGTATCTGTCTATTCAGGCCCCATCAAGCTCCATGTGGTAAACTTCACGGATATCCAGCTTTATATTTACGAGAAGTGTCCCCACGAAGAACTGACGATCATCATGCGTCGGTACATGATGAGGATAGCGGAACATTTCGCGAAAAAGGACGGCTGCCTGGGACTGATCACAGGGGAGAGTATCGGGCAGGTTGCCAGCCAGACCATGCAGAGCCTGGCAGCTACCAATGCGGTATGCACCCTTCCGGTGTACCGCCCTCTGGTAGGGTTTGATAAGAGGGAGATCGTGGAGATATCGGAAAAGATCGGTACTTACGAGGTGTCCATACAGCCCTTCGAGGACTGCTGCACCATCTTTGTGGCAAAGCATCCGGTGACAAAGCCGAATATAGAAAGGATAGAAAAGTCAGAACTCAATCTGTCGGAAAAGATTGATGAGCTGATGCAGACAGCGCTGGATACGACGGAGACGATCGTGATCGGAAAAAAAGGAGCGGACACTCTGTAAGAGAGTCCGCTCGATCACCGGAAGTGCCAAAAAGCACAATCCGGGGTTGTAAGCGGCCGCCAAGGTCCCGGGCAAGCCCGGACTTTGGCTCGTCGCCATTGCAAAAAAAGAAGCCGCCAGAATAAGGCCGCTTCTCTGTTACTTTTTTATATTATTATTTAATGATGTAAGCGTCCAGAGCTGCAAGGATGTCGTCAACATCGCCGTCAGCGTGAATGTTGAGGTCAATCGGCTTGGAAAGATCCAGACTGAAGATTCCCATGATTGATTTGGCATCTATAACATATCTTCCGGATACTAAATCGAAGTCATTGTCATATTTTGTGATTTCGTTGACAAAAGATTTTACTTTGTCGATTGAGTTTAATGAAATCTGTACTGTTTTCATTTTGAATTCCCTCCTTGAATCATACAATAAAGTAAGGGCCTTAACCCTACGTATATTCTACGGGATGATATGGTAAAAGTCAAGAAACAATAAGGAAAAATGAGGTAAAAGCGCATGAAGAAAGCGGCATTGCACAACCTGGGATGCAAGGTGAACGCCTATGAGACAGAGGCCATGCAGGAGATGCTGGAAAAGGCCGGATATGAGATTGTCCCTTTCAGGGAGGGGGCGGATATTTACATTATAAATACATGTACTGTTACAAATATCGCAGATAGAAAATCAAGGCAGATGCTCCACCGGGCCAGGAAGATGAATCCCGACGCGGTAGTCGTGGCAGCAGGCTGTTATGTACAGGCTCAGAACAGCAAAGAGGAGCCCGATCCGTGCATTGATATTGTCCTTGGAAATAACCGGAAAAAAGATCTTATAAAAGCACTCCGGGAATACGAAGAAAAAAGGGCGGCGCGGAAAGTGCGTGCAGACGCTGCAGAGGGAGCAGGCGTTCAGGATGTCGAAGAGATCGGACGGACAAAAGAGTATGAGGGACTCCGTCTGACAAAGCCCGGGGAACACACGAGAGCCTACATCAAAGTTCAGGACGGCTGCAACCAGTTTTGTACCTACTGTATTATTCCTTATGTGAGGGGAAGAGTCCGCAGCAGAAGTGTGGAAGATGTGCTGGAAGAGGTACAGACTCTTGCCTCCAACGGTTATCAGGAGGTGGTGCTGACGGGAATCCACCTGAGTTCCTACGGCATTGATTTTGACGGAACCAGGCATCTGCTTGCGCTGATCCGGGCGGTCCATCAGATCGAGGGGATCCGCAGGATACGTCTGGGCTCCCTGGAGCCGGGGATCATCACGGATGAGTTCGCGCGGGCGCTCTCGGAACTTCCGAAGATGTGCCCCCACTTCCATCTGTCCTTGCAGAGCGGATGCGACGGGACATTAAAACGGATGAACCGCAGATATACCAGTGAAGAATACTATGAGAAATGCTGTATCCTGCGCAGGTATTTTGACAATCCGGCTCTGACAACAGATGTGATCGCAGGCTTCCCCGGAGAGACGGAAGAAGAGTTCAGGGAGTCGCTTGAATTTGTAGATAAAGTAAATTTTTACGAGACACACATTTTTAAATATTCACGCCGGGAGGGCACAAAAGCCGCCGTTATGGAAAACCAGGTCAGCGAGCAGACAAAAGCGGAAAGAAGTGCTCTTCTGATCGAACTGGGGGAGAAAAAACGGCAGGCATATGAGCAGAGCTTCCTCGGGAAAGAGGTGGAAGTGCTGGTCGAGGAGGAAGCCGTGATCGGCGGGAAAATCATGCAGACAGGGCATACAAAGGAGTATATCAGAATTGCGCTGGACGGGGATGAGAGCCTGAAGAATACCATCGTAAAGGTGCGAGTTGATAATGATTTACAAATTATTCATTGAATTTTGCAGGGGATTATATTAGAATTGTAAATAGGGTATCTGGGGCCTGCCAGAGGAACAGTAAAAAGCAGCATGACGTTTAAGGAGGATAAAACAATGAGTGATTTAAGCAATACTCAATTCTTTCAGGTAGAGCCGGGACCGCAGATTTCAGCAAAAGACATTCTTGAGATCGTGTTCAAGGCACTGAAGGAAAAAGGATATAATCCGGTAAATCAGATCGTGGGCTACATCATGTCAGGAGATCCCACATATATTACAAGCTACAACGGAGCCAGAAGTCTTGTCATGAAAGTAGAGAGAGACGAACTGGTAGAGGAGCTTTTAAAAGCGTATATCGAGCATAATTCATGGGAATAATTCTGCTATGAGGATTTTGGGACTTGACTATGGGACGAAGACTGTGGGGGTAGCGGTGAGCGACCCGCTGGGGATTACGGCCCAGGGACTTGAGACGATCGAGCGCAGGGAGGAGAATAAGCTGAGGAGGACCTGCGCGCGGATTGAGGAGATCATCCGGGAGTACGGTGTGGAGAAGATCGTGCTTGGATTTCCGAAACACATGAACAGTGATATCGGAGAGCGGGCTGAAAAGAGCCTGGAGTTTAAGGCGATGCTCCAAAGGCGCACCGGGCTGGAAGTGGTGATGTGGGACGAGCGCCTCACTACAGTGTCTGCAGAGCAGACGCTGATCGAGAGCGGCGTCAGGCGGGAGAACCGCAAGAAATATATCGACAAGATCGCAGCAGTCTTTATTCTGCAGGGGTATCTGGATTATCTGGGGATGCAGAAAGAGAGCGCGACAGCTTATAAAGGAATTTAATATATATGGAGAAAGTGAAATTTTCCTTCGGGGATGGAACCGGCGAGGACGAGTTTTTTGTCCTGGAGGAGACAAAGATAAACGGAGCGGCATACATACTTGTGTCAGACTCTGAGGACGACGACGGTGAGTGCCTCATCTTAAAAGAGACAGATGACGGGGCAGGGCAGGAACGCGTCTATGAGATCGTGGAAGACGAAACAGAACTTGCGGCAGTGTCAAAGGTTTTTGAAGAACTGCTGGAAGATGTAAGTATAGAAATGTAAGTATGGAACTGTAAATTCAGAAATGTAAAATCTTCGGATGTTTACAATATATTTATTTACTGCAGGGAGACGAAAGAACACTGATGGAACAGAAAAAAACAGAAGATCTGCTGAAAGAGAAGTTAAGAGAAAAAGGGCTGAAGGTTACGCACCAGAGGCTGCAGGTTCTGTCGGTGCTGGAGCAAAACAGCGGCGTGCATATGACCGCAGAGGATGTCTATGAGCTGGTGTCAGAAGATTGCCCGGAGATCGGGCTGGCGACAGTGTATCGGACACTGCAGCTCCTCTGGGAGATACAGCTTGTGGACAGGATCAATCTGGATGACGGGTGTGTGAGGTACGAGATCGGGCATCTGATTAAAGGAGATGCAAAGCACAGCCATCATCACCTCATATGCAGGGCGTGCGGAGAGGTGGTTCCTTTTGATGATGATCTGCTGGATGACCTGGAGCATCATATTGAGGACGCCACCGGATTCTATGTTCTTGACCACGAATTAAAGTTCTACGGATTATGCAGGAAATGCAGGGGGAAAAAGGCATAGTCTTTTTTCAACAGGCAGTTCGCAAAACTGCTGTTCTTTTTGTGCGATAAACCCGGCAAGCGGCTGCCGTGCTTGCATGAGCAGACATTTGACGGGCAGCGGACAGCGAGCGGCTTTGCCGTGAGATGCCCGAGGTATCGCGTTGATCGGATAGGGCGAAGGAACTTCCACTATCCGATTGCCCGGAAGTAAAAAGTAAAGATTACATAATTAAAATGGAGGTGTTTCAGAGTTTTGAAAAAAGAGAAAAATGGAAAACTGCGTATCATACCTCTGGGCGGTTTGGAACAGATAGGTATGAACATCACTGCCTTTGAGTATGAAGACAGTATTGTTGTGGTGGACTGCGGCCTGGCATTCCCGGAGGATGACATGCTTGGAATAGACCTTGTGATCCCGGATGTGACATACCTGAAGGACAATGCGTCCAAGGTAAAGGGATTTGTAATCACCCATGGACATGAGGATCATATCGGCGCCCTGCCCTATGTATTGAAAGAGATCAACCTTCCCATCTACACTACTAAACTGACAATGGGAATCATTGAAAATAAATTAAAAGAGCACAATCTTCTGCGCAGCACAAAGCGCAAGGTCGTGCAGCACGGACAGTCTATCAACCTGGGCAAGTTCAGGATTGAGTTTATCAAGACAAACCACAGTATTCAGGACGCATCTGCTCTGGCGATCTATTCACCGGCGGGCGTGGTGGTCCACACCGGAGACTTTAAGGTGGATTATACACCGGTGTTCGGCGACGCTATCGACCTGCAGCGGTTTGCAGAGATCGGGAAAAAAGGCGTTCTCGCCCTGATGTCTGACAGCACCAATGCTGAGCGGAAAGGATTTACCCAGTCCGAGCGGACTGTGGGAATTACATTTGACCATATTTTTGCCGAGCATCAGAATACAAGGCTGATCATCGCCACTTTCGCTTCCAACGTGGACCGTGTGCAGCAGATCATCAATTCGGCATACAAGTACGGACGCAAGGTCGTGGTGGAAGGCCGGAGCATGGTCAATATCATTTCTACAGCGTCGGAGCTGGGCTATCTGAATGTGCCGGACAATACGCTGATTGAGATTGATGAGATGAAGAATTATCCGCCGGAGAAGATGGTGCTGATCACCACCGGAAGCCAGGGCGAGTCCATGGCGGCTCTGTCCAGAATGGCGGCGGACGTGCACCGGAAGGTAACGATCCAGCCGAACGACACGATCATATTCAGCTCCAACCCCATTCCCGGCAATGAAAAATCAGTTTCCAGGGTGATCAACGAACTGTCCGCAAAGGGCGCGGAAGTCATCTTCCAGGACGCCCATGTGTCGGGACATGCCTGCCAGGAGGAACTGAAGCTGATCTATTCCCTTGTGAAGCCGAAGTACGCCATCCCGGTTCATGGCGAGTACCGCCATTTAAAGGCAAATGCAGGAGTTGCCAGATCCCTTGGCATCCCCAAAGAAAATATCTTTATCATCCAGTCCGGAGATGTGCTGGAGCTGGATAAAGACTCTGCGAAAGTAGTGGACAAGGTACACACCGGCGCCATCCTTGTGGACGGCCTGGGCGTGGGCGATGTGGGAAACATCGTGCTTCGGGACAGGCAGCATCTGGCGGAGGACGGTATCATTATCGTAGTGCTGACTCTGGAGCGCAGGACCAACCGTCTGCTTGCAGGACCGGATATTGTGTCCCGCGGATTCGTATATGTGCGTGAGTCCGAGCAGCTTATGGGAGAGGCGAAAAAGGCGGTCAGCGACGCCCTTGATAAATGCCTGACCGGCAGACATACGGACTGGAACCGGATCAAACTGGTGATCCGTGACGCCATGAACGATTATATCTGGAAAAAGACAAAACGGAAACCTATGGTAATTCCGATTATTATGGATGTGGATGTGTAATATATGATAGTAGATGAACGTATCGTCACATTCATCAATTCTCTGGATACAGAGAACAGCAGAATACTTGAGGAGATTGAGAAAGAGGCTCATGCTTCGGATGTGCCGGTGATCCGGCGGGAGATGCAGAGCCTCCTCAAGGTTCTCCTTATGCTCCAAAAACCTATGCGCATTCTGGAGGTCGGAACTGCCATAGGTTTCTCTGCGTTATTGATGAGTGAATACGCACCGGAAGAGTGCAGGATCACAACGATTGAAAATTATGAAAAGAGGATTCCCATTGCCCGGGAGAACTTTGCCCGGGCGGGGAAGGAAGATGCGATCACGCTGATCGAGGGTGACGCGGCGGAAGTGCTGGGAGAACTGGAAGGAACTTATGACTTTATCTTCATGGACGCGGCCAAAGGCCAGTATATCCACTATCTGCCCCATGTGTTCCGGCTGCTTTCAGAGGGAGGCTGCCTTGTCTCTGACAACGTGATGCAGGACGGGGACGTGATCCAGTCCCGCTTTGCAGTGGAGCGGCGCAACCGGACCATCCACGCAAGGATGCGGGAGTATCTGTATGAATTGAAGCACGATCCTCGTCTGGAGACGGCGATCCTGCCTCTGGGCGACGGTGTGGCCGTAAGTGTAAAGCGGAAAAGGAAGGAGAAAGACAATGAGCAGACATCCTGAACTACTGATCCCGGCAAGCAGCCTGGAAGTCCTGAAAACAGCGGTTATATTTGGCGCGGATGCGGTCTATATCGGCGGGGAGGCGTTTGGCCTGCGGGCGAAGGCAAAAAACTTTTCCATGGAAGAGATGAAGGAAGGAATCGAATTTGCCCATGCCCACAGTGTAAAAGTGTATGTGACGGCAAATATTCTGGCGCACAATGAAGACCTGGAAGGCGTGCGGAAGTATTTCCGGGAACTGAAGGAGATCCGGCCGGATGCACTGATCATTGCAGATCCGGGAGTCTTCGATATTGCGAAGGAAATCTGTCCGGAGATCGACCGTCATATCAGCACCCAGGCCAATAATACCAACTACGGCACATATAACTTCTGGTACCGCCAGGGGGCAAGCCGGGTGGTGTCTGCCCGGGAACTGTCCATGCAGGAAATCAGACAACTGCGGGAGCATATCCCGGAGGAACTGGAAATTGAGACATTTATTCATGGCGCTATGTGCATCTCCTATTCGGGCCGGTGGCTGCTGAGCAATTACTTTACCGGGCGGGATGCCAACCAGGGCGCCTGCACCCACCCCTGCCGTTGGAAATATGCAGTGGTGGAGGAGACAAGGCCGGGAGAGTATATGCCGGTCTATGAGAATGAGAGAGGCACCTATATTTTCAACTCCAAAGATCTGTGCATGATCGAGTACATCCCGGAACTGATCGACGCGGGAATTGACAGCTTCAAAATAGAGGGACGTATGAAGACTGCTCTCTATGTGGCTACAGTGGCCCGCACTTACCGGAAGGCAATCGACGATTATCAGAAAGATCCACAGCTGTACCGGGAAAACATGCCCTGGTATCTGGATCAGATCTCCAACTGCACGTACCGCCAGTTTACCACAGGTTTCTTCTTTGGAAAGCCGGACGAGAACACCCAGATTTATGACAGCAACACCTACCGGAAGGAGT
>ERZ1090869.556-NODE-556-length-19932-cov-6.974845_pt1 | contig 19932 bp, 20 predicted proteins | sample MGYA00478474_ERZ1090869 | MGnify/ENA primary metagenome ERZ1090869 (study PRJEB33644, sample SAMEA5815748) | chicken gut metagenome | biome: Chicken; feature: Gastrointestinal Tract; material: Caecum | place: Ireland | collected 2019-01-01 | study: A study of the... | reverse complement strand
CCCCAGGTAAGCAAGGCGGCCAGGATTCCCCCGGCCAGCAGAAGGGTCAGGGTCACCCCGACGCCTGCCCCCCAGCACCTGCCCAGACGGCACCGCTTATCCAGGAGCCGAACCCCCGGCTCTGCCGCCAGGGCCAGCAAAAGCCCCGCCAGGAAGGGCTTAACCAGCACCAGAAGATACCGGGTACACAGGAAAAGTCCCAGCAAAACCGCCCCGGCAATCCAGATTCCCCGCAGCTGCTTTTCCATGTTTTCCTCCTATTCTCCAAAGTTTTTTCATCCACACTTGAAATTTTGTTTCCTTTGCTGTATAATTATCACGGTTATAGCAATATTTTCCCATTTCCAGGACACAGGAGGTCCACAATGGCAAATTCACCCAAATACTATATTGTAGAAGCCAGCGCCTTGCCGGAGGTCTTCCTCAAGGTCGCCGAGGCCAAGCGCCTGCTCTCCACCGGGGAAGCCACCACTGTCAACGAGGCCACCCGGATGACCAACATCAGCCGCAGCGCCTTTTATAAATACCGGGATTCCGTGCTCCCCTTTCAGAGTATGATGACCGGTCGGATTATTACCTTCCAGCTGATTTTGCAGGATGAGCCGGGTGTTCTTTCGGGGATTCTCTCCATCTTTGCCGACTATCACGCAAACCTTATGACCATCAACTCCATCGTCCCCACCAACGGCTGCGCCGTGGTGACCATCTCCGCCGAGACCATTGATCTGACGGTGCAGCTGGAGGAGCTTCTGCGGCTCCTGCGGGACACCCCCTATGTGATCAAGGCCGAGATTCTGGCCGGCTGATTCACTTCCAAAAACGCCTCCCTTCTGGGAGGCGTTTTCTTTTCCCCCAAACCCATCCTTTCCATTTTTCCCCAGTCCGGCCAATTCTAAACCCCAGCTTCAAAAAGGAAGCCTTGTGAAAGGGCGCCGTAAATTGACGGCGGGTACTTCGACAACGAGATGATATGGGTGCAAAATCGGGACTATCCCAAAGCCCCCCTTGCCAAAGGGGGGTGGTTTTGCCTCTGGCAAAACCGGGGGGATTCCACAGGCTTGCAGGTTTCCACATAGGCCCATTCTTTCTGGAAGTGCCAACTGTGAATCCCTCAGATGCCTGTGGTACCAGCTCCCTTTCGCAAGGGAGCCTTTGGAGGCAGCATCGATACCGGGCGTTTTTAGTGAATAGTGAAGAGTGAATAGTGAATAAGTTCGGCGGACAAGCCGCCGATACCGGGCGGGGCGGTGTGCCACCGCTGTCAGTACGTGCATGGTGCCCATGTTTTCGCTCCCCATTTTGCTCGGTAACGTTACCGGGCACTGGAGGGGCAGTAACGATTTGCTGAAGATTACCGTGCGCATTGCCACCGGGGGCACCCCGGCGTGCGAAATTGACACCGGGGGCACCCCGGCGCAAAGATTTTTGTTGACAAATCAACAATCGGTGGGTATAATCCCTTTTGGTTTACCTGTCAACATTATCAGGAAGGAGCGGTTCTATGCTGCTGCCGGAAAAAATACTCTGTCGGGGGGTGCAATTTGCCTTCCGGCTGGCAATTCCGATTCTCCCCTACCGGGAGCCGGAGATTCTCCATAGGGTAGCGGACGTGATTCCCCTGCTGCAAAAGAAGCAGATCACCTCGGTGCTGCTGGTGACAGACCCGGGGGTGTTCCGCCAGGGGATTCCTGCCCCCCTCATCTCCCTTCTGGAACAGGCGGGGATTCATTGCGCCGTCTATGACCAAACCTGCCCCAACCCCACCACGGACAACGTGGCCGAGGCCAAGGCCCTCTACATAGAAAATAACTGCCAGGCTCTCATCTCCTTCGGAGGCGGCTCCTCCATGGACTGCGCCAAGGGTGTAGGTGCCTGCATCGCCTACCCTAAGAAGTCCCTTTCCCGGATGAAAGGCCTTCTGAAGGTTCTGCGGCGGATTCCCCTCCTCATTGCCATCCCCACCACCGCCGGTACAGGCAGTGAAGCCACCCTCACCGCCGTCATCACCGACCGGAAGGCAAAGCACAAATACACCATGAATGACTTTACCCTCATTCCCCGGGTGGCAGTGCTGGACCCCAAAATGACCTATTCCCTGCCGCCCCACCTTACCGCCACCACCGGCATGGACGCCCTGACCCACAGCGTGGAGGCTTACATCGGCGGCTCTACCACAAAACGCACCCGTTCTCTGGCAATCCAGTCCGTAAAGCTGATTTTTGAGAACATCCAGACCGCCTACGCCCTGCCGGAAAACGCCGACGCCCGGGAGGCCATGCTGAAAGCCGCCTACATGGCAGGGGTTGCCTTCTCCCGTTCCTACGTAGGCTATGTCCACGCCGTGGCCCACTCCTTAGGCGGTCAGTACAACACCCCCCACGGCCTTGCCAACGCGGTGCTGCTGCCCATTGTGCTGAAAAGCTACGGTGCATCCGCTGCCAAAAAGCTTCACGATCTGGGCATCGCCGCCGGGGCGGCAGAGAAAACCCAGAGCCACGAAGAAGGGGCTGCTGCTTTCATTCAGGCTGTGGAGAACCTGAACCGGCAGCTGGGGATTCCCCAGACCCTGCCAAATATCCAGCCCGGAGACATCCCCCGGATGGCCCGCCACGCCGCCCGGGAGGCAAATCCTCTCTACCCGGTGCCAAAGCTTATGACCGCCCGGGAGCTGGAAACCTTTTACCGCCAGGTATCAGACAGGAGGAAAGCATGAACATTTCGGAACAATTACAAAGGCAAAAAGCCTATTTCCAGGGAGGAAATACCTTTTCTGTTGACTTCCGCCTGGAAATGCTCCGGCGGCTCTACCGGGAAATCCAGAGCCGGGAAGATGCCATCTGCCAGGCCCTTGCCCAGGATTTGGGAAAAAGCGATTATGAAAGCTATATGTGCGAGGTGGGTCTGACCCTCTCGGAAATCTCCTATTTCCTCCGCCACACAAGAGGGCTTGCCCGGGAGAAAACCGTCCCCACACCCCTTGCCCAGTTTGCCGCCCGGAGCTACCGCAAGCCCGCCCCCTACGGCAACACCCTGATTATGAGCCCCTGGAATTATCCATTCCTTCTTACCTTGGAGCCTCTGGCTGCCGCCATCGCCGCCGGTAACACCGCCATGGTCAAGCCCAGCGCCTACGCCCCCCACACCGCAAAGGTGATTGGGGAACTGATTGCCGCCTGCTTCCCTCCGGAGCTGGTGACGGTGATTACCGGCGGCCGGGCAGAAAACGCAGCCCTGCTTCAGGAGAAGTTTGACTTCATCTTCTTCACCGGCAGCCAGTCCGTAGGCAAGGAGGTGCTGCGGAAGGCGGCAGAGCACCTGACCCCGGTGGTGCTGGAATTGGGCGGAAAGAGTCCCTGCATCGTGGACGATACCGCCCCCATTTCCCTTGCCGCCCGGCGGATTGTGTTCGGAAAATTCCTCAACTGCGGCCAGACCTGCGTGGCCCCGGACTTCATCCTGTGCCAGGAAAAGGTGCTGCCCCGGCTGGTGGAAGCCCTGAAACAGGAGATTACAAAGCAGTTTGGGGAAAATCCCCTGGATAACCCCAACTACGGAAAAATCATCAACGAAAAGCACTTCACCCGGCTTCTGGGACTTTTAGACCCCCAAAAGACTGTCATAGGCGGCAAAAGCCGGGAAGAATCCCAACAAATTGCCCCCACGGTGATGACCCATGTCACCTGGGAGGACCCGGTAATGCAGGAGGAGATTTTCGGCCCCATCCTGCCTATCCTTACCTACCGGGACTTGGAAGCGGTCTACACCCAGCTTCTAAGCCGCCCCAAGCCCCTGGCTCTTTACCTGTTCTCCCGGAACAGACAGCGCATCCGGGAGGTTTCCGCCCGACTGGACTTCGGCGGCGGCTGTATCAACGATACCATCATCCATCTGGCTACCAGCCACCTGCCCTTTGGGGGCGTGGGAGAAAGCGGCATGGGCAGCTATCACGGCAAGGCTGGCTTTGCCGCCTTCTCCCATCAAAAGGCCATTGTGGATAAGAAAACCTGGCTGGATTTGCCCATGCGGTACCAGCCATACAAAAAAGGCCTGAACTGGAAGCTGGTTCGGCTGTTTTTAAGATAAGGAGTGTTTCTATGAAAACCAAAACCATGCCCCGGTGGGGCAAAATCCTGCTGGGAATCGGTATTACCCTGGTTGCTTTGGTGCTGATTCTGGGCATTGCCGTCTACGCAATCTTCCATAACGAGCTGGCCACCGCCTTCTCCATCACCCAGCTCCGCACCCGCAACGACGACCACCAGGACGGCTCCGTGTATACCATGCAGGTCCACGGGGACTTCTACCTGGATGACTTTGTGGCCCAGGGGGGCGTGTCCAGTGACGCCGAGCTGATTGCCTTCATCACCGGCAACATCACCAAGGGTCTCATTGACATGGGACTGGAAAGCCCGGAGATCGGCTGCTCCGCCTTCACCGCCCAGACTCCCGATGGGGATGTGCTCTTCGGCAGAAACTACGATTTCTCCAAGACCAACACCTGCCTGGTGTTCACCGAGAAGAATGCGGGCCGCCACGCCAGCATTTCCACCGTTGACCTGCAATTTTTGGGCATTGATGTGAACAGCGACTTAAGCGGCATTATGGATTATGTTACCTGCCTGGCTGCCCCCTATGCCCCTCTGGACGGCATCAATGACGCCGGTGTCAGCTGCGGCATTTTCATGACCTACCAGGGCGGTGCGCAGACCGTGGCCACCGACCAGAACACCGACAAGCCGGACTTCACCTCCACCACGCTCCTGCGGCTGATTCTGGACTACGCAGACTCTGTGGAAGAGGCGGTGGAAATCGCGAGAAGCTATGACCTCCACGACTCCGCCGTCACCTCCTATCACTACATGGTAGCCGACGCCACCGGCAAAAGCGCCATTTTGGAGTGGGTGACCGGCACCGACGCCACGGACAACGACGGCGCTGCCCGGGAGCTGAAGGTGATTTACAACGACGACGATGCCCATGTGGGTGAGCTGGAAGGCTCCACAGACTACCAGGTGATTACCAACTTCGTCCTCACCCCCGGCTACTACGATGGCTGCGCCCCGGAGGAGAAGAAGGGCTACGACCGGTACGAAAAGATTTACGAGATTCTCTCCCAGACCAATGGCATGGTAGCCGATGAAAGCGCCGCCATGGAGGTGCTGGCCGCCGTGGGCCGGAGAACCTGGGACAACGACGACGGCAACGGCTGCACCGTCCACAGCGCCATCTACAACCTGACCGACAAAACCATGGTGTGGGTTCCCAATGAAAATTACGCCGACCCCTCCGCCTGGTACACCTTCTCCCTGAACCCCTGATACACCAAAAAGCCCATTCTCCGGAAAAATCCAGAGAATGGGCTTTTTCTTATGCGCCGAAGAACAGCTGCATGTCCTCTTCCACGGTGGTGATGCCGGCAATGCCGAAATTCTCCACCAGTACCTTTGCCACATTGGGGCTGAGGAAGGCAGGCAGGGTGGGGCCCAGGTGGATGTTCTTCACCCCCAGGTACAAAAGAGCCAGCAGCACAATCACCGCTTTTTGCTCGTACCAGGCGATGTTATACACGATGGGCAGGTCGTTGATGTCTGCAAGGCCGAAAATCTCCTTCAGCTTCAGGGCAATCACCGCCAGGGAGTAGGAGTCGTTGCACTGCCCGGCGTCCAGCACCCGGGGAATGCCGCCGATATCTCCCAGGTTCAGCTTGTTGTACCGGTACTTGGCGCAGCCGGCGGTGAGAATCACCGTATCCCGGGGCAGCGCCTCTGCAAAGGCCCGGTAGTAGTCCCGGCTCCTGGCCCGGCCGTCGCAGCCTGCCATCACCACGAATTTCCGGATGGCGCCGCTCTTTACCGCCTGCACCACCTTGTCCGCCAGAGCAAAGACCTGCTCATGGGCAAAGCCGCCCACAATCTCCCCGGACTCCAGTTCCTTAGGAGGCTGGCAGGTCTTGGCCTGGGCGATGATCCGGGAAAAGTCCTTCTTCTCCCCGATTTCCCCGGGGATGTGCTTGCAGCCGGAGAAGCCTGCGGCACCGGTGGTGTAGAGCCGGTCTTTGTAGCTGTCCTTGGGGGGCACGATGCAGTTGGTGGTCATGAGGATGGGACCCCGGAAGGCCTCAAACTCCTCCTTCTGCTTCCACCAGGCGTTGCCGTAGTTGCCCACGAAGTTGGGATACTTCTTGAAGGCCGGGTAGTAGTGAGCCGGGAGCATCTCCGGGTGGGTATACACATCCACCCCCGTGCCCTGGGTCTGCTCCAGGAGCATCTCCAGATCCCGCAGGTCGTGGCCGGACACCAGAATGCCGGGGTTCTTCCCCACCCCCAGCTTCACCCGGCTGATTTCCGGGTTGCCGTAGGCAGAGGTGTTGGCCTTGTCCAGAAGAGCCATGGCGGAAACGCCGTACTTGCCGGTTTCCAGAGTCAGGGCCACCAGGTCGTTTACCCCCAGGGTGTCATCCAAGGTGGCAGCCAGAGCCCGCTGCAAAAAGGCCTCCAGCTCCCGGTCCTCCTGGAGCAGCACATTGGCGTGCTTGGTGTAGGCAGAAAGACCCTTCAGGCCGTAGATAATCAGCTCCCGGAGGGAACGGATGTCCTCATTTTCCGTGGACAGCACCCCCACGGTCTTTGCCTTGGCTGCCCAGTCCCCGGAGCCGTCCCACAGAGCCGCCTCCGGCAGGTTGTCCTTGTGGGAAAGGCGGTCAAGAAGGGCTTTCTTCTCCTCCAGAGTGGTGGCAATCCGGCCCTCAATGCGGGCTTTGTCAAAATTGGCGTTGGTGATGGTGGCAAACAGGTTCTGGGTGATGGTGCGGTTCACCGCCGGGGACACCTCCTGCCCCTCCCGGCCCAGAGCCACCGCCACGGCGGCCAGTCCCCGGGTCACATACACCAGAAGATCCTGCATGGTAGCCACATCCGGGGTCTTTCCGCACACACCCACCCGGGTGCAGCCGGTGCACCCGGCAGTCTCCTGACACTGATAGCAAAACATCTGATTTTCCATTTTAATCCTCCCAGGAAATAGCCTCCACAGGGCAGCCGTCAATGGCCTCCTGTACCTGGCTCTTGTTGCTTTCTTCTGCGGGGGCAAAGGCCTCCGCCTTGTCCTCGTCGTCCATGGAGAACACCTCCGGGCAAAGGCCGCAGCCGATGCAGGCGTCCTTATCTACAATCACTTTCATCTTTACACTCCTTTTTCAAAATACAACCACCAGCAGCATCTTGAAGGCCTCCTGGCCGTACACGGCGTGGGGGTGTCCTGCAGGCATGACTATGGACTGGCCCTCCCGGAGAAGATAGTCCTCCCCATCGATGGTGATTCTCCCCACCCCGTCCAGGCAGGTGACGAAGGCATCCCCGCCGGATTCATGGGTGCTGATTTCCTCCCCCTTGGCAAAGGAGAACAGGGTAATGCTCAGGACGCTGTTCTGAGCCAGGGTCTTGCTCACCACCTGCCCCGGCTGATAGGCAATCTGCTCCTTCAGGTCAAGCACCTGAGCCTGAGGGATATTCTTCATTTTGGGGTTCATACATATACCTCCTGATTCTATTATCTATGGTTTTCCGCCTTTTATTCAGTCCAGAATCCGGCCGTCCACCGACAGTGTCACCACCTGCCAGGGAATGATTTTTCCGCTGGCCTGCAAGGCTTTCTTCACCGCCAGCTCCAGTCCGCCGCAGCAGGGCACCTCCATCCGCACCACCGTGAGGCTTGCGATGTTGTTGTGCAGGAGAATCTGGGTGAGCTTTTCGCTGTAGTCCACCCGGTCCAGCTTGGGACAGCCCACCAGGGTGATTTTCCCCGCCATGAACGCCTGATGGAAATTGCCGTAGGCAAAGGCGGTGCAGTCGGCGGCAATGAGCAGCCGGGCGTTTTCAAAATAGGGAGCGTTCACCGGCACCAGCTGAATCTGGCAGGGCCACTGACCCAGCCGGGAGGGGACGCTCTCGGTTGCCTCCTGAACAGGCCGGGATGCAAACTGCCGCAGCCGCTGCCCGGGGCAGCCGGTATGGCCTTGCTTTTTCTGATTTTCTGCTACCGCAGCCTGGTCATAGGCCGCCGCCTCCCGCTCCACAAAGGTAATGGCCCCCGTGGGGCAGGCGGGGAGACAGTCTCCCAGGCCGTCGCAGTAGTCCTCCCGCATCAAACGGGCCTTTCCCTCCACCATGGCGATGGCTCCTTCGTGACAGGCCCGGGCGCAGGCACCGCAGCCGTTGCACTTCTCTTGATCAATCTGAATAATTCTGCGAATCATAGGTTTTTCCTCCTGGTTCCCTTGACTTTTCGGGGATATTCTACTACAATGGGCAAAAACTATCTGTTGGAAATCCAACATGAAAGGAGATTTTATGGAGGAATATTTTTCCCTCCTGTGCCCGCTGTTTGCCGGAATCAGCCAGGAGGATTTATCACCCATGCTCCGGTGCCTGGGGGGACGGGAAAAGGCCGTCCCCAAGGGCAGCCCCGTATTTCTGGAGGGGGAACCGGCAACCCATATGGGGGTTGTGCTCACCGGTACGGTGCAGGTGGTGCAGCAGGACTACTACGGAAATCGGAACGTCCTGTCGGTCTTGCAGCCGGGGGATACCTTCGGGGAGGTGTTCGCCTGCGCAGGTCTGGACGCCCTGCCGGTGAGCGTCCTGGCAGCCGTTGAGAGCCGGGTGCTGCTGCTGGACTGCCGGCGGGTAATGACCCTGTGTCCCCACACCTGCGGCTTTCACAACCGGCTGGTTCAGAACTTATTGCAGCTCATCTCCCGGAAAAATCTGGCGTTTACCAACAAAATCCGCATTATGTCCCAGAAAACCACAAGGGAAAAGCTCCTTGCCTACCTTCTGTCCCAGGCCAAAGCCCAGGGTGCTTCCCAATTCACCATCCCCCTGGACCGCCAGTCCCTGGCAGACTACCTGGGGGTAGAACGCTCCGCCATGTCCGCCGAAATCAGCAAGCTGAAAAAAGCAGGCCTCCTGGACACCAAAGGCTCCTGGTTCTCCCTGACGGAAGGCAGCACCTGATTCCCCTACAGAACCCCACAAAAAACCGGCACCCGAAACTCCAGGTGCCGTTATCTATTCCCCTTCCCCACCGCTTTTCACCCCAGCCAAAATCCAAACAAAAATCCCCGAAAGTCCTTAGAAATCAAGGGCTTTCGGGGATTGCATTTTTATTCCCACTCGACAAAGCTCAATCAATTTTATTTAGAGATTATTCTCTATCGAATCCGTGGTACTTTTGATGATTTGATATATCCATATTATCCTGCCTATATAGGCTAATGTTATCAATTTGTTATCGGGGTTAATAACATTAGCCCTGTAGCTGTGGATAAAGCATTAATCATTTAATTCATTCATAACGCGCTTTCCCAAATCACTTAGTTTAATCATTTCAACATTGTCTTTATCCAGAAAGCTCTCTATTAGTCCTAATTGTTCAAATTTATTTCTTACAACAAGTGCATCTTGTTCATCAACATAGTATCCTTCTTGAAAAGCACTTATCGCATCCCTAAACTCTGAAACTTTTTTCACCCCAGTAATCCTCAATGAAACAAACTTAAATAATTCATCTAATGTAACTCGTACATTTTTTTCACCTATAATGGTATTGGAAGTGAAAACATAAACTTCTTCAGTGTAGTGTAACTCTACTTGTTTCCTATAAAATGCACTTTCAAGATTCGTATCTTTTTTTCCAAGACTTCCAAAATCAATTTGCTTCTGCAAATTTTCATTTTCTTTTTGTAAAAATTCAATTTGCTTTTGTAAGCTTTCTTTCTCTACATCACTCCCTCTATGCCACCCTGGGCGCTTAATTTCACTTTTAGCCTGCATGATCGCAATGGCAACTTTCCCCATCAAATCAGACTGATCTTTCCATACACTTGCAAGTCTATTTCTCATAGCCTTGCTCTTAAACTCAGCTAATTTCCCCTTTTTTATATCATCAGTTTCAATTTTATCTGAATCTATTTCTACTGAATCATCTAACGCAAAAACAAGAACGGGAATCCCTTTGTCTATTGCATAATTGTACTCCATTTCGGTATAGCTAATCCCTGTTTTTTCATTAACAGATCCATATCGACGCCCTAAAATCAATATGTAATAATCACAAAAATCGATTACCTTTTTTATTACGTTAAACTGCTCATCGTCTGTGGCTACAAAATTTTCCATACCTGCTGGAATACAATCTGCCATAAGTAAGATATCTAATACCTGTTTTCTTTCTTTTGCCAAATCGGAATATGTTGAACTGATAAAAACTTGGTACTTAATATTGTCCATTAAATTCCATCCCCTGTTTGTTAATTTCTCGGTCCTAAAAACTTGTCCCCATTCAAATGAATCATATGGTCTGGCATATCCGCAATCCAAACCTCTGTTTCCCAAGCAAGCGTTTCAGAAAACTTCTTAAAAGTCTTAAAGTCAAGAAATGCAGTTACATAAATTCTACCCGCTGTAACGCCTTCTGTCATTTCTTCAATCTCTTTAATCCTCTTAGGTTCCATCGGCCCGACAGAAGTGACAGACTCGATAAAATACAGCCAATTCTTTTCTTCAGAGTAGAGGACTACATCTGGCATTTTATCATGAAGTGTAATTGCAAATCCCAGTTCTTGAAGCCTCTCTACATTCTTAACTAAATCTTTTTCCGTAGTATCCCCTACATAAAGGCACTCGGTATTAGGTGCAAATCGAGGCGCAAATTCCTCAATAATAGCCTTTTGTAGTTGATTATGCTTTCCAGGTGAAAAAGTAAAGTTCTCTCCATTAATCCGCACAGGCATTTTTCTCATTGTACGCTTAGACGCATACAGATCAATCAGTGTTTCGTGAGATTGGAAAAATTTCTGTTTTTCAGATTCCCAATGCTCTGTTCCAAAACAACGAATAAGCGAGAGCATTTCCTTTGTCAGACGATAGCGATAATTCGGGCTATTGGTGGCTTTTCCATTATCCTCAATAAACGCAGCATTCCTAAAATGGTGCATAGCTTGCTTTCGAAAAGTCTCCCGGCTATTTTCCGCATAGGCAACGCCATAGTTTTCCTTCGTATACGCTATGACATCGTGAATGCGAATCCAACCATTTACGGCACCCGACCATTCATCATCTTCTTTTATATCCGCCATAGCCAAAAGAACATAACAGCACAAATCCGCCTGCTGCTTAGCTGGCACTTGCAATTCTTTCAGTATCTCTCTTGCTTCCTCGATTTTGCTCATAAATGAAACTCCTTAAAATTTGGTCACATCCTGCTTCTGTCATATCACGAGATTTAATCAGCGCTTTTCCCATTTGTTCTATGCTTTCCAAAGGCGGTACAGGCATAGAATTGATTTCTGTGGAATTAACTTGAGTTGAACCGTTTAAGACTCTGTAGTAGCAATCATAAAAGGTTGAATTAAACAATACATATAGCCCATAAACAATACATTCTGATAGTTCTTTTAGCCCACCAATAAAATTAATTTTATTTTGGGTGCTGATTTTCGAATAATCAGGATACTTCTTTGCAAGATATACACCACACTGTAATCGCCGATGCTCTTCTTTTGCAGTAAACCTTTTTACAAAAAGATAATTTGCATTCGGCTGCAACAGACTTGCTTGATTCGTAACGATATACTCGTGTTCTTTGCCAATAGGAAATACAACTTTCCCATCTTGAATATGCTGTGAATAAAACAGCGGGACAGCATGATTTTCAGATACATCACGCAAGGCTTCTCTGTTTCTAAAATCAACAGTCAAGCCTGTTTTCATCTTTAATCCAATGCTCGGTAGTGTATTTGACCACCTGTTCAATAGCTCAAGCGTCTCTACCTCTTGTTCATTCGTAACCAAATAAACATACTTATCTTCTCCTGAAACAACAGTATTGTACTCTGCTTCAAAAGTTGTTTTATTGGAAAAATCCTTGTTGCTTTGTGTTGTTGTAATAACGACATTCTCGGGAATGGTCATTGCTTTTCTGGCTTTAATAATCATAGTTTCCTGCAAGACACTCTCATTTTCAAACACCTTATCACGACTAACAAATAAATGAATGTGTTCTAATACTCCGTCTTTTAAGAATTTCTGGCGAAATTTTTTGAAATATGCTCCCGAAGTCCAAGAACGAGGAATGATATATACCAATTCGCCATTTGGGCACAAATCAAACATTCCCATAGCTGCAAAAAGAAAATACAGATTGGGAGCACCATAACAAATATCAGGCATTGCCTTAGCCTCTAGAGCATCTTTCGCAATCTTCATATAGGGCGGATTCCCGATTACCATATCGTATTTAAGGGGATTGGGTTCAGCCCCAATCATTCCATTGTACTCTAACATTTGACTCAAAATATAGTTATCTTCTCGTATTTCATAGTCAACTCTTAATGTAGAATGCTGACAAACCCATTGGAGATTTGCTTGCAACAGCTCTATGATTTGAGGGTCGTTTTCATAACATACCAAGTGTATATGTCGTAGCTGTGGTGTACTTTGTAATTTTTCAATTAGCGCAACAGACAAAATGCCAGATCCAGCTCCAGCGTCAAGAATATGAAGCTGATCTTTGTTTACAGGCGCTTCAAATAACTCAGCCATAAATACAGCAGTTTCTTTGCTCGTAAAAAACTGTCCATATTTTTTTCGCTGAGACTTAGGCATCTCTTCAATATATTTCTTCGTAGTTTGAATAGCAAAATCAAGCAGGCTCATTTTCTATAAACTCCATTACATCACCAATATCACAGACCAGCACAGAGCATATCTTACACAAACTTTCCAGTGACACAAATTCGTTGCGGCTCATTTTAGCAAGAACATTAAAGCTAACCCCTGATGCATTCCTCAAGTCAGTTCGATTCATTTTTTTATCAATAAGCAGTTTCCAAAGTTTATCGTAGCTAACAGTCATTTCAATACCCCATTCGTAAGGATGAGCGTATTATAGCACAATTTAAACGAAAATTCAAGTTTAACTCACGCATACATGAGTAATTCTCAGATAAAACCAAAAAACAGTGGGATGACAAGTCACCATCCCGCTATTGTATTAACTGTAGATTAGTTCTGCAACTACAATCTCCATAGCGTTGCTGCGAATGTTATTCATCCTACCAACCCATTCCATCTGATTTTCCGCCTTTACCTGTTCGGACACGCCCTCACGCTCTGCCATCTGCTTTACCTGCCGTATTTATTCCGGGTATAAAATTCAAATTGCACTCAGAAGGCATAAAAAGACCCCGAAAGTCCTTAGAAATCAAGGGCTTTCGGGGATTGCGTTTTTATTCCCACTCGCCGGGCGAAATCCATTTCTAAACTTTTTTATATAGTGGATTTCATTCGGTGTGATTTGTTTTGATACAGATTATCCTTATCCTATGGTCTATCCGAAATTCTGCTATCAAAAAGCTATCGCCTGTCCGCTATCATTGGTTGCGCTTGTTGCAGGTTGCGTGTGGCTTGGCTGTATTATAGCATAGATACGCAGAGATTTCCAGAGGAGAATTTTTCTCCCATCCGCCAGGCACATATTTTGCTGCAGTGATGTTCTTGTCCGTACTGTACCCACGCCCTGTTTTTACCGTAAATTGCTCCGCCAGTTTAATGTATTCTGTAACTGTTCCATGTCCAGGGGTTTCCAGCCAGTCCCCTCCAGCCACTGTTTTGCTGCCAGGTATTCCGGATCTTCGGGATGCTGCAGCAGCTCCAGCAGCTCTGCAAATCCATCCGCCCCACCTACATCCTCAGGCGGCGCATCCCCCAAAGCCAGAATACACTGTGGGCCGGAAAAAGCAGTCATATTTTCCTGACTGACCAATGTAATCTCGTGTTCCCACCTGTCTCCCATATCGTAGATGTACCAAAAGTGGGGATGATGCTCCAGAACTTCTGATAAGAGGATCCACTGCTCCATAGGCTCTGTATCACACATCCCCCAATCATCCATGGAAGCAAGGGAGGCATACTCCGGCATCGTGATATCCAGGGGCAAATCCGGCTCCAGCTCGAAGCTATGAAGATGATAGTCCTTCCACCCAAACAGAATCTGCAGCGTCTGATGAAAATCAGACAGCGACTGCCGCAGCGGAACCCGAATGCGGCGGTAACAGGGGGAATGTAAATGGAGCCGAACATCCAGCGTTACCATAGGACACAGGAATACCGTTCGGTTGGGATAGTGAGCTGCAAATCCGTCCCGCAGCAGCTCCCGGGTAAACGCATATTCCTTTCCGGCGGAAAAGATGTCGCTGTTGAGCAACAGGAGAATCTGGGGCTGAAACAGGCTCTCGTTGAGAAAACCATCTGCCAGCTGTTCTACCCGCTGGACAAACCGATTCAGGTGAGCAACTGCGGAGCGATTCCTGGTCTTTGTGTAGCGGACGGTCGGACCGCAGCTTTGCAGATATTCCCCCAGCACCTCCGGCACAACACCCTCCGCCTCCAGCATCCTCCGGATTCCTTCTATCAGAAGTTGATCCATCTGTTTGAGCTGCTTGGCGGTCACCCCATACAGCACAAAACCACACCGGCTGGCATCATGTACCACCGCAATGGTTTTACGCCGCCGAATCGTCAAAAGCGTGGCCGACCAGCTGTAAAAAGCGTCCATGCCCTCCTCTACGGCCTCCGGTTCCCGCTTCAGATAAGCCAGTAGTTTTTGCGTGCAACCAATTTGCATGATACCACTCCTTTACGCCGAACAAAACCCATTCAGCTTTATTGTTGATACAGATTAATAGAATCAGATTCATGGTAAAACACTTTCTTCGCCTCTTTACTTTTCAGAGATAACTTGGTCTTATCATCTTTCCCCCGGAAAAATCTGCATTTGTGTCCACATCTTCTGAGAATTGGCATGTAACCACAGTTTTCCTATTTAGATAAATAGTCAAACTGTGGTCGCCATTTGGCGTCTGTTTTTTTCGTCACCAAGCCCCTTTGTTTTACCTGTTTTCATATACAAGGACCCCAAATATGAAAATATTTTCTCGATAGATATCTGCATTTTTTCGAAAATCCAGCACCTTTTGAACCGATCAGTGTATTTCAGCATTCTCCGCATATTTTTCGAGTTATTCTAGCAAGGTTGAAGGAGAACATTATTTTGATAAGTCTCCCATCAGATTATATCTGTCCATTTTGTACTGGTTGCTATCCACACCTTTTGCAGTTCAATATCGTTTGATATTGCATCCCAAACCGGTAATAAGAACGTCTCAATCCCGCCAATAACCGAGGAAAACGCCATTTCCGGGTTGCCCAAGGTCCTGAGAAAATACCGCCATTTCGTATGCATATCGCCGTCATCCCGCAGTGCCAACACCCGTTGGAAGCTGTCTTTTTCATAGGCGGTGCCGCGGTTGCGCAAAGTCTTCTGGATTGCTGTTTGCAGCTTCAGCCCATCGAAATCAAACTTCCGGGACAGATAGTAAATATCATAAAAATCCTTCATGCGGCCGGTGAGTTCAAACCTTTGCAGGATGGCATCGAATTTCTCGGCAATGGTGCTTTCCAGCGAGTAGGTCAGAATCTCCGGTTTGTCGTAACCATCCAGCTGTGTCTGGATGGCTTGGCGTTGGGCACCGGGCACAATCACATCCCCCACGCCAATATCCACATTGAAAGGCACACGCACATTTTTGATACAGCCTATGATCTGTGTACTGACACCATGGTACTTTCGCTGTACTGCAATCGGCTGGGTTTTGCCAGCCTTAAAAGTTACAAAATCATTGCCTGTATCCACCGCCAGGATTTCCCCAATGATTGCATCCATTCGGGCAAGATCATTGCTGAGGCCGCGCATAAGGAAATCCACATCTACGGTTGCCCGACTTTCAAAGTTGGTCAGGGTATAGATAAACAGGCCACCCTTCAGCACAAAATTCTGGGCATACTCAGAGCCCGCCAACCTGCGCAGGAATTCTTCCTGGAAGAACAGTTGCAGACACTGCTGATAGCTGATACCGGATGCCTTGGCTTTATTTTTCAATTTCGCCAGTACGGAAGCAGCAATATCCCCCATCACAGCCACACTCCTATCAAGTCCTTTGCAATTTTCTTTACCCTCAGAGCTTCTGCGTATTCCAAAAGCTTCGGGATACGCTTCTCACGATCGGCAATATAGTTTTGAATTGCCTTGTTGAATATCTCTTTATCCATCTTATTGCGATACCGCAGGCAATCGCAGATCACTCTGTCTTTGTCGTAGATAGGGATCTCATATCCATCCATTTTCCCATTCGTCAGGCCAAGTCCCAAAATAGAGGGCTCCATATAGTAGGGTTTTACGAAAGGATAGTCAATCCTGAACCGGGATTTCCCGGAATCCTTGCTTACCGCAAGATGCCATTCCCCAGGGGTCCGGTCACTGTACCCATAATATCTAAGGGCTGTATCCATGCAAAGGATCGCGTCCGGGAACAGGCGGATTACCGTGGTAATTTCGCTGAAATCTTCTTGGTCAACCCACTGGTAATATCCATAGCGCACCTTTTCTACAAGCCCACACTCGATCAGTTTTTGCAGAGGGCGGTACAGAATCCTTTCCTGCTGCAGCTCCTTTGACCGCATCATTCCACCGTATCTATTAAATATTTCCTTATATTCTTCAACACTTTTCATGGTATGCACCTGGCTAACAATCGATTTACGCACATCAAGAAGCAAATAAAATCATACACTTATATTATAGGGAACAAACATACGATTGTCAACACAATTTTCACCATAAAAAATCAAACAAGCGGATAAACTTATGCTATTTGAAAAACCATTCCCAAAAGCTGATATTCCCCGGTCTTGCAGACTTATCTGGCTCTTTTCAGCAAAAAAGAAGAGGTCATCCGTTGGGATAACCTCAGTGTTGTATTACAGGACGCCTCCATGCCGCAAAATCTCCTTCGCTGGGAAAGCCTCTGCGACGGTTATCTGCGCATGGCCGCCAAATACGGTGAAACAGCCAGCGAACCGGTACGGGCTTCCCTCAATGAGCTGAAAGAGAACTTAAGATGAAGCTGCAAGGAAATACAGAAAAGCTGATTTGATAGCAAGATGATAGCATTGATTCCTGGCACAAAAACCAAAATATACTCAAATTACACTCAGTAGGCATAAAAAGACCCCGAAAGTCCTTAAAAATCAAGGGCTTTCGGGGATTGCATTTTTATTCCCATTCCACCGTTGCAGGGGGCTTGGAAGTAATATCGTAGGTGATGCGGTTGATGCCGGGGACCTCGCCGGTGATGCGAAGGCTTGCCCGCTCCAGGACCTCGAAGGGGACTCTGGTCCAGTCGGCGGTCATGAAGTCGTCGGTGGTGACGCAGCGGAGGGCTACGGTGTAGCCGTAGGTGCGACTGTCGCCGATGACGCCCACGCTCTGGGTGTTGGTAAGCACGGCGAAGTACTGGCTGGCAACGCTGCGGATGTCGTCCTTTTCCAGCTCCTCCCGGAAGATGGCGTCGGCCTCCCGGAGAAGCTCCAGCTTTTCGAAGGTGATTTCGCCGATAATCCGCACGGCAAGGCCGGGGCCGGGGAAGGGCTGACGGAACACCAGCTCCTTGGGGATGCCCAGGGCCAGGCCGACTTTCCGCACCTCGTCCTTGAACAGGTCCCGCAGGGGCTCCACGATTTCCTCAAAGTCCATATGCTCCGGCAGGCCGCCCACATTGTGGTGGCTCTTGATGGTGGAGGCGTCGCCTGCGCCGCTTTCCACCACGTCCGGGTAGATGGTGCCCTGCACCAGCACAGGAATCTTGCCCAGCTTCCGGGCCTCCTCCTCGAACACCCGGATGAAGAGCTCGCCGATGATCTTCCGCTTCTTCTCCGGCTCGGTGACACCGGCCAGGGCGGAAAGGAAGGTATCCTGCACGTTTGCCCGCACCAGATTGATGCCGAACTGGCCTCTAAAGATGCTCTCTACCCAGTCGCCTTCGTTCTTCCGCAGCAGGCCGTGATCCACGAACACGCACACCAGGTTGGTGCCGATGGCCTTGTGGAGGAGCACTGCCGCCACGGCAGAGTCCACGCCGCCGCTGAGGGCGCACAGCACCCGCTTGCCTGCCAGCTTTTCCTTATAATAGGCCACGCTCCGCTCCACGAAGTCGTCCATATTCCAGGTGCCCTTGCAGCCGCAGATGTCGAACAGGAAGTTATGGAGAATCTGGTTGCCATAGATGCAGTGGGTGACCTCCGGGTGGAACTGGACGCTGTACAGCTTCCGGCTGTCGTCCTCCATGGCGGCGCAGGGGCACTTATCGGTGGTGGCGGTGGTGGTGAAGCCCTCCGGCACCTGGCTGATGAAGTCCGTATGGCTCATCCAGCACTGGCTCTCCTCCGGCACATCCTTGAACAGGCGGCTTGCCTTGGCCCGGAAGATGGTCTTGCCGTACTCGCTGCTCTTTTCTGCGCTGGACACCACGCCGCCGGCCATATAGGCCATGAGCTGAGCGCCGTAGCAGATGCCCAGCACCGGGATTCCCAGGTTCAGGATTTCCGGGTCATAGTGGGGGGACTTGGGGTCGTAAACGCTGTTGGGGCCGCCGGTGAAGATGATACCGGTGTACTTCTCCTGACGGATTTCCTCCAGAGTAATTTTGTTATAGGGCTTGATCTCTGCATAGACCTGCTGCTCCCGGACGCGCCGGGCAATCAGCTGGTTATACTGACCGCCGAAATCCAGAACAAGAATTTTCTCTTCCATGGTGCACTCCTATCTTGTTATTCTATCTCCTATATTAAACACAAAAAACCCCGGTTTGTCAACAAAAATCCCCGGAAAATTATAGCCCCCGGCAGCAGCCGGGTTCGCCTCCCCGTAGGATTGCAAGCACCCCCTTCCAGGGGCGTTTTCTTATGGAAAAAACGGAAAATCTGTGGTATAATGGGGAAAACACCAAAAGGAGATTGCCTGTGAAAAAGATTTTGTTTGTGTGCCTGGGGAATATTTGCAGAAGCCCCATGGCGGAGTTTATTTTGAAGGACATGGTGGCCAAGACTGGGAAAAGCGCTGACTTTTTTATCGCCTCCGCCGCTGTCAGCCGGGAGGAGGAGGGGAACCCGGTGTATCCCCCGGCACGGCGGGAGCTGGCGGCCCACGGCATTTCCTGCGCCGGGAAAACTGCCCGGCAGATTACCCGGCAGGACTGCCGGGACTTTGACTACATTTACTACATGGACAGCAGCAACGGACGGCGCCTGCAGAGTATGTTCCCGGGGGAAACCAAGTTCCAGCCCCTGCTTTCCCGGGACGTGGCAGACCCCTGGTACACCGGGGACTTTGAAACCGCCTATCGGGACATTGCGGAGGGCTGTCAGCGGATTTTGGAGGAGCTGGGCTGATGGACAAAGTGCGTCTGGAAGAGGGGCTTAACCAACTGCCCCTTTATACCTATGAATACATAAGCCCCGAAAGCCTGGACTTTACCCAGCGGGTGCGGCAGGTGTGCCGGCAGGAATGCCCCATGTATGGCAAGACCTGGGCCTGTCCCCCGGGGGTGGGGACGGTGGAGGAATGCCGGCAGCGGTGCCTGAGCTATGAGTCCTGCCTGATTGTGGGCACCATCACCCAGGTGCAGGACATCTCCAATCTGGAGGAGTGCCTGGCCACCCGGGGCGACCACGAGGCCATCACCAACCAGGTGGGGGATTTGCTCCGGGAGCAGGGGGCAGAGCCTTATATCCTGTCCTCCCAGGCCTGCGCCCTGTGCCGGCACTGCACCTATCCGGAGGGCAAGCCCTGCCGCCACCCGGAGAAAATGCACCCCTGCATCGAAAGCCACGGCATCAACCTCATCCCCACCCTGGAAGCCATGGGTCTGGAGTTCACCTACAGCCAGGATGTGATTACCTGGTATTCCCTGCTGTTCTACAACCCCTGACCAGGCGGGCGGCCACTGGCCGCGGCCAATTTAGCACGATAATCTTA
>ERZ1090869.551-NODE-551-length-20099-cov-16.946318_pt1 | contig 20099 bp, 21 predicted proteins | sample MGYA00478474_ERZ1090869 | MGnify/ENA primary metagenome ERZ1090869 (study PRJEB33644, sample SAMEA5815748) | chicken gut metagenome | biome: Chicken; feature: Gastrointestinal Tract; material: Caecum | place: Ireland | collected 2019-01-01 | study: A study of the... | reverse complement strand
GCCAAAGTGAGGCCGCGCCCGCGTTGAACGGGGAAAATATGCCGCCCTTTTGCGCGAAATTTGTTTTAAAAACGGCGGGCGGCGCTTAAATGCGCCGCCCGCCTTAAAAAGCTTAATGAAAAATCTGTTATTTTTCCGCGGCGCTCAATATTCCGGCCTGTGGGTATTTTTATGATTATTTGGGTATTTGTAAATATCTGCGGCACCTTTATTACTGTCATTTCGACTGTAGCGAATGGAATGAGCGGAACGAAGAAATTTGTTAATACCATTGCTACGATTGAGATTTCTCCATGCGTTCGCTTTGCTCACTTAGTCGAAATGACATATTGTTTTTTAATAATTAATGTTTCAAGCAAGGTTTCCTTGCGCAGAAAGACCACAGCATCCCCTGTACAGATAACCCTTGAAGAAACGAGCAAGACACGAAGCGTGCGGAACGTTGCGAAGGAGCTTACTTAAAATAACTCACGTTTGCAAGGCGGGTTTCCCGCCGCAGCAGGACACAATTTGTCGCGGAAGCGAGCTCACCAGAAGTGAATGGCGGCATTTCTATAATGCAGGGCACTTAAATATGCCGCCAGAGGAACTTGGTTCCTCAAATCACGGAAATTGTCGCGCACGGCCTGCGCGGGAATTTCGTAAGCCCTTTATTTTGCTTTCGGTTTCATTGTGGGGAAGAGTATTACATCCCTTATGGTGGGGCTGTCGGTGAGCAGCATCACCAGCCTGTCCACGCCCATGCCAAGGCCGCCCGTGGGGGGAAGGCCGTATTCCAGCGCGGTTATAAAGTCCTCGTCTACCTGTGCGTTGCAGCCGGGCTCCTGCGCCTTCTTTTCCTTTACCTGCTTTACAAACCTCTCCTTCTGGTCGATGGGGTCGTTGAGCTCGGAGAAGGCGTTGCCGAATTCCTTTGCGCAGATAAAGTACTCGAACCTTTCGGTGAAGGCGGGATCAGCCGGCTTGCGCTTTGCAAGCGGCGAATTTTCTACGGGGTAGTCGTATATTATGGTGGGCTGAATCAGCTTATCTTCCACAAAGGCCTCGAAGAGCGCGATGAGCACATGGCCCTTGGTGGCATGCTCGCCCTCCTCCACCTCAACGCCCAGCTGCTTTGCGCAGTCGCGCGCGGCGGCGTCGTCTGCCCAGCTGTCGTAGTCGGCGCCGCAGAACTTTTTGACGGCCTCCTTCATGGTGTGGCGCGCCCAGGGTGCGCCCATGTCTATCTCTGTGCCCTGATAGGTTATTTTGGTGGTGCCGCACACATTTTGCGCTATGGTGCGGTACATGTCCTCTATGAGATCCATCATGCCGTGATAGTCGGTATAGGCCTGGTACATCTCCACCGAGGTGAACTCGGGGTTGTGGAAGGCGTCCATGCCCTCGTTGCGGAATATGCGGCCGACTTCGTACACCCTTTCAAGACCGCCGACGATGAGCCTCTTTAAATACAGCTCCGTTTCGATGCGCAGGTACATGTCTATATCCAGCGAATTGTGGTGCGTTTTGAAGGGGCGGGCGGCGGCGCCTATTTCAAGCGTGGTCAGAACGGGGGTGTCTACCTCCAGATATCCGCGCGCGTCGAGGTACTTGCGTATTTCGCCTATTATCTGCGAGCGCTTTACAAACGTGGAGCGCACTTCGGGGTTTACGATGAGGTCGAGGTCGCGCTGGCGGTACTTGAGGTCGATATTGGTAAGGCCGTGCTGCTTTTCGGGCAGGGGGCGGAGCGACTTTGAAAGCATCTCTATATGAGTGCAGTGCACGGAAATTTCGCCCGTCTGCGTTTTGAACACAAAGCCCTTTATGCCGATTATATCGCCTATATCGTAGTCCTTTTTATAGGACATGTAGTCCTCTTCGCCAACGTCGTCGCGCTTTACGTATATCTGTATCAGCCCGTCGCGGTCTGAAAGGTGCGAAAAAGACGCCTTGCCCATTATGCGGCGGGACATGAGCCTGCCGGCAATAGAGACCTGCTTGCCTTCAAGCTCTTCAAAGTGCGACTTTATATACGACGAATTTGCCGTTACGTCGTACCTGGTCTTTTCGTAGGGGTTCTTGCCCTCTGCGGCAAGCTTTGCCAGCTTTTCGCGGCGGATGCGCGCCTGTTCGGCAAGACGTTCAGTTTCCTCCTCCTCGGTGAGGGGTGTGTTGTTTACATTATTTTCCATAGTCGTTAAAAATTAAAAAACTTATTTTTTTGAAGATATCGCCGCATGCACGCATATTCTCGCCACATTCTCACGCACAAATAACCCTTGAAGAAACGAGCAAGACAAGAAGCGTGCGGAATGTTGCGAAGGAGCTTACTTAAAATAATTTACGGGCGCAAGCAGGGTTTCCCTGCGTTAGCGCGACACAATTTGTCGCGGAAGCGAGCTCACCAAAGAGGGAATTGCCCCGATTATATTATCGTGGGCCCCTGAAAAATCGGGGCAAGGGAGAGCTGGCTCTCCCAAACTCACGAAATTTTTCGGGCGCGGCCCGCACGAAAAAATTGTGAACCAATAAACACGCAATAGATGCAAGCAAGACAAGGAGCGTGCGGAATGTTGCGAAGGAGCTTACTTAGAGGTAAGTGACTGAGCAAACCCGTAAGCGCGACACAGTATTGCGCCGCATATATTGTGCGTTTTACGCGATGGCGATTATTTTAAGCCTGTACGACGACCCGTCGGGACAGCTTACCGAAACCACGTCGCCGGCCTTGTGGCGCATGAGCGCAGAGCCTACGGGCGATTCGCTGGAGATGCGGTTTGCCATTACGTCTACATCGGTGACGGAAGTTATGGTGTACGTTTCGGTATCGCCGAACTCCTCGTCCTCTACGGTGACTTTGCTGTTGAGGTGCACGTATGAATTATCGGTTACTTCGGCGATTATAACCGCGTTTTTGATCTGGTATTCAAGTTCGGCGATCTTGCCCTCGTTAGAGCGCTGTTCTTCCCTTGCGGCGTCGTATTCGGCGTTTTCCGAAAGGTCGCCGTGGCTGCGCGCTTCGGCAATGCGTTCGATTATTTCGGGGCGTTTTTCCTTTACGAGGTATTCGAGTTCCTTTTTTAAGTCCTCGTAATTCTTTTGAGTCATTTCAAAATACTGATCGGCCATGTTAATTTATATCTCCTCGCCGCATAACGCGGCATAATAATACAAAAGTGATTCCGCAAAACAGTGGAATCACGTTTAACACTACTATATTATAGAGTTAAGATTAAAATTTGTCAACTAAATACCATTTTGCTGAAAATTTTTTAAAGCGCCGCCACGGGCATGGGCGTACGATAAAAAAGCTTCATTCTGCCTGCCCGCGGCGATCGGGCACCTTACTGGCGGAAATATCCCTTGCAATTTTTACTATAATTGAAATATTGAGCACGCCGAGAGCAACGGCAGCGACAATGAGGGTGCAGCCGAAAAAAATCATTGCGGCGTTGACGTGCATCCAACACACCATCAGGCCCCCAGCGAACGCCGCCGCCACGCCCAAAAGAGATATTCCGAGCAGCACGGCGCTGCCCCTGCCGCACGGCTTTTTGCGGCACAGCCTTATGTATACAGCAAGAGAAAGGGCGCAAAGCACCACGGCGACGGCAAGCGGCACTACGATAAAGACTATGAGCGCCGCCACCGCCACCGCCACGGCAAGGCCGGCAGCAAGCGCCTGAGTGACGCCTTCCGCCGCAGGCGTTTGAGAAATTTCCGGCAAAAAGGCAAGTGATATTAAAACAGAAACTACCGCCGCGGCCATGACTGCCGCAGAGAGCGCCGCGCCGGATATAACAAACTTTTTCATGCTCTGTCTCCCGCAGATATGCGCTATTACTATTTTGCGACCCTTACAAAATCGCTTATGCGCTCTATCGCCTCGGCAAGCTGCGACATGCCCGTGGCATACGAGCAGCGCACATGGTCTTTGCCGGCTTTGCCGAACGCCGAACCGGGCACCACCGCCACCTTTTTTTGCTGCAGCAGGCGGTTTGCGAACTCCTCGCCGTCCATGCCCGTTTTTGCAACGGAGGGGAAAACGTAGAAGGCGCCCTTGGGCGCAAAGCACTTGAGCCCCATGGAGTTGAAGGCGTTTACCATAAACCCGCCGCGCTTTTTATAATCTTCCCTCATCTCTTCAACCACGGCAAAGCCGTCTGAAAAGCTTTCGGCAAGGGCGCAGTTGGCGGCGTGCTGGCTCATGCGGGGCGCGCACATTATGGCGTACTGGTGTATTTTGAACATTGCCTCGTCTATCTCTGCGGGGGCACACACAAAGCCCACGCGCCAGCCCGTCATGGCGAATGCCTTTGAAAAGCCGTTTATAAGCACCGTTCGTTCGGCCATATTGCCCAGCGAAGCTATTGAAACGTGCCTGCCAGTATAGGTGAGTTCGGCGTAGATCTCGTCGGAGATGACCAAAAGGTCGCGCCGCTCTATTTCGGGAATTATGGCCCGCAGCTGCCCCTCGGTCATTATGGCGCCCGTGGGGTTGTTGGGGTAGGCGAGTATTACAGCCTTGGTTTTGGGCGTGCACGCCGCGGCTATCAGTTCGGGGGTGACTATAAATTCGTTCTCGGCGCGGCACTCCAGCGGCACGGGCGTGCCGCCCGCCATATACACGAGGGGCGCATACGAAACGTAGCAGGGCGAGGGAACGAGTATCTCGTCCCCCGGGTCGCACACGGCGCGCAGAACAAGGTCTATGGCCTCGCTGGCGCCCACGGTGACTATGGTGTGCTCCGGCGAATACTTTACGTTGAACCGCTCTTCAAGGTAGCGGCAGATATTTTCGCGCAGTTCAGGCAAGCCGCGGTTGCCGGTATATTGGGTATACCCGCGCTTTATAGAGCGCACGGCGGCGTCGCGTATGTTCCAGGGCGTTACAAAGTCGGGCTCGCCCACGCCGAGCGATATGGCGCCCTTCATTTCGGACACGATATCAAAAAACTTTCTTATGCCGCTCGGCTCAAGGCCGGCGGCGCGGCTGTTGACAAACTTTCTCACTTTAGCCACCTTACGGCTGTATGCTCAGCCTTCCCCCCTCTTCGTCGTGCATAAGGGCGCCTTCCACCTTGTATTTTTTGAGTATGAAGTGCGTGGCGGTGGAAATTACGCTGTCGTAGGTGGAGATGCACTCCGATACGAAGCGCGAAACGGCGCGCAGTGAGGCGCTTTCGACTATCACGGCAAGGTCGTATGCGCCGCTCATAAGGTACAGGTTTTTTACCTCGGGGTGGGCGGCTATTTCACAGGCGATGGTGTCGAAACCGTGGCCGCGCATGGGCGTTACCTTTACTTCGATAAGCGCCTCTACCCTTTCGACCTCGGCAAGGTCTTCGTTGACTATGGCGGTGTATTTTACTATAACGCCCTCTTCCTCAAGCTGCGAAACGGCGGACTTTACCTCCGCTTCGGATACGCCCAGCATGGCCGCCATGCTCGCCGCCGAAAGGCGGGAATCTTCGGTGAGAAGGGAGAGTATGTCCTTTTTTATCTTTTCCATAAGTTGCCCCCGTCTGCCGCATTTTGCGGGCACAGCCTGCGCGCGGCAATATTTTTTATAAAGGTTATTTATATTATATTAGAACTTTGCGCCGCCGTTGTCAACAAAAAAATTTAAAAGGATAGTGCCCGAAAGGTGTATACGGCTATCAACCTGTCATTAACGCGATCGCGCCCTGCAGGCGGACGATACGCTATTCCGTTGCCTGTGGCTCCTTACGATTAAGTGAGCAAAGCGAACGCTCTACCATTGTCATTAACGCTATTGGCGCTAACGCGCAACAATAGCTATTCCGTCGCTTTGCTCCTTACGACTAAGTGAGCATAAAGCGAACGCATGGAGAAATCTCTTTGCATAACGCTCATTTTTATTGAGATTTCTCCACTCGCTATCGCTCGGTCGAAATGACAAATAATAAATAACATACTTTTCGGGAACACCTTTAAAAAATAGGCGGGGAATGTGGCGCAGACAATTTACAAAGGCGTGCATTTAAGGTATAATATAGTTCACATTGCAAATTTGAGGTGACTGATGATAAAGATATGGGGCAGAATTGAAAAGGAACACAAAATTGTAAGGCAGACCACATACGAGAGCATTGCAAAGTTTGAGTGGGGCGACTTTTTTAACTACCTTTCGGACATATGCGAGGCGCTTGACGTTGCCACGCCCGTGCTTTTGAAGACGCACATATTCAACTACGCCAAGTTCAACCGCGTCACCTTTCTGCCGCGCGACTTTACCGAGCCTGTTAATTTTGACAAGCTGATACTTGAAAACATTTTAAGGTAGCCCGCCGACAGCGGGGGGCTTTACGCAAGGCGTAACTACATTTTCCCTTATTTTTCTGCGCCACCGTGCATATGCCTTTAAATGCGGCATATCTGCCGCCGTTTTCGGCAAAAAATTACATGTTTCACGTTAAACTGCCCTGCGCGCCTTTTTTGGCGCGCAGGGCAGTTTAATATATTAAAAGCGGCATATAACTATTTCAATCCCCTGAACGGCCTGAAGGCGAGCAGGGCGTATAGGCAGAATATTGCCGACACAAAGCCTATGCCGAGCACCACGCGCACGGCGGTAAGACTGCCGAAGCACAAAAACAGCAGCAGATTGAACCCCGCAAAGGCATAAACGCCCCCGCATATGCCTAAAATAACCAGATTTAAAAGGCAGGCGATACACGATAACCTCATGCAGGCAGTATGCGCAACGCGCGGTTTTTTACTCCGCCGAACGGCGCGAAAAAAATTTATGGCGGCGGGCATATCCGCGGGCTACACCTTTACCAGACTTCCCGTTTTTGCCGACTGGTACATTACCCAATAGCCGGAGCCTGCCCCGTCGGGAATAAAGCCCGCGGCGCCCTTTAAACTTTGGGGGCAGCGGCCCTGCGGGGCGGGCACGCCGTAGCATATGTATGCGGGGACCCCGTCCTCCTCTATCACCCCGAAAACATAGTGCCCCGAGCCGTAAGTTATGCGCGCCCAGCGGGAATGTAAAACTGTTTTTTCAAGCGCATGTTCGCGCGGGTAGCGGCTGAAGATACAGTCTATTTCCTCCTTCATCCTGCTGTAGAAATGCGTATTTTGCCCGTTATTCTGCAGCGGCGGTCGGGGCATATCTCCGCCCGTATCTACAGGTTTTTGTCCGTTTGCCGCTGCCCTGAGCGGCCTTGCGGCCTCCTGCTCTTCACATACGCCGATATCAGCCTCATCCGCGCCCCCGCCGTGCCGACGCGGTTGCGGCGCGCGTTCGCATACATTGCCATCGCCCTCATCACCATGCCCGCCTTCTCCGTCCGCGGCTGCGGAATTTTTTTCATGCCGCCCTTCGGCGGTTGTTCCCGCGATATCTTCGGCGGGGTCTTTGGAGATAGTTTCTGCGTGAATTCCTGCGATATCTGCAGCATATGTGCCGCCCTTTTTAAGGCCGGCCGCGTTCTGCGCATCAAATTCATAATAATTTTCCTCGGCAATGGCCTCGTCTTCGTACGAAGAGGGCTTTGATTTTTCCTGGCGCTCGGCCTCGCGCACGGCAAGCGGGACTGCCCACGCCATATCGCCGCAGACGGCGGCTGCGACGGGCGTTACCGTGCCGTTGACAAAGCATATTGCCGCGGCAAACCCGCGGGAAGTATCGGCCTCGGTGAGCACCTCGCCGCCGCTCCCTTCAAACAGGGCGCATACAGTGCCGTCTGTTATTGCGGTGACATACCTGCCCGCCGAAAGCGGGGCGAAATTTATGAGCGATATTTCGGCGCGCAGGCAGGAGCCGTACTTTTCTGCCTTTACAAGCCCCGAAAGATTGGCGCCGAAGGTAGAAAAACCGCCCCTTAACGCCTTTATTACGGCGATATTTTTTGAATAACCAGCCATATTATTTTTACCAGCCTTTGCCGCGGCGCCGCCTGCATATATCGCGCCCGACTTTTAATATATTATATTGCACGCGCATGCGTAAAATATTGTATTATTTTAAAATACGGGCGCGCATTAAGGCGAAATTATGTGCGCGCGTTAAAACAAAAATATAAGGCATGCCGTATTTTATGCGCCCGTTGAACCCGCACAGCCTGCAATATGGCCGATTATTTGCGGCGCAAACGCATAAATATCAGCTTTTTTATATTATTTTTTATTTAAAATTATTGCGTTTGCAAAAAAAATACAGTATAATTAATCTGAAAAAGAGTTTTACAAAATATTTAAAGGAGTAAAAAATGGCACTTACGAAGAATAAGAAAATACTCTCCTTTGTTGAAGAGAGCGCCGACCTTGCCCAGCCCGACTATATCGTCTGGATAGACGGCAGCCAGAGGCAGATCGACGAGCTCAGAAGGGAGGCCGTTTATTCCGGCGAGCTTATAAAGCTCAACGATACCCTTTTGCCTGACTGCTACCTGCACCGCACCAAGGTGAACGACGTTGCAAGGGTGGAGGACAGAACCTTTATATGCACCACAAACCGCGACGACGCAGGCCCCAACAACTACTGGATGGACCCCAGGCAGGCGCACGAACTGGCAAACGAGATAGCGCGCGGCTCTATGCGCGGCAGGACGATGTACGTCATACCCTACTCGATGGGCGCCGTAGGCTCTTCGTTTGCGCGCTACGGCATAGAAGTGACCGACTCCATTTACGTTGTGCTTAACATGAGCATAATGACGCGCGTGGGCAGGAAGGCGCTGGACGCGATAGGCCCCCGCGGCGACTTTGTAAAGGGCTTCCACGCAAAGTGCAACGTTGACGCCGAAAACAGGTACATTATGCACTTCCCCGAAGAGAACGAGATAATTTCGGTAAATTCGGCATACGGCGGAAACGTGCTGCTCGGCAAAAAGTGCTTTGCGCTGCGCATAGCCTCTTACCTGGGCAAAAACGAAGGCTGGATGGCCGAGCACATGCTTATACTCGGCGTAACCTTCCCCGACGGCGAAAAGAAATATATTGCGGCGGCTTTCCCCTCCGCATGCGGCAAGACCAACCTTGCAATGCTGATACCCCCCAAGCACTACCTTGACAAGGGCTATAAGATAGAGTGTGTGGGCGACGACATAGCGTGGATACGCGTGGGCGACGACGGCAGGCTGTGGGCGGTGAACCCCGAAAACGGCTTCTTCGGCGTGGCGCCCGGCACCAACGACCACTCCAACCCCAACGCCCTTGCCACCACCAAGCGCGGCACCATATTCACCAACGTTGCGCTGAACACCGACGACATGACCGTATGGTGGGAGGGCCTTACCAAGGAGCTGCCCGAGCACGTTATAGACTGGACGGGCAAGCCCTGGGATCCCAAAAAGTTTGATAAAAAGAACAAGTCTACCTGCGCGGCGCACCCCAACAGCAGGTTTACGGCGCCCGCAAAGAACTGCCCCTGCATTTCGCCCGAGTTTGAGAGCGCAAAGGGCGTGCCCCTTTCAGCGATAATCTTCGGCGGAAGAAGGGCCACCACCACTCCCCTTGTATACCAGTCAAGGGACTGGAACCACGGCGTGTTTGTGGGCAGCGCCATGTCTTCCGAAACGACGGCGGCAGCCACCGGCGCGACGGGCGTTTTAAGGCACGACCCCATGGCAATGAAGCCCTTTGCAGGCTACCACATGGGCGACTATTGGCAGCACTGGATAGACATGGGCAAACTTGTTAAAAACCCGCCCAAGATATTCAACGTAAACTGGTTCCGCCAGGACAAAGACGGCAACTTCATATGGCCGGGCTTCGGCGACAACATGCGCGTGCTTGAATGGATTTTGAAGCGCTGCGAAGACAACGTGGACGCAAAAGAGACGGCCATAGGCTACGTTCCCTACGCAGAGGATATAGACATATCCGAGCTCGACTACGAAGTAGCACCCGGGCACAAGTTCGGCATAGAAGACCTTGAAGGGATACTCAAAGTGGACGAGGCTCGCTGGGGCTACGAGGCCGAGGAGCTTGAGGGCTACTACAGGAACTCCATAGGCGACAGGATCCCCAAGGAGCTTTGGGACTGCCTTGAGACGCTTAAGGCAAACTGCGCCGAGGCCAAGGCGGCGGCAGACGCGGCAAAGCCCGCAGAGGCACCCGCTGCAACCGAAGAGGTGCCCGCAGAAAAGCCCGCATACACCGGCAAGAAGCGCGGCAGAAAGCCCGGCTCAAAGAACAAGCCTAAGCAGCCCGAACCCGCACCCGTAAAGCGCGGCAGGGGCAGGCCCCGCAAAAACCCCGTGGTTTAAGCCTTGAACGCTATATTTTGTAATTTACCCCCGCATATGCGGCAATTTATGATATTTGGCAAATGGTATTGTAAGTTTTTAAAAGCAAAATTATAGTTTTTTGAATTTTTTAATGGAATGGTAAATGCCGCGGAGCTTAAAAAGCGCCGCGGCATTTAAATTATATAAAAGATATATGTAAGATACAACTGTGACAAAAAAACTTACCACGTGTAAAGAGATCTCTCCATGCGCTCGCTACGCTCGCTTAGTCGAGATGACATGTAGAGGTTGCGCTACGCTCGCTTAGTCGAGATGACAGGGGAATATGCGCCACTTAAACTGTCGGAATAACATGAACCGGGGGTCATTTCGACCGAAACGAACGCAGTGAGTGAAGTGGAGAAATCTCAAGAAAATTAATTAAAATAGAGAGATCTCTCCGCTCGCTTACGCTCGGTCGAGATGACAGGCCACACTACTTCCTCCATTAATAAAGTCTGCAATGTCAGTAATTGCGCCATATTGTGGCCCCAATCACAAAAATCACTCCTTTTTTAAAAAACCTTCTTCCTTTTGGTTCTGTTTCTCTTTGCCCTTGCCGTCGGGCGCGCCGCTGAATATATCGGCAACGCAGTCCAGCCCAAGGTCGCCGTCTTCAGAGATAATTATCACCGCCACTATCACCGCGACGGCAAACACCGAATATGCCGACAGGGTGAGCGCGCGTATAAGTTCCTTTAAGTTGTGCGATCCCGATACCATGGCATAAGTAAATGCCGCCACAACGAGCATATAGTACCCGAATGTAGACACGAACGTCGTATTGGTGAATATTACCACAAGTATGTACGCGACGGCGGAAATTGCCAGCCATATAAAGAAGAACGCCTTTATGTGCCTTGAAATGAACGGTATAAGGCAGAGCGCAAAGAACACCCACAGATAAGCCACGCAGGCGAGGCATATGAGCAGCATGGTGACAAAGTTATTTTCCAGCCCGCGGAAAAAGTACCATGTGCGTATGCAGAACCCAAGCGCAACGGCATTGGCGGCAAAGCATGCCAGATTTACGGCGGTGTTGCCCCTGACCACAAAGGCGACCAGACCGCTCAAAATGAGCAATATTACGCCGACTATCAGAAAGAGCCAGCCGTAGGACTCGTGCTCCAACCGTACGTACCCGAGCGCCAGCGCCACTGCCGAGGCTACGAGCAGGAAAATAAAGGTTGCAAGGCTGACTATGCCCGCCTTTTTGAATTTATTCACAGTTCCCCCTTTGCCGCCGCGCATAATGCGCCGTGTGCGCTTTTTGCAGTAACGCGGCTGCCTTATTTATCATTCACTTTACGTTCTCTCCGTCTTCTTTGTCCGCATTCGCGGCGGAATTTGCTGGCGCGGCCTCATTGTTTTTATTCGATTGCGCCTCGCTTTTTTCAATTTTTGCAGGTTGAACGGGCGGCGTTGACTGCGCGTTATCTTCCGCTCCGCCCGAAATAAGGCCTGCTATGCCGAAAATAATGCCGAATACTACAAGTATCAGCCCAAACACGCCACCGAAAGTTGAGTCGAAGGCGAGTATAAGAAAAAATATGCCGGCAAGCGCCAGAATTATGCCGAACAACAGCGGTTTTATACCCTTCATGATTGCCCCCTGAAATTTATTTTTTTTTATTATATCACAAAAAGAAAGCTGCCGCAACAGTTGCGGTAGCCTGTATTATTTGCGTCAATTTTCCTCTTTGTTTTCCGCAGGCATATTATCTGCAGGGGCCGACGGGGCGGGCTTTGAAGCGCCTGCCGCGGCGTGCACGGGAGAGGTGAACACCTTAACCCCCCTTTCGCGCAGCCTGAGCACGGCAATGTAGAGCGGCGTGCCGAGAACGTATACCCATACCGCCTCTGTAAGCGCGGTCGCGCCCACTTCCACCCAATACACAACGTTTGGCTGGCCGGCAAGTATCCACACGGCGGGGATTATGAAGGCGTTTAAAATTACGGGGAATATGCCGCCTATTGCCACCTTGAGCACATGGTTTTTGATGGCTATGCCGCAGATATAGGTGAAGAAGGCGGCAAACAGCGTTGCAAGACTGCCGAGGAATATGTCGTATACGCCGTACGATGAGAAAAAGTTGGCGAGTATGCAGCCTATGTACAGCGCGGGCACGCTTTCGGGGAAGAACAGCGGCAGAATGGTGAGCGCCTCTGTGGGCCTGATCTGGAAGGGGCCGTAGGCAAGCCCGCCGCCCAGGCCGAACAGCCAGGTGACTACTGCGTAGATGGCCGCTATAACGCCCGCGCGGCAGATCATCTTCGAGTTCCAGTGCGAAAAATCGTTTGCAATGGTTTTTAGTAATGTTTTCATACTTTTTTACCGACCACGGCGCAGTACTCTCTTTGTGTTTTTTATGGCAAAACATGCGATTGGGGCGCACATATGCCTCAATCAACACAAAAAAACGGGACGGCAAAAACCGTCCCGAAAAATACTTGGTCAGTATTCTCCTTCGGTTTTTTTATGGAAGTGTTGAGCCGAAAACCTTCCGCATCAAGCCGCACCTGCGGCGTTGAAAATTAAATTATATAATTTACATTATTGCCGCATTATACAATGCCTGCAATAACTTTACATGAGCGGGCAAGACAATGCGCGCGAGCATTTACGAATGAGACAGATAAACAAGTGGAATTTTGAGATTTCTCGGCTACGGCTTTGCCTCCGCTCGAAATGACGGCAGGGCGATGTATATGACTTCCATGTCTAAGGCGAAATACATTTGAATCGTGCGGAGTAAAATCGCATATCAAACCCTTCAGCCTTAATCATATTCACCACGTCATTCTGACCGAAAAACATATGTATCTGCCACGTCATTTCGACCGAGCGACAGCGAGCGGAGAAATCTTATAAACTGTAAATAATTTTTTATTTTCAGTCTACGCCAAAAGCAAAGCCTTGCCTGTCTTATTCCTCGCTGTTGCCGCCTTCATCTTTTCCCGCGCCGGAGTTGCCCAGGAAGGTACCAAGGTAGATCTGCTTTTTGCCGCGGGGGGCAGACGAACGGGGAGGGCGTGCGGGCCTGTCGCTGCGGCCGCGCCTTTCGTCCCTTCTTTCGCCGTCGCGGCGGTCGAAGTTGCGGCGGGGCCTGTCGCCATAGCGCCTTTCGCCCCTGTCTTCAAACTTTTTATCGCGGTTGAACTGCCTGCCGCCGCGCCTTTCGCGGCGCTCGTAGGGCACCTCGTTTTTGGGTATTATTACCACCCTGCGCATGGGCTCTTTGCCCTCGGATACGGTGGTGACGTCCTCGTTGTCTGCAAGTACGGAGTGCACCACGCGGCGCTCGTAGGGGCTCATAGGCTCAAGCGCCATGCGCCTCTTGCGTTCCACCGCCTTTGCGGCCTTGGCAACTGCCACAGCCTTCAGCTTTTCTTCGCGCTGGGCGCGGTAATTTTCACAGTCCACAACAACGCGGCGGTATTCCTCCCTGCCTGTGTTGGCAACGGCGCCGGCTATGCACTGAATGGCGTCCAGCACCTCGCCCCTGCGTCCGATGACTGCAGAGGTGTTGGTGGTCTTTATCTCTATTTCGATCTTTTCGCCGTCGGATACTATCTCGCTGAAGGCGGGTATCTTTATTATCTTCAACAGCCCGTCCACAAAGGCTGCGGCGCGCTCGCCGTCGGTGGCTTTTTTAACTATTTTTACCTTTGCCTTTACAGAGCCGAACAGCTTCTTTTTGCCCTCTTCAAGAACGGTTATTTCGGCCTGTTCTTCGGTTATGCCCAGGGCCTTAAGACCCTCTGCAATGGCCTCTTCCTTGGTTTTGCCGGTAAATACGTTTTCCATACTTTCTTCCATGATATTACTCCTTATCAGTTATCTCTTTTTACCGTTTCTGCCCGCCCTTTCTGCCTTGGAAGGCTTTCTGAGATATTTGTCGAGCTGCTCGGTCTCTTCAAGTTTTTTAAATTTAACGTCGAGCACTTTGTTTACTATAAGCGTCGTCAAAAAGCTGTACAGCGTGTTGGTTATCATGTAGATAGAGAAACCCGCGCTATAGAAGAACGAGAACACGCCGTATATGATGGGCATTATGATGAGCATCCACTTGTTTGTGCGCTTGCCGCTGCCGTCTACGGTGCCCAGCTCGTTCATGCTCTTCTGCATGCGCATGGTGACGAACTGCGAAAGGAACATCATGCCTATGGCAAGAACTATAAGCACAAAGTAGCCGTTGTAGGTATTCTTTTCGGCAGTTAAATGAGCGGTGACTTCGTTATAAGATTCCTCGTAGTTGCTCAAGTCCCCCGCCCTTGAAACCGAGCTTGCAAAGTTGGAGAAAGAGGGCACCTCTTTGTTGAGCATAGAGTCGGGATACCATATGTTGCCCACCCATAAAAAGCCCTGGTTTTCGGTGCGGTAATATTCGGCCGCGGCCTCGCGCGCACCCTCGGCAACGTATTCCTTTATCACCACGAACATCTCGTTTTCGGTGAGCACGCCGTCGGCGCCTGCCGCCTCTTCCACAAGCTGCTCGTAAGTGGGCTGGTTTTCGGCGCGGTTGTCGTTATAATAGCTTTCAAAGCGCAAAAAATCAACGTAGTAAACAGTTTCGCCGTCTGTATCTGTGCCGGCTATCAGAAAGCCGCTGTTGTCCTCTTTATCGTAGGGCACGGAAACGTCGTCGCATACATAGTTTACGGCCACGCCGTTATATTCGTTTACCATGCCGCGGTAAAGTTCAAGGTTGGCGTACTGCGAATACTGCGAAAACTGGCTGAACACCAGCATGAATATGATGAGCGAAACCAGGGTGGGAAGGCACACGCCGAGCATGCTGTATCCGTTCTTTTTATACAGCTCCATCACCTTCTGGTTATACATGTTTTTATCGTTGGAATACTGCTTTTGCAGCTTTTCCATCTGCGGGCGCATGCGCTCCATTATAAGCGACTGCTTTTTTGTTTTTACCTTAGAAAACACGTCCAGCGGCAGAACTATAGTCTTTAAAACTACGGTGAATATTATTATGCCCAGCGCGATTATGCCCACGCTTTCCACCAGCCACCTTACTATGTCGCCGATAAAGTTGAGGTCTATGGTGTTTTCTATCTGTTTCACCATGAAACTTATAAAGTTTTCAGAAACGCCCTCAAGGTTTGCCAATAAATTCATTTTACAACTTTAAGGCGGGGTTAGAGCACCCACCTTACCTTAAAAAAATTTTCGTAGGCGGGGTCGTACCCACCCTTTGTAAACGGGTTGCAGCGAAGTATGCGCCATGCGCCCAGAAGTATGCCCAAAATAACGCCGTTGTTGTTTATAGACCGCAGGGTGTATTCCGAACAGGTGGGCGTGAACATGCAAGTGCCCCTTGAAATGTGCCGCTGGTAAAAAACTATCATGCGCATGCACACCGCCTTTAAATAGGGGCGGAACACAATTTTTTTGAGTTTTTTTATAATACTCTTCGCGCGTGCGTTCATCTTACACTTTTTTCAGCTCTTTGCGCTGTTTTCGGCCTTTGCGGCCGACATCTTTTTAAGGCATGTTTCAAGCGCCCTTTCAAAGGCGTGCAGAGAATACTCCTCCGCGGGCTTAGGTATGAGCACCGCGGCACACTTTAATTGCGCGCACTTGTTTGCAAAGGCCTGCCTGAGCAGCCTTTTTATCCTGTTCCGCTTTACGGCCTTGCCGTGTTTTTTTGAAACGATCACCGCCATTTTAAGCTGCTCAGAAGGGGCATATATAACGGTGAGCGCGCCGGAATACGCCCGCCTTCCGCTTTTGAAAAGGCGCTGTATTTCGGCATTCTTTTTCAACCTTGCATACTTCATTTTATCTGTGCGCCGCCCGCAATTGCCTGCGTACGGCAAAAATGCCGCCATGTTGCATGCCGGCAAATTAAGGGCGCTGCGCCCCGTTTTAAGTTATGCGGAGAGGTGCTTGCGGCCCTTGTTTCTCCTTCTTTTCAAAACATTCCTGCCCGCCTTGGAAGCCATGCGCTTCCTGAAGCCGTGCACTTTGCTCCTCTGCCTCTTCTTGGGCTGATAGGTACGCTTCATGATTAAGTCCTCCTAAAAAAGTATTCACGCGAAATCTTTTTGCTATGCAAAAATCTTCCGCCGTGAGGTTTACGGTAAGTCGTAAAAATGCTTAACAGCTAAGTAAATTCCGCTTTGCATTTTTTCGGCGTTATTGTTTTAAATTTATTGTTGCGATAAGATATTCCTTGTAAAGTTCTTTACGCGCGGGCCACCGCGCTGAACTTTACTGCGGGAAACATTCACGAACCCGAGCGCGAATACACAATACTGTCATTTCAACCGAGCGTTAGCGAGCGGAGAAATCTCAAAACAAGGCACAATCCCCCTTTATTCCCCCTTTACACAAGGGGGACATGAAAAAGGCAGAGATTTATCTGCCGTTTCCCGTAGGGAACCCTCGGCATAGTGTCGTCGCTTCGCTCCTCGCGCGACTACGCTCGAAATGACAATGCGGAGTAACCTGTCATTTCGACTAAGCGAATGAAATGAGCGCATGGAGAAATCTATCCCACATTATAGGCTCCTTTGTGTAAAGGGAGCTGGCTTGACCGAACATATGTGAGGTCAAGGCTGAGGGGTTCGGCTACGCGATTTATATCGCATTGATTATTTCTGCCTTGACAAGGTTTGCCGCAAGGCAAACTTACAGGCGGCATCTTGTATCCTTCTATTATTTTTGGCGCGGAGTATCTTCCGCGCCTGCGTACTATTATACAATTATAAAAAACTTAAAGTCAAGCGTTATTGGCCGTTCTTACGGGTAAAATTAAATACAGCGCGTTTATATCCTGACTGTTTGTGCAGATGAACGGCTGCACCTGGTTGTTGAACGAAAGTTTTATCACGTCTTCCGAAAGGGCGTTTACCGCGTCTGTTATGAACTTGGAGTTCATGGCGATGCGTATGTCGTGCCCCTCCACTTCGGCCTTTACCGGCTCCTGCACGTTGCCTATTTCGGAATTGGAAGATATCTCTATTCTCCCCGCGGAGATATCGAAGATTATAAGGCTGTTTTTATCTGAGCGCACGAGTATGGCGGCGCGCTCTATGCTGCTGCGTAAGGCCGTCTTGTCCACGGTGACGACGGTGGAAAAGCTCTTGGGTATGATGTTCTCCTTTTTGATGAATTCGCCGCCGTACAGCCTTGAGGTGAGCACGGTGTCGTCCACCGACACGAGTATCATGCCGCGCTGAACGAATATCTCCGTTTCGCCCTCTGAAGGGAGCATCTTTTCCATCTCCGAAAGCGTTCTTGCGGGGCAGATTATGTCCAGGTCGGCGGTGGCCGACTTTACGGGAGCCGTTATGGTGGCCAGCCTGAACCCGTCGAGGGCGGTCACGCACACGCTTCCGTTCTTTATAAGGAACTGGCAGCCCTTTAAGTTGGGGCGCGAATCGTCTGTAGCGCAGCAGAAAGTGGTGGAATTTATCACCTTTTTAAGGTCGGCAACGTCCATCTTAAAGCTGTTTTCGCTTATATCGGTGCTTATCTTAGGGAAATCGTCTGCGGCGAGCACCTGCATGTACGACTGGCTGTCGGCATATCCTATCTCCATCCTTCCGCCCTCTACCGAAAGGGTTATCTGCACGTCCTCAAGCTTTTTTATAAAGTCGGAAAAATATCTGCCTGGCACGCAGATCTCTCCCTCTTCATACACCTCGGCCTTTATAGTCTGCTGTATGGATATTTCGCCGTCTGTCGCCGAAAGGGTGAGTTCGTCGTTGCGGGCGGATAGCTTTATACATTCCAAAAGGGGCACGGTGGTGCGCACGGCGCACGCCTTTACCACCTTTAAAACGGCTTCTGAAAGGTTTATTCCTTCGCAAACTGTCTTCATGTGTCTTCCTGCCTTTGAATTGATTTATATTTTTGCTCTCTGCCCCTCTGCGGGCGCATGCGGGGACAGACTATGTTAGTTAGTTTATTTATTAAAAAATTAAATGGTAGTAGTATTATTAGTGGCGGTGGAATTATGGATAACTCTTTCGCCCCGCCGCCCGTTTTGTATGTTACGAATACTATAATATCAAATATGCCGCCAAAAATCAAGTTAAATGAGCTTTTTTTGAGGGGCGCGGATGTGAAAATAACGGTTGATAAAGTTGTGGAAAGGCTGTGGAAAAGTGTGGGCGGTTCTGTGGATTGGTTGATAAAAAAATTACCGCCATTTTGGGGGGATTTTGCTGAATTTTGCCGAAAAAGGCAGTTATCCACAAACTCACCGTCAAAAAAGGGGCTGTGGAGAGAAGTTGTATACATTTCCCGTATCCCTTTAAAATGGACGGCATGGCGGCTTTTTTGGCGCAAAAGTGATTGAAATGACGTCGCGGACGTGGTATAATGTATTTCGCGGCGCACCTGTATGTGCGCAGTTATCAACTTTGTTTTGGTGGAAAAGTGACTTATAAAGACGGTTTTGTGCCGCCCGAAGGCAGCGACATGCTGCTTAAGCAGTTCTTCGGGCTGATATCCGACTACAACAACAAGATCAACCTTACGGCAATAACCGGCGAGCGGCAGTTCTTTATCAAGCATGTGTGGGACAGCCTTGCCGGGCAGAAGTACTTCCCCGCGGGCGCCTCCGTAGCCGAAGTGGGTTCGGGCGGGGGGTTCCCCTCGCTGCCATTGAAGATCTGCCGCCCCGACCTTTTTTTCACGCTCTTCGAGAGCGTGGGAAAAAAGTGCGCTTTTTTGAAGCTTGCCGCAGACAGCCTTGCCCTTGACGGCGTTGAAGTGGTGAACTGCCGCGCCGAAGATGCGGGAAAGAACGGAAAATTCCGCGAAAAGTACGACGTATGCTGCGCCCGCGCCGTGGCAAGGCTGAATACCCTTCTCGAATATTGCGCGCCGCTTGTAAAAGTGGGCGGCAGGGTGGTGGCATACAAGGGCGACGCCGCCGAGGAGATCGAGGAGGCCGCCAATGCCGCAAAGCTGCTTGGCCTGGAGCTTGAGTGCGCGGAGCATTACAACCTGCCCGAGGGCGAAGGGGCGCGCACGCTGGCAGTTTACAGAAAAATAAAGCCCACGCCGCCAAAATTTCCGCGCGGACAGGGCAAAGAGAGGAAGGATCCGCTTTGAAAGAAAACAGTTGCGCCTTTTCCGGGCACAGGCTTTTGGGGGACGACTTCGACAGGCAGCTTCTGGAGCGCGTCACCGAAGGGCTGATGAAGCGCGGCGTGCTCACATTTTACTGCGGAATGGCAAAGGGTTTCGACCTGGCCGCCGCAGAGACCGTTTTAAAGTTCAGGGACAGGTACGGCGCAAAACTTGTGGCGTGCATACCATACGAGGGGCAGCCCGAACGGTTTTCTTCGTCGGACAGGGAGAGGTATTTAAACATACTTGAATACTGCGACGAAAAGGTGGTTTTTTCAAAGAACTATAACCGCTGCTGCATGCACGCGCGCGACAGGTATATGGCAGAAAACTGCGGGGTGCTTGTGTGCTATCTTCGGAAAAAGAGCGGCGGCACGTTCTATACCGTGAACTATGCCCGCACATTGGGAGTGAAGATAATAGAGGTCTGAATAAAGGTCTGAAGGGTTGGCAAAGTTCTGAAAGGCCGGCAAAATCTGACCTTCGCGCAGCGTTTGAGTGGCATGTATTTTGTGAAATTATGTAGTATGCCGCAAAAAAAATGCTGCGGGCTTTGTGTTGAAACGGCCCTGCCTTGCAGAAGATTTTGTATGTAATTAAAAAGGTTGTAAAACAAAATAAAAAAGGTCTTGCGAATTTCAGCAAGGCCTGTTTTTATTGTAAAAATAATCAAAAAAATGTGAAAATAAAATGCGGTTTTTTCAGTTAGTAGACCGAAAAACCGTTATATGTATTATTTGGGTGTATTAATG
>ERZ1090869.542-NODE-542-length-20292-cov-6.166576_pt1 | contig 20292 bp, 17 predicted proteins | sample MGYA00478474_ERZ1090869 | MGnify/ENA primary metagenome ERZ1090869 (study PRJEB33644, sample SAMEA5815748) | chicken gut metagenome | biome: Chicken; feature: Gastrointestinal Tract; material: Caecum | place: Ireland | collected 2019-01-01 | study: A study of the... | reverse complement strand
CGGCGCGTTCTGGCGGAGCCTTCGCGGCAAAACCGTTTTCGGGGGCCAGCTCAGCCGGGTCAAAACACCGTGTCCGGCGGATCTGGCTGCACACGATTACGCGGCCCGGGAAGAATTCGCTGTCCGAAACGCCTGCCTCACGGCGGAAGGAGCCGTGGAGATCGCGCTGCGCGAATCCGAACGCGCGATTGCCGGCAGCGCGTGCCTGGTGGCCGGATATGGCCGTATCGGGCGTGCACTTGCGCAGCTTCTGCGCGCCATGGGTGCGCGCGTGACAGCCAGCGCCCGGAAACCAAAGGATATCGCCTGGATTGAGGCGAGCGGCTGCCGCGCCGTGCAGACTTCCCGGGTCGGTTCCGGGGAGGAACCGTATGATCTCGTGTTCAACACCATCCCGGCGCCGGTTTTCACCCGCACTGTGCTGGCACGGCTGAAGACGGGCTGCATTGTGATCGATCTCGCCTCTCTGCCGGGCGGCGTGGATTTTTCCGCAGCAAAGGATCTGGGCCTGAAGGCCGTGCAGGCGCTTTCCCTGCCGGGCAAAACGGCGCCGGAATCCGCCGCGGAGATCATCAAGCAAACCGTTTATACCATTCTGGAGGAGGAAAAGCGATGAGAGAGATAACGCTGGGCTTCGCCATGTGCGGGTCTTTCTGCACGTTTGAGGCGGCCATGGATCAGCTTCGCGGCCTTGTGAAAGCCGGGTATCAGGTGATCCCCATCATGTCGCAGAATGCATATGGAACGGATACCCGTTTCGGCCGGGCCTGCGACTTTGTGTGGGAAGCGGAGGATATCTGCGGCAGAAAAGTCATTCACTCCATTGTGGGTGCGGAGCCTCTCGGCCCGAAAAATATGGTCGATGCGCTCGTGATAGCGCCCTGCACCGGCAACACATTGGCGAAGCTTGCCTGCGGCGTTACAGATACCCCCGTTACCATGGCGGCAAAATCCTGCCTGCGCATCGGCCTGCCGGTTGTTCTTTGTCCCGCCACAAACGACGCTCTCGCCGCTTCGGCGCAGAACATCGGGCGTCTTCTGAATACCAAAAATGTCTATTTTGTGCCCATGCGGCAGGACGATCCGGCGAAAAAGCCGTCCTCGCTTGTCGCGGATTTCAGCCAGCTTCTGCCCGCCGTGGAATCCGCCCTCAAAGGCCGTCAGATTCAGCCGGTGTTCTGCAAATTGTGAACCACCCTTGCCTCCGCACGCGGAACATGATATGATAAAAAAGCGGCGCCGTACCGTTCCGCTTCAGGAAAATGCGGTTTGACCAACGGAACAAGCGGGATTTTCTCCCGCGGAGCTGAAAAAAAGGGAGTGTACAGCAGATGAGCGATTATCGGATTGATACGAAATGCATACATGCGGGTTACCACCCCGGCAACGGGGAGCCTCGCGTTCTGCCGATTGTGCAGAGCACGACATTCCGCTACGAAACCTCGGAGGCGATGGGCCGCCTTTTTGATCTGGACGACAACGGCTTTTTCTACACCCGCCTGGGCAACCCCACGCTTGATGCCGTGGAGCAGAAGATTGCCGCGCTGGAAGGCGGCGTGGGCGCCATGCTGACGTCCTCCGGTCAGGCTGCTTCGATGATGGCAATCATCAACATCTGCCATGCGGGCGATCACGTTGTGAGTTCGAGCGCCATTTACGGCGGCACCTTCAACCTGTTTTACAAGACGCTCAAGGAAATGGGCATCGGCTGCACCTTTGTGAATCCCGACAGCACGGAGGAGGAGCTGAACGCCGCGTTCCAGGATAATACGCGCTGCGTGTTTGCCGAAACGCTGGCGAATCCCTCGCTGGTCGTCACGGATTTGGAGCTTTTTGCCCGTGTCGCCCACGCGCACGGCGTGCCCCTGATTGTTGACAACACGTTCCCCACCCCCATCAATTGCCGTCCGTTCGAATTCGGCGCGGATATTGTCACCCATTCCACCACGAAGTATATGGACGGCCACGCTGTGCAGGTGGGCGGCTGCATTGTGGACAGCGGCAACTTTGACTGGAACAACGGCAAATTCCCCATGCTCACCGAGCCGGATGAGTCTTATCACGGCATTGTGTACACGGAGCGCTTCGGGAAAGCGGCCTATATCACGAAGGCGCGCACCCACCTCATGCGCGACCTCGGCGCGCAGGCCAGCCCCATGAATGCGTTCCTGCTCAACCTTGGCCTGGAAACGCTGGCTATCCGCATGGAGCGCCATTGCTCCAACGCGATGCAGGTTGCAAAGTTCCTGGAGAGCAATGATAAGATCAGCTGGATCAATTATCCGAGCCTCCCCGGCAACGCCTGCTATGAGCTGGCGCAGAAGTATATGCCGAACGGCACCTGCGGCGTTATCTCCTTCGGCGTGAAGGGCGGCAGAGAGGCAGCCATGCGCTTCATGGATTCCCTCAAGCTGGCCTCTGTGGTTACCCATGTAGCGGATCTTCGCACCTGCGTGCTGCATCCCGCCAGCACGACGCACCGCCAGATGAACGATGAGCAGCTCAAGGAAGCCGGCATCACGCCGGATCTCATCCGCATGTCTGTCGGTCTGGAGAATCCCGCCGACATCATCGGCGACATCGAGCAGGCCCTCGCCAACGTTTGACCCTTTTTAACCGTCAGAAATTCCGCAAAAAAAGAGGGACGCTTTGCGGCGTCCATCTTTTTTTGCGTTTCGTGCCTTCACTCCGTGAAGAAGCGCGCGCATTCACGAAACAGGATCTCGCGCTCCGGCCCCAGTGTGCAGACGTGCGGGCTGTTCGGAAGCTCGAGCAGAATCTTTTTCCGCGAAGAAGTTTCCGTCATGATCCATTCCGTGCTGCGGGGGTGGACGGTGCTGTCTTTCCCGGCCCGCACATTCAGGATTGGGCAGTGAATGCGGGGCAATCCTTTCCGTGCCAGGCGCATGAGCCAGTCGAGATCGGAAAGGCAGCGCACAGGCGTTTTCGAGTAAGTGTCGTTGTATTCTGCCAGGAAATCCGGGAAAACCTCCTTTCCTTCCCGGTCAGTGAAGAAGCGGATCACTGGCCACAGGGCATGCGAGAGGGGAAGCTTCTCGTTGTAAACGGAAAGCGCTGCGGCAATGGCGGCCACACGGCGCACAGGCCTTGTTTCCGCCAGCAGCAGGGCAAGCGCCCCGCCCATGGAAAGCCCTGCCACGCTCACGCGGCGGCACCGGCGGGAAAGTTTGTCGAACGCCTGCTGAGAGGCGCGGAACCAGTCAAACCAGCGCGTTTTGGCCATCTCCTCCGGCGTCAGCCCGTGGCCGGGCAGCAGGGGGGCATAAACGGTGAACCCCGTGTCACGGTGAAGCGATTCTCCCAGTGGGCGCATCGTGCCGGGCGTTGCGGTAAATCCATGCAGAAGCAGAATGCCGTCCTCTCGTGAGCCTTCCAAAGTGAAGGCCCGGCAAAGGGGATTTTGGGTCAAAGGTCCCATACAATCCTCTCCTTTCTTCTCCAGTATACAACAGAACGACGGAAAATGCGAGAGGAAACGTGCCGGTTCGCCGGCTATTCACACAATATTCAAAAGATTTGTCCTTTTATTCATTTCATGGATATGGTATAATAATACACAGCGCGGTCAGCCGCTTGCCGGCCTGGCTGCACACCGCCCGTTTCGGGCGTTCAGGAATGTATTTTAGAATGGAGATGAGACAGAATGGCAGGCATCGAACACCGAATGATCTGTGATGGCGTCGAATTCCTGGGTTTTCGTGACCCGAAGTTCAAGACGGCGCGCATGTCTGTTCATTTTCTCCTTCCCATGTGTAAGGAGGAGGCCTCCGCCAACGCCTTGCTGCCCTTCCTGCTGAGCAGGGCCAGCCGGGAATATCCCGATTTCACAAAGCTGGAGCAGCGGCTGGCGGAGCTTTACGGCGCAAGCCTCAGCGCGGATGTGGACAAGGTGGGCGACATGCAGGTGCTCTCCGTTGCGGCTTCCGGCCTGGCGGATTGCTATGCCCTTGAGGGGGAACCCGTCCTGCAGCATCTTGCCGACCTGCTGTGCAGCGTGCTGTTTGACCCGCTGCTGGAGGACGGGCTTTTTCCGCTGGACGGCTTTGAGCAGGAAAAGCGCCAGACCATTGAATTGATTGAGACGGAGCTGAATGAGAAACGATCCTATGCCCGCCAGCGCTGCGAATCGCTGATGTGCGCGGAGGAGCCTTATGGCCTGAGTCGATACGGCACCAGGGAAGAGGTGGCTGCGCTGGAACGCCCACAGCTCACGGAATCGTGGAAGCATGTGGTCGCGCATGCGCCCGCCCGTGTGATTGTAATGGGAAACTGCGAGCTTGAGCCTCTTTATGAGCGGTTCTGCCGGGCATTCCGCGCGCTTTCGCGCGGGGCGCTGGTCCTCTGCGAAACGCACAATCGCCCTGCCGCCCCGCAGGTGCGCGAGGTGAAGGAGGAGCTGCCTGTGGCGCAGGCCAAGCTCGTCATGGGCTTCCGCACAGGCATTTTCCAGCCGCAGAAAGAGGTGGCCGCCATGCGCATGGCCATGACCATCTTCGGCGGCACGCCCAGCTCCAAGCTGTTTGTGAACGTGCGCGAAAAGCAGAGCCTCTGCTATTACTGCGGCGCGTCCTACAACAGCATGAAGGGCATCGTGCTTGTGCAGAGCGGTGTGGAGGAGAAAAACATCGAGAAAGCACGCGCGGAAATTCTGAAACAGCTCGCCGAACTGCAGCGGGGCCGGTTCACGGAGGAGGAATGGTCTGCCGCGAAGCTCAGCCTGCTCAATGCCTACCGCACGACGGCGGATTCGTTGGGCGCCCTGTCCGGCTGGCTGCTCACGCAGTCGCTCAGCGGGCGTCCGCTCACGCTGGAGGAGGCTGCAGCGGAAATGGAAGCCGTCACGCGCGAGGAGATCGTCGCCGCAGCCAATCAGCTTGCGCTGGATACCGTTTACTGTCTGGTAGGGAAGGGGGCGGCAGTATGAGCGCAGCCATCAGGGAAATCCGCAACGACCGGGTGCGGGAACACTATTATGAGATCGATCATCCTTCCGGCCTGCGGATTTTGCTCTATCCGAAGGAACACAACAGTTCCACCTACGCCGTGTTCGGCACGCATTACGGTTCTATTGACACCACCTTCCGCGTGGAGGGAGAAGAGCCCTGCACCGTGCCGGAGGGCATCGCGCATTATCTCGAGCACAAACTGTTTGAAAGCGAAGACGGGGACGCGTTTGAGCGCTATGCCAAAACGGGTGCCTCCGCCAATGCCTATACATCCTTTGACCGCACCTGCTATCTGTTCTCCTGCACAGACCGCTTCTATGAGTCGCTGGAGATCCTGCTCGATTTCGTGCAGAAGCCGTATTTCACGGAGGAGACGGTGCGCAAGGAGCAGGGTATCATCGGCCAGGAGATCCGCATGTATGACGATGACCCGCAGTGGCGCGTGATGTTCAACCTGCTCGATTCTCTTTACCACACTCACCCTGTGAAAATTGACATTGCCGGCACGGTGGAGAGCATTGCCAAGATCACGCCGGATTATCTTTACCAGTGTTACCGGACCTTCTATAACCTCCACAATATGGTCCTCTGTGTGGCGGGCCGGTTCGATGTGCAGAAGGTGCTTGACTTGTGTGACCGCCTGCTGATTCCCAGCAAGCCGCAGCGCATTGAGCGCATTTTCCAGCCGGAGCCACCGGGGATCGTGCGTTCGCGCGTGGAGGAAAAGCTTTCCGTTGCCATGCCGATGTTCCAGCTCGGCTTCAAGGAGTCGGTGACGGGCGCCGGGCGTATCACCACAGAAAAGGATGCGGCGACGGATGTCCTTCTGGAGGCGCTTGCGGGTGATGCCTCGCCCCTGTTCCGCCGCCTGCTGGATGCGGGTCTCATTAACGAATCTTCATTTGGCTATGAATATTTTGAGGGCGACGGCTATGCTTCCGTGATTTTTTCGGGCGATTCCCGCGATCCGGATCGCACGGCGGAGGCAATCCGCAGGGAGATTGCCTCCATGCGTGAAAACGGTCTCTCTCAGGAATCCTTTGAGCGCGCCAAAAAAGCTATCTACGGCAGGACGGTGGCCTCCCTCAACAGTGTGGAAAACATTGCGAACGGCCTTGCAGCCATGGCGTTCAGCGGGCGCGGGCTGTTTGAATATTTTGATTGTGTTGCCAATCTCACGCGCGAGGATGTGGTCCGCCGTCTGGAGGAGCAGCTTCTTCCGCAGTACAGCGCCCTTTCGGTGATTCTCCCTCTCGACGAATCGTGAGGGAGCGGTTTTTTCCGTCGTCCCAGCGCCGCGGGCGGGACGGTATCCTCTTTCATTTTTCCGCGGAGAAATGGTGAAACATATGTATCAGGTAACCTTTCCCGGGCTGGGTATCGAATTTGACGTGAACCCGGTCGCCTTTGAGTTTGGACCCGTTCAGATTGGTCCGTTTGAGTTCGGTACAGTGTACTGGTACGGCATCATCATTGCCGTCGGTCTGATTCTGGCTTTCCTCTATGCCAGCCTGAGCTGCAAAAAAATGCATATCAATGAGGATAAGCTCCTCAACTGCGTGATCGCCGGCGTTATTTTCGGCATAATCGGTGCCCGCTTGTATTATGTGATTTTCTACCCCGGCGATACGTACCGCAACGATCCCATCCAGATCTTCAACATTCATCAGGGCGGCCTCGGCATTTACGGCGGCGTGATTGCGGCTCTGCTCGCCGGCGCTGTCACCGCAAAGATCTGCAAGATGAAAGTCGGCGCCGTGCTCGATGTGGCTGCGCTCGGTTTCCTGATCGGCCAGGGCATCGGCCGCTGGGGCAATTTCTTCAACCAGGAAGCGTTCGGCAGTGAAACCTCTCTGCCCTGGGGCATGCAGAGCGAGGCAACGGAGCTTGTCGCCTCCGGTCCGGTGCACCCCTGCTTCCTCTATGAGTCCATCTGGTGTCTGCTCGGCTTTGTGCTGCTGCACATTTTCACGCGCAGGCTCCGCCATTACGACGGTCAGACGTTCCTGCTCTATATGCTCTGGTACGGATTCGGCCGCTTTTTCATCGAGGGCATCCGCACTGACAGTCTCATCATCCCCGGCACGGGCCTGCGCGTGTCCCAGGTGGTTGCGCTGGCCTCCGTCGCGGTTGCCATTGTGCTGCTGATCGTCTTCCGCTCCCGCACGTCGCTTTCCGGCTGCGGCGCGAAAAAGATTATGGCGATGAATGTCGTGTCGGATGAAGTGCCGGAAACAACGGACGGGGCGGATGAGGACGACGGCAAAAGCACGATTTTCGGGGATCTGCCCATGGAGGATCTGATTTCCGACGAGGGGGACGCCCTTGCTTCCGGTGAGAAAAAGGACGAGCCGGCCCGGAAAGAGGAAGAGAACAAGGAAGAGGAGAAAAAGGAGGAGAACAGCGTTGGCGGTCAGAATTGACGGAAAAGCCGTTGCGGCCACTGTGCGTGCCGGTGTGGCGGAAGAGGTTGCCGCCCTGAAAGAAAAGGGTATTTTCCCCGGCTTGGCCGTCGTCATTGTGGGCGACGATCCGGCTTCCCGCACCTATGTGAACAACAAAAAGAAGGCCTGTGCGGAAACGGGCATCTATTCCGAAGAATATGCGCTTCCCGCTTCCACTACGCAGGAGGAACTGCTCCGGCTTGTGGAAACGCTGAACCAGAAGAAGGACATCCACGGCATCCTTGTGCAGTCGCCGTTGCCGGACGGGCTCGACGAGGAGGCCGTTGTGGAAGCGATCAGCCCGCAGAAGGATGTGGACGCGTTCCACCCCGAAAATGTGGGCCGCATCATGATCGGGAATTTCCATTTCCTTCCCTGCACGCCGGCAGGCGTAATGGAGCTGCTGCGCTCGCAGAACATTGAAGTGGCGGGCAAACGCTGTGTCGTGATCGGCCGCAGCAACATCGTCGGTAAGCCGATGGCCATGCTTCTGCTTCACCAGAACGGCACCGTCACCATCTGCCACAGCAAGACGCAGAACCTGGCGGAGATCTGCCGCAGCGCCGATATTCTCGTCGCGGCGGTGGGCAAGCCGAAGTTTGTCACGGCAGACATGGTGAAACCAGGCGCCGTGGTGATCGACGTCGGCATGGATCGCGATGAAAATGGCAAACTCTGCGGCGACGTAGATTACGCGAACGTTGAGCCGAAGGTTGGCTACATCACGCCGGTTCCCGGAGGCGTGGGTCCGATGACGATCGCCATGCTGCTGAAGAACACAATCACAGCCGCCAAGCTTCAGAACGGATGGCAGTATGAGGCGTAAGGCGGCACGCCAGATGAGGGTGAGCACGCGTTGAGCAAACTATTGGACAGGATACACAGCCCGGAGGATCTGCGCAGCCTGACCCCTGAGGAGCTGCGGCGGCTCAGTGTGGAAATCCGCACGCTGATCATTCGGACGGTGTCTGAAAACGGCGGCCACCTTGCCTCCAATCTCGGTGCGGTGGAGTTGACCATTGCCCTGCATTATGTGTTTCCTTCCCTGAACGACAGAATTGTGTGGGACGTTGGCCATCAGTCCTATACACATAAAATTCTCACAGGGCGCAGCGATCGGATTGGCACCATCCGCACCCAGGGCGGTCTTTCCGGTTTCCCGAATCGGGAGGAAAGCCCATATGATCCGTTTACAGTCGGCCATGCCAGCACTTCCATCTCCATGGCGCTTGGCCTTGCGGAGGCCAAGCGGCTGGCCGGGGAACCAGGCAACGTTGTTGCCGTGATCGGCGACGGCGCGCTGACGGGCGGCTTGGCGTATGAAGGCCTGAACAATGCTGGCCGTTTCCCGGGAAATTTTATGGTGGTCCTGAATGACAACACCATGTCTATTTCCCGGAACGTGGGCTCGATGGCCGGCTACCTCGCCACCATTCGCACAAAGCCGGGATATCTCCGCGCGAAGAGCAGGGTGGAGCGGGTGCTCGATCACATCCCCGGCATCGGACCGCGCATCCACCACGGCGTGTCCAGGATGAAATCCGCCGTCAAGAGGCTGCTCTACAGGAGCACCCTGTTTGAAGATATGGGGTTTCGGTACTACGGCCCCTTCGACGGGCATAATATTGATAAGCTCATTGAAGTATTCGAGCATACGCGTGAAATCCAGCACCCGATGCTGATACACGTCATCACCGACAAGGGAAAAGGCTATTCGTTTGCAGAGCAAGATCCGGGCGCGTTTCACGGTGTCTCGCCATTTGACGTTGCCACAGGGGAGACGCCCGTTTCCGGAGACAATTTTTCTTCCGTGTTCGGCAATCTGCTGTGTGAGCTTGCAGAAAAGGATGAGCATATCTGTGCCGTGACGGCAGCCATGGAACTCGGAACCGGGCTTTCCGGTTTTGCGTCCCGTTTCCCGTCCCGATTCTTTGATGTCGGCATTGCAGAGGAGCACGCCGTTGCGTTCTGCGGCGGCTTGGCGGCGGGAGGGCAGCTCCCTGTCTTTGCGGTTTACTCCACCTTCCTGCAGCGGGCCTATGACCAGATCGTCCACGATGCCTCGCTGCAGAATGTTCATCTGGTCCTTGCGGTTGATCGGGCGGGCATTGTGGGGGAAGACGGCGAAACACACCAGGGTGTGTTTGACACTGCGTTTTTGGAGGCAATCCCGAATGTCACCGTGTTTTCCCCCAGCTATTATGATGATCTGCGGCTGGATCTGAAAAAAGCGCTCTATGAGTGCAGCGGTGTGGCGGTTGTGCGGTATCCTCGCGGACGCCAGCTTTTCCGCCCGCACGATTACTGGCCCGGCCGCCTGTTTTATACGGCTGCGGAAGCGGCAGATCCCTCTCAAATCATCCTGGTTTCCTATGGCAGGCTTTTCGCCTTTACATATGAAGCTTGTGACGCACTGCGCGCATCAGGCTTTGATATTTCCTGCATGCGTCTTGACCCCATTCTTCCGCTTTCGGCAGAGGTTGTAAAGAGGATTGCCTTGTCGGCTGAAATTTTCTTCTTTGAGGAAGGAATGGAGGCGGGCGGCGTTGGGGAGCACCTGAACCTGCTCCTCTCCCGCGCTGGCTGGAACGGCGCTTTCCATTTGAAGGGGATCTGCGGGTTTGTCAAGCACGCGCCCATGGAAAAAACACTTGCCGGGCTTGGCCTCGATGGCCGTGCCATGGCGGATTTCGTACGATCGGAGTGCAGAACGTGTCAGAGAAAAGAAGGATAGACGCTCTTTTGGTTGAGCGCGGCCTGGCGCCCAGCAGGGAGCGGGCCAAGCTTCTCATTATGGAGGGGCTGGTCTATATCAACCATCAGAAGACAGACAAGGCGGGTGACACCGTCCCTGCAGATGCTGAGGTGGAAGTGCGCGGCAAAGGGCTTCCCTATGTCAGCCGCGGCGGCCTGAAGCTGGAAAAGGCGATGGCCCAGTTCCCGATTGTGCTGGACGGCAAGATCACGATGGATATCGGCGCGTCAACCGGCGGCTTTACGGACTGCATGCTGCAGAACGGAGCGGCCCGCGTCTATGCCGTCGATGTCGGATACGGCCAGCTCGCATGGAAGCTGCGCACCGATCCGCGCGTGGTGAATCTGGAGCGCACGAATGTGCGCTATCTCACAGCCGAGCAGGTGCCGGAGCAGGTGGATTTCTTCAGCGTCGATGTGTCGTTTATCTCGCTTTCACTCGTGCTGCCAGCCGCGTTCCCGTTCCTGCGGGAGAACGGCGAGGCGGTGTGCCTGGTGAAGCCCCAGTTTGAGGCGGGCCGCGGCAAGGTGGGGAAAAAGGGCGTGGTGCGCGATCCCGCCGTACACCGGGAGGTATTGGAAAAGGCGGTCGGCTATGCGCTTTCGAGCGGTTTTTCCCCGCTCGGGCTCACTTATTCTCCTGTCAAGGGGCCTGAGGGAAACATTGAATATCTTTTGTATCTCAGACGCGAGGCGCAGCCGCGCGCCGGAGAACTGCCGGAGCTTTCGGAGCTGGTGGAGGAATCCCATCGCGTGCTGAACGGCGGTGGCACGGTATGAAGATTTTGATTCAGCCGAACCTCACCAAGGCGGGTGCGGCGCGCCACACAGCCCGCGTGATTTCCAGGCTGTCGGAGCTCGGCGTTGCCTGTCTCATGGAAGAACAGTTCCGCTTTGCGTTTGACGGCTTGCCCCTCGCCTTTTGTGAAGAGCCGTCCGACGGCTTTGCCGCCTGCGATGTTGTGATCGCGGTCGGCGGGGATGGTACGATTATTCGATCCGCCAAGGATGCCGCTGCGTTCGGCAAGCCTGTGCTGGGTGTCAATGTCGGGCGGCTCGGTTTTGTGGCAGGCCTCGAAACGGATGAGCTCGATCGTCTTCCTCTTCTGATGGAGGGGGAATATCTTGTCGACGAGCGTATGATGATCGAGGTCCGGCTCGAGCGGGAAGGGGAAGCGTTTTCCTATTACGCGCTGAACGACGTTGTCATGGCGCGCGGCGCGCTCTCGCGCATCCTCGATTTCCGCGTGCTCCTTAACCGGAGCCACGTGGGCGATTACCGGGCAGATGGGCTTATCGTCTCCACGCCTACCGGCTCTACCGCCTATTCGCTTTCGGCGGGCGGGCCGGTGATCGATCCGGGCATGCGCTGCCTGCTGCTCACGCCGATCTGCCCGCATTCCCTTTTTACAAGACCCGTTGTGTTTGGGGAAGGTTCCTGCCTGAGCCTGCAGGCCAGCTCCACAGAGGACGGCGTGAACTGCTACCTCACGGTGGACGGCCAGATTTCCATTCCGATGAAAGACAACGAGCCTGTTCTCTGCCGGAAGGCGGAGCGCGCCGCAAGGCTTTTGAAGCTGAAAAGCACCAACTTTTATGAAGTGGTCAATAAAAAGCTTGCAGAGAGGAGAAGCTGAATGAAAAAGAGACGACATGAAAAAATCCTGCAGCTCATCGCCAGCCATATGGTGGATACGCAGGAAGAGCTTCTTCGGCTGCTGCGGGAAGAAGGGTATGAAGTCACGCAGGCCACCGTCTCGCGCGATATCAAGGAGCTTCGCCTTGTCAAGACACAGACGGGAAACGGGCGATACCGCTACACAGCCCCAAAAGACGGCGCGCGCGATATTTCCTCCCGCTTTTTCTCGCTGTTTTCGGAAAATACGGTTTCCGTGCAGAGCGCCTGCAACATTGTGGTGATCAAGTGCCTCACAGGCATGGCGCAGGCCGTGTGTGCCGCCATGGATTCCCTGCATTGGGAGGGCATCGTCGGCACGCTTGCCGGAGATGACACCATCCTTGCCGTGATGCAGGATGAGGCCTGCGCCAGGCGCTTTGTGGAAGAGCTGCGCCGGATGATGGGGTGACATTCCATGTTGTCTGAATTGTATATCGAAAACATTGCCGTGATTGAAAAAGCCACAGTCCGCTTTCAGCAGGGCCTCAATATCCTCACGGGTGAAACGGGCGCGGGCAAATCGATTGTGATCGATTCCATCCATGCCGTTCTGGGCGAACGTGTGTCGCGGGATCTGGTGCGCACCGGGGCGAAGGCCGCTTTTGTAAGCGCTTCCTTTGAAGGGCTTTCTCCTGCCGTGCTGGAAAAAGCCCGCGAGCTGGGCGCGGAGCCGGAAGAGGGTGTGCTGCTTCTGCAGCGCACCCTCTCGGCGGAGGGGAAAAGTTCCTGCCGTGTGAACGGCCGGCCGGCTGCTCTTTCCGTGCTGCGCGAGCTGGGGCGGATGCTGCTTTCCATCCACGGTCAGCACGATGCCTATGAGCTGCTCTCGCCGGAGCTCCACCTGGCGTATGTGGACCGCATGGGGGAAACGGCGGAGCTGTTGGCCTCCTATCAGTCGGCTTACCGTGAGATGGAGCAAAACCGGCATCAATGGGAGAAGCTGCAGATGGATGAGGGCGACAAGGCGCGCCGGATCGATCTGCTGCAGTATCAGGTTCAGGAGCTGGAGGATGCAGCCGTACAGGTTGGGGAGCGGGAGGAACTGACCGCCCGCAAAACGCTGTACCAGAACAGCGGTAAAGTTTCCGCGTCGCTTGAACAGGCCCGTCTCTGCCTGGAAGGCGGCGAGGAAGGGGGAGGCGCTGTCTCGGAGGTACAGGAGGCTGCCGCTGCGCTGGGAGACGCAGCGCGCTTTTTCCCGGAGCTGCAGGAAGCGGCGGATCGGCTCGATGCCCTTTCCTATGACCTGCAGGACTGCCGCGATTCCCTGCGCGACTATGGCAGCCGCCTCGATTACGATCCCGCTCAGCTCGAACAGATCGAAGAGAGGCTCGATTTGCTGTACCGCCTCGGCCTGAAATACGGCGCCACGGAGGAAAAGATGCTGGCCTATCTCGACAACTGCAGGGCGGAGCTGGAAACCATCTCCCTCTCGGAGGAGCACATGGCGGAGTATGCAGAGGCCTATCGCGCTGCCAAAAAACAGGCCCGCGCGCTGGCTGAGGAGCTTTCCAAACGGCGGCGGAAAGCGGCGCGCGATCTTTCTGCCCGCGTGCAGGAGGAACTCCGTTTTCTCGATATGCCGAACGTGCGTTTTGAAGCGCAGCAGACGCCGGGTGAACTCAGTCCCACGGGTGCGGATCGGTTGCAGTTCCTTGTCTCCACCAATCCCGGCGAACCGCCGAAGCCGATGGCGAAGATCGCCTCCGGCGGTGAGCTTTCCCGTATCATGCTGGCGCTCAAGACGGTGCTGGCAGATCGCGATGTTGTGGGCTCCATGATTTTCGACGAGGTGGATGCAGGCGTCGGCGGCAGCGCGGCCAACAAGGTGGGCCGCAAACTCAAGCAGGTTTCCCGCAGCCGCCAGGTCATCTGTGTCACACATTCCGCACAGATCGCCGCCATGGCGGACACTCATTTCCAGATTGAGAAAAAGGTTTCCGGCGGGCGGACATACACCGCCGTGCGTGCGCTTTCGGAAGAGGAGCGGCAGGCTGAGGTGGCCCGCATGATCGGAGGATCGGAGGTCACGCCCCTCACGCTGCAGAATGCGGCGGAGATGATTCGGCTGGCGCAGTCCTTCTGATTCGTGTCCTTTGATGCGCTGCCCTGCCGCCGGAAAGGGCTTGACTTTTCCAGGAAGCACGATATAATAGGGATATCGGCTGGGAAGGGAAGAAGTACCCCGCCGCCTTCTTTTCAGAGAGCCTGCGGCTGGTGGAAGCAGGCAGGAAGGGCGGGAGAAATACATCCCGGAGCCGCCGGGTGGAACGCGGAGTATTCCGCCAGTAGATCCGGCCGTGTGCGCCCGTTACCGCGCAAGGGTATGTTTGTACCCATGAGGCCGCAGTCGTGAGGCTGTGGTGAACTGAGGTGGTACCGCGGTTTATGCCGCCCTCTGCATCAAAACGCAGGGGGCGTTTTTCATGCCCCCGAAGATGGAGGTTTCAACATGGGAGTATTTGATGAACTGCAGGCAAGAGGATTGATTGCTCAGCTCACGAACGAGGAGAAAATCCGCGATCTGATCAACAACGGCAAGATCACATTCTACATCGGCTTTGACCCCACGGCGGACAGCCTGCATGTCGGCCATTTTGTGCAGATCATGGTCATGGCGCATATGCAGCGGGCCGGCCATGTGCCGATCGCACTGTTCGGCGGCGGCACGGGCATGATCGGCGACCCCTCCGGCAAGACGGACATGCGCAAAATGCTCACGCGCGAGACGATCGAACACAACATCGCCTGCTTCCAGAAGCAGATGGCCCGGCTCATCGATTTTTCGGACGGCAAGGCCATCATGGCGAACAACGGAGACTGGCTCCTGAACCTGAACTACATTGATTTTCTGCGCGAAGTGGGCGTGCATTTCTCCGTGAACCGCATGCTTGCCTGTGAGTGCTACAAGCAGCGCCTGGAGCGCGGCCTCTCCTTCTTTGAGCTGAACTACATGCTCATGCAGAGCTACGATTTCCTCGAGCTGAACCATCGCTACGGCTGTGTCATGGAGCTCGGCGGTGATGATCAGTGGAGCAATATCATCGGCGGCGTGGAGCTTCTTCGCAGGAAGGAAGGCAAGGATGTTTACGGCATGACCTTCACCCTGCTCACCACCAGCGAGGGCAAAAAGATGGGCAAAACAGAGAAGGGCGCCGTCTGGCTTGATCCGGAAAAGACGTCTCCCTTCGATTTCTATCAGTACTGGCGGAATGTGGACGACGCAGACGTCATCCGCTGCATGAAGATCCTCACGTTCCTGCCGCTTGAGGAGATTGAAAAGTATGCAAAGTTGGAGGGCGGCGAGCTGAAACGCGCGAAGGAAACCCTTGCGTTCGAGGTTACCAAGCTGATCCATGGCGAGGAGGAAGCCGTGAAGGCGCAGGACGCAGCCCGCGCGCTGTTCGGCAGCGGTGTGAGTGCGGACAACATGCCTTCCGCTTCCGTTCCGGCTTCCCTGTTTGAGGGCGGTGACGCAGGCCTGCTCGACGTGCTGCTGGCCGCGAAGCTGATTCCCTCCAAGAGCGAAGGCCGCCGCCTGGCGGAGCAGGGCGGCCTTATGGTGGACGATCGCCGCGTGGAGAGCGCTGCCGAACGTCTGCCGCTCTCCACGTTTGAAAAGGGATACATTCACGTGAAGAAGGGCAAGAAAGTCCATCTGAAGATTACGATTGAAGCCTGAGCAATCGCTTGGGCGCGGCCGGAAGCAGCTTCCGGCCGTTACTTTTCGATCGCCCTTGTGCGGTCGGGAAAGGAAAACAGCGCGCCTGCCGCGCTGAGACAACGCGATGCAGAAAGAAACCTGGGGGAGGCGTGCGCTCTGGCTGCTGCCCCCGGCCGTCACACTGGCACTGCTTTCGGCCGTCTTTTCCGTTTACGGCCTGTTCCCCTTCGGCAGCAACACGATCTCCTGGTGTGACATGAATCAGCAGACGCTTCCGCTGCTCATGGATTTCAAGGATATTCTCAGCGGCAGCGCTTCCCTGTTCCTGAACCAGCAGAACGCAGGCGGCATGAATTTCTGGGGCGTGTTCCTCTATTATCTTTCCAGCCCGTTTTCTTTCCTCGTGCTGATTGTGGAAAAGGCGGATTTCTTCCGGCTGGCCAACGTCCTGGTTGCGCTGAAAATGGCTGCTTGCTCGGTCACGGCTTTTGCCTTTTTCCGCCGCCGTTTTTCGCGCCTTTCCGCTGTGCAGGCGGTTGTGCTCAGCGTGCTCTACGCTTGTTCCGGCTATGTTCTCATGTATTACCAGAACATTGTTTGGCTTGACACGGTGTATCTGTTCCCGCTTTTTCTTTTGGCGCTTCTTCGCCTGGCAGAACAGGAAAAACCGGCCGCTTACATCGCTGCCCTCACGGCGCTGCTCGCCGTGCAGTTTTATCTCAGCTACATGGTGATCCTTTTCCTGATTCTGGGAAGCGGCATCTGGCTTCTCACGCAGAAAAAGGAAGCGCGCGGCAGGCAGGCGGTGCTGCTTGGCGTTTCCACCGCTTCGGCTGGCCTGCTCTCCGCGCCGGTGTGGCTGCCCTCGCTTCTGGAATACATGGCCTCGGCCCGCACGAACGATCTGCTGCAGAATCTTCGCGTGGGGAACCTTGTGTCTCATCTCGACACCACATTGCCAGTCGTGTTCAGCACGGCGGCCGTGGCGGCTGCGCTTGTGCTCACGCTCCTCTATTGGCGGCGTGCGTCCGGCGCCATCCGCACGGCGTTTGCGCTGTTTATCCTGCTGCTGCTTCCCCTCTTTGTGGAGCCGATTCACAAAATGTGGCACATGGGCAGCTATCAGGCGTTCCCCATGCGCTATGGCTTCATCACGGTGTTTCTCGGCCTCGCGCTCTATGCGTTTGTTCTCTCCGGGGAGGAAAAGCTGCCGGAAAGCCGGTTTGCGCGCTCGCCATTTCCTTTTTTCCTGGCATTGCTCGCCGTGGCGCTGCCATTTGTTGCCTCCACCGTGCTGCTGCATTTCCGGTTTGAGGATCTTTCCTCCTACACCAGCACGCTTTGGGGTTCTTCGGAGTCACTTTCTCTGCTTTTCCTGTTCTTTCTCCCCGCGTTTCTGGCCTGGGCCGTCCTGGGATTGTTTTTCCGGGAGGGGTTGCTGCCGCGCCGCGCCGTCTCCGTGCTGCTCTGTGTCCTGCTCTGCGTGGAAGTGCCCTTCCAGATGAGCGTCTATATGGGTTCTGCGGCGTCAAGCGCGGATCGCCAGGAGGCTGTTTTTGATCTGGAGGGAAAAGTGGAGGAGGATACGCTGTTCCGTGTGAAGAATGCGGAAAAAGACTTTGACGTCAACCTTCTCGGCGCCATCGGCTATCCGACGCTCAATCACTATACCTCGCTGACCTCGCAGTCCTTTCTGTTCGGGATGAAGAAGCTCGGCTATTCCTCCTACTGGATGGAGGTCAATTCCAACGGCGGAACGGCGCTGACGGATGCTCTGCTTGGCAACCGGTACACAGTTTACCGCATGGCGGACCTGCCGGAGGGGAGCGAGGTTGCCTATCAAAACGGCGTATATGCCATGGTGAAGGCCGGAATTTCCTTGCCCTTCGGGTTTTCTGTCCCTTCTTCTGCCGTTTCTTCTTTGTCCAATCTTTCTGACGAGGTTGTGCGCATGGATCTCCAGCAGGAAATCTTTGCGTCTGTTTTCGAGTCTTCGGAACAGCTGGTCACGGAGTATGAGCCGGAAGCGCTCGTGAATCTCACGGTGGACCGTGGGGAAAAATGGGAACTCACGCCGCAGTTGGAAAACGGCCGCGCCTATCTGCAGTACCGGATCGACGTGAAGGGGGAGCAGACGCTCTATTTCGATTGCTTTGATGAACTTCACAACTACCTTTATGAGCCGATCAACGGTTCCTTCCACGTCTTTGTCAACGGGGAGCTTGTGGAACAGGAGTATCCCTCGCAGTCAAGCAATGGGTTGGTGTGCCTCGGTTCTTTTGAGGAAGAATCCGTGCTGGTGCAGGTTGAGCTGCTCCGAGCATGCACCGCCCGTTCCTTCGGCGTCTACGGCATGGATTTGAACACGCTGCGCACCGCGTGTGAAAGCGTGCAGGGTGAGGGCCTGCGGGAGGAAAACGGGAAGCTTCTCGGCTCCTTCCAGGCGGAGGAGGGAGACTGGCTGTTTGTGCCCGTCTGCAATACGGGCGGCCTTTCCGCTGAGGTAAACGGCAAGGAAGCGGAGGTCGTTTCCGTATTGGACTGCTTCTTCGCAGTCCCGCTCGAAGCGGGGGAAAACCGTGTGGTGGTCTCCGCTTCTGCGCCCGGTCTGGCGTTCGGCCTTCTGCTTGGTGCAGCCGGGCTGCTTTGCGCCGTTGCTCTCGTGTGGTTCCTCAGGAAAAAGGGATACCCGCGTTTCTTCCGTTTCCTTGAACGCCCGGCCCTCATCCTGTTCACGTTTCTCTGGGCCGGCGTGTTCTTCGCCGTTTACCTGTTCCCGCTTATTCTTTTCTTCACGCGCTGACTGGAAACCTGTGTTAGCTGCCGCTTTACTGCGCGGGGCGGCCGATCGGACGGCACCATCTGTTTCTTTTGCTTTCAAAGAGAAGAAAGCGCGTGAAAAATGCTTTACTGCTCATTCTGCGGCATGGCTTTTCTTGGCCATGCCGTTTTCGATCTGCCGCAAAAAAAACGGACACATAATAAAAATGGAACCAAATTGGTCGTTCCGTTGTATATGAAGGCAAAAGGGGGGGTGAGAACATGACCATAGACGAATACATTCAGTTGTATGGCCCCCGCCTGTACGGCCTTTGCCTGACACTCTGCCGCTCTGAACCGGAGGCGGAGGATCTGTATCAGGAGACCTGGCTGCGCGTGGTGGAGCGGTTTCACCGCTATGATCCGGCGCGGGAATTTGAGCCGTGGCTCACCCGCATCTGTGTCAACCTCTATCGGAATCTGCTCCGCCGTCTTGTCCGCAGCCCCATCCGGCAGTCCTTTTCTTCCACGGAGGAGAAGGAAGCACTTCTCAATAGCGCGGCGTCTCCTCCGGTTCCGGCACGGGAGGACTATGCGGAGCTGCACAGCGCCATTGCCCGCCTGCCGGAAAAACTCCGTGTTGCCGTAATCCTTTTCTATTTTCGCGATATGGATATCCATTCTGCGGCGTCTATCCTGGGTGTCGCGCCAGGAACCATGAAATCCCGGCTCAACCGGGCTCGAGCACGTTTGAAGGAGGCGCTTCCCAATGAAACAGATTTATCACTTTGACCAGACGATCCCCCCTCCGCTTTCGGAGGCAAAACTCCGCGCAGAGCGGGAACGCCGTTTGTTAAGGCGTTCTCTGGCGATTATAGCGGTAGGCGCCATCCTGCTGTTTGCCGGTTTGGCCTGTTTTTTCCTCTACTTGGTCCCAATTGCACCAGAATTTTTTACTGTTTGTCTGTTTGCCCTGCTGTTGGCCGCGTTGGGCGGCTGTGCCATTCTGTTGGCTTGCCACTATGAAAGGAGGCTTCTTTGATGCTGGGGTATGGTATGATTTTTGTCCTGCTGTTGCTGCTTGCGTTTCTCATTTTGCTGGCTGCAATCGGTATTTATGTATATCGTGATGCAAAGGACCGGCAAATGAATGCGCTTCTCTGGACGTTGGTTGCAGTGGTTGCGCCTTTTCTGACAGGCTTTATTGTGTATCTCATCGTGCGCGGCGCGCATCCGAACCTGCGCTGTCCGCATTGCGGCACATCGGTGACCGAACGGTTCCTCGTTTGTCCAAGCTGCGGGGCCAAGTTGCGCCATGTCTGTCCATCCTGTTCTTTCCCAGTGGAGGAGGGCTGGAAGGTCTGCCCGCGTTGTGCCGCTCAACTGCCCGAAGATGGGGAAGCGATTACGCCGCCCAGACAGAAAAAGGACAGAGCGCTTGGTAAGATTTTGGCTGCTATCATTCTGGTTCCGCTTGTTCTCTTCGCTCTTAATCTTCTGTTGGTGACCGCATCCCCGTTTGGCGGCGGGGAAGCGGGTGGGGTGGGTGTTACCACTATGGAGGCAGGCGACTATCTGCAGACCATGCTGAACCCAGAGATCGAGTCCTGGCTGCAGGAATCCCAGTCCGGAGCGGCTGACGCATATGCGCTCCGGTACGAGACAGGGGAGGGGGAGGAACGCCGCGTGGAGTATCTCGTCTATGTGTCTGCCTGGGCCGGCGATGCAAGCTTTTCTATCGGCCAAACTTCAGACTTTTTCGGGCGTTATGTGGAGATTGACTGCAAAGACAACGGAGGCGGGAGTGAATCGTTCCTGATTGTCTCCGGCAACGGCGATCCGCTTCCGCAGCTTCGTTTGTCGTTTGGCGGCCACCCTGTCTCCTGCGAGGTGCGGGAGGTCGATTTTCCGCTGGACCCGGATGCCTGAAAAAGCAGAAAAAGGGCGGCGAGGCTCATCCTCGCCGCCCTTTTTGCATCGCTGTTTTTATTCCTGGCAGGCCTTCTCAATCGCAGTGAAGGCATC
>ERZ1090869.538-NODE-538-length-20385-cov-16.531727_pt1 | contig 20385 bp, 17 predicted proteins | sample MGYA00478474_ERZ1090869 | MGnify/ENA primary metagenome ERZ1090869 (study PRJEB33644, sample SAMEA5815748) | chicken gut metagenome | biome: Chicken; feature: Gastrointestinal Tract; material: Caecum | place: Ireland | collected 2019-01-01 | study: A study of the... | reverse complement strand
TCTACACTTATGCGATCGTCGGCAGCGTCAGATGTGTATAAGAGACAGCGCCCGATCTGCGTTATTATATGTTTTTACTGTGCCGAAAACTGGTCTTTGCCTACACCGCAGAGGGGGCACGCAAAGTCTGCGGGAACGTCTTCCCACTTGGTGCCGGGTGCAATGCCGTATTCGGGTGCGCCCTCTTCCTCGTTATACTCCCATCCGCAAACGTCGCATACGTAAGTCATGTGGTGATCCTCCGTTGTTTTTAATAATATCTTATCAAGATATATTATTATTTTAATTCAAACGACCTGTTTTGTCAAGAAAAATTTTCTGCAAGTCCGCCGTGTGCTCAAAATAAGCGCCGTGCGTCGGCAAGGCTATGCCGGTTTTATTGCGTATACCGCGTTGGTTGCGGCATATATGCGGGTCATTTGGCGCCGGATTTATTCAAAGTGCAGTTTGCTTACGGGGTAATACTTTGCAAGCCCGCCGCCCGAAGTTTCGCGGTAACTGTTCAAAAGGTCGCGCCCCGTGTTGTACATAGTCTTTACAATAAGGTCAAAACTTATTTTGCGCGAATCTGCCAAAAAATTTGCAAGGCTCAGCGCATTAATTGCCCGCATCGCCGCCACGGCGTTGCGCTCTATGCATGGTATCTGCACCAGCCCTGCAATGGGGTCGCAGGTAAGTCCCAGGTGGTGTTCCATTGCCACCTCTGCGGCGTATTCTATCTGGCCCAGCCCCATCTCAAACAGCTCTGCAAGCGCTGCCGCCGCCATGGAGCACGCCGAACCTATCTCTGCCTGGCAGCCGCACTCCGCGCCGCTTATAGAGGCGTTCGTCTTTATTATGTCGCCTATAAGCCCGCCGGTGGCCAGCGCGCGCACTATCTGGCTGTCGGTAAAGCCGCGCGTCTGCTGCATGTAATACAGCACGCTGGGCACAACGCCGCAGCTGCCGCATGTGGGCGCGGTGACTATAACGCCGCCCGCCGCGTTCTGTTCACTCACGGCAAATGCATACGAACACACCAGCCTGTTTTCCTTTGTCTGGGCAGATTCGTCTATGTGCCGCTGATTGTAAAGGTGCTGCGCCCGCCTTATAGTTCCAAGGCAGCCCGGAAGCACGCCCGAGGTGGTCAGCCCCTCGTGTATGGAGTTCTTCATCTGCTCCCACACGTCCTCAAGGTAGCCGAATATGCCAGCGCCTTCGCACTCCTCAACATACTGCCACAGCCGTATATTCTTGTTCAGGCAGTACTGAGAGATGTCGTCGAAGGTGGAAAGGGGGTATATGTCCTTACCATCTTCATACTTTTCGCCCTCTGTTTTTATCGCGCCGCCGCCCACGCTGTAAAAGCGAAGCGACATTACAGGCTCTCCGCCGCGCAGCGCGCATATGTCGAACGTGTTGGGGTGCACGGTGCAGGGGGTCGTCTTGTCAAATATCACCTCGCACGGCTTGGGGGCGAAAGTTTTTTTAAGTACGGCGTCGGTGCCGTGCCCCTTGCCCGTCAGCGCAAGCGAGCCGTACAGCGTCACCCTGTATGCGTCTGCCTGCGGGCAGCGCGCCTTTATAAGTTCTGCCGCGCGCTGCGGCCCTATAGTGTGCGAGCTTGAAGGCCCGCGGCCCGTTCTGTAAAGTTGTTTAAGCGATTGCATGTTGTTGCCTCGTCGGTGTCCGCATTTTTTTGGTGGAAAAGCTGCCATGTGCGCGGGCACTGCCTGCCGACTGATATTATATATGCCCGCCGCCGTAAAGTCAACGCCTGTTTACAATTACGGTTGTAAAAAGTTCTGCTACGTAAAAGAACGGGAGGTAAATAAAGCATTATAGTAACTTTGCGTGCCGTTTTGCGTCTGCCGGCATCAAAGCGCTATGTGTTTTAAAATTATTTCTGCCAGCTCTGCGTCTCAGAATGAACGTGCAGCTTGTATGCGGGGTCGGGTTTGTCTACCTTGTGCAGTACGCACTCGTCGGAGCACTCTCCGCTCACGGCGCGCAATGTAAGGTCTTTTTCAAGCTTTACCTTAAACACAAATGCCCTGCCGTCCTTGGTCTTGCCGGCGATCTTCTTGCCGTTGGCGGTAAGTTCAACGCTGCCGCAGTTGGTGTATACCTTAACGGTAGTGGTGCCGCCCGTGCGGTTTACAAAGCGCTTGCCGGCAATGTGTACAAACTTTTCCTTGCTCCAGTATGCTTTGTATATGTAAAAGCTGTCCTTTCTGGTCTTTCTGTCAAAGGTAACAAGGCCCTTGTGGTTCATGCCGGGCTCACCGCCCTGATTGCGCGCGTCGGCGGCAAAGTCGAACATGTTCCACACATATGTGCCCCACATGTAGGGGTGCCTTTCAAAGCAGCGCAGCATGAATTCGTGATAGCTTGCCTGATACTCTTCAGAGTTGTCGCCCCTTCTGGGGTGCCTTGAATGGAGGTTGGGCATGCACTCTGCGCCGTATTCCGAATAGCCCAGGCAGCGATTGGGGTACAGGAAGTGGAACAGCGATATCCACAGGTCGTTGAGGAAGAACCCGGGTACATACCAGCCGAGGTAAAGGTTCCATGCCACAACGTCGGTTATGTGCGCCGTCTTGTTCATGGGGCCTGCCATTGCAAATACCGCAAGCGTGGTAAGGCGGGTGGGGTCGAGCTTGTGCACAAGGTCGTTAAGCTGTTTGTGGAAGGCCAGCATGTCCTTCTTGTGCTTGCCGTACATGGTGATCTCGTTTGAAACGCCCCACATAACTATGCAGGCGTGGTTGTACTGCTGGTATACAAGCTCCTTCATCTGCGAAACGGCGTTGTCGTTGGCCTCGGGCATATGGCGGGAGATATAGGGTATCTCTGCCCATACAACAAGGCCGGCTTCGTCGCACAGGTCGTAGAAGTAGTCGTCGTGCTGGTAGTGCGCAAGGCGCAGCGTGTTGGCGCCTATCTCCTTTATTATTGCTATATCCTCTTCGTGCATCTCCCTGGTAAGGGCGTTGCCTATGCCCGGCCTGTCCTGATGCCTGCACACGCCGCGCAGGGGATATACCCTGCCGTTTAAAATAAAGCCCTTTTTGGGGTCTATGGAAAACGTTCTGAAGCCGAACTTTCTTAAAAGTTTGTCAACTTCTTTGCCGCTCTCGTCAAACAGGGTAACTTCGGCGGTGTAAAGGTAGGGGTCTTCTATGCCGTCCCACAGGTGAACGTTCTCTATGGCAATATCTTTTCCGCTCTCGCCCTCGGCAACGGTGTTGCCCGCGGCGTCGGTTATCTTTACGCGCGCTTCGCCCTCGCCCGTTATGTATGCGTCAACGGTAACTTTGCCGTTCTTGCCCTCTACCTTGGGGGTAATTGCTATGCCGGGCGCGCCGTAAAAGTCAAGGTCAAAGTGGTTTTTATTTACAACTATTATATTTACGTCGCGGTATATGCCGCCGTAAAAGGTGAAGTCGGCCGTCTGGGGATATACCTTTTCGGTCTTGCTGTTGTCAACGTATACAAGCAGCAGGTTGTCGGCCTTAAGTTCTTCGGTAACGTCGCAGCGGAAGGTGGAATAGCCGCCGTCGTGGTGGGTCATCTGCTTGCCGTTGAGCATAACGTCGCAGGAGGAGTTTACGCCCTTGAATTCAAGGTATACGCGCTCGTCCGCACCAAATTCGGGAGATGTGAACCTTTTAACGAACAGGCACCTGCCCCTGTAATAGTCGCCGCCGCCGTCCTGGCCGTCTTTGCCGTTCCAGGTATAGGGCACGTCTACGCTCAGCCCCTCGGCGCTCTCCGCCTTATCGGGGGCAATGTCGGCCTTTATGAATTTCCAGCCTGCGTTAATGTTGAATACTTTTCTCATTATCTTCCTCCGCGATGATTTTTTGATTTGACGCGCCGCCTTGCGGCGGGCTTTTATTGATTATATTAATTGTACCGCAAATACGTGCAAATAGCAATAGCATAAATTTTTTAAAATATTGCGTTTTTTGCACATTTTGTGTATTCAGGGCACAGAATGCCGCGGCAAGCGGTGAAAATGCCTTACATATTATGGTACCTGCACTTAGTGCGTGCAGGTGCCGTTGTTGCGGAGCGGCGGCGGATATTCCGCAATAAAAAAGGCCGCGCGTTTTGCGCGGCCGTAAATACGGCTTATATATTATTCGGGGAACGAGCTGCCGCTTATCATCTTGCGGTATGCGCGGAAAAAGGTGGAGTAGTTTGCAAAGCCCACCTTTTCGGCTGCCTCGCACTTTTTCATGCCGTTGGTTATCAGCGAGTGGGCAAACAGGATCTTTTTGGAGCGTATGTACTGCATTACGGGTATCTTCATGTGTTTTTTGAACTCGTTGCATATATACGATTTTGAAAACAGAAATGCCGCGGCAAGCGAATCAAGCGTAATGCTCTCGGTTATGTGGCTGTCAACGTAGTTGATTATCTTGTCTATAAACTTGTTGGTGTTCTGCCTTTCGGAGTTTGCCGACCTGTTCATGAATACCAGCAGGCGCGCGAGTTCGCAGTTGAACAGCGTGTTGACCTCTTCCGGCAAAAAGTTCTCTATATAGCCGTCAAGCCGCTTGAATATTTCAGTAAAAGAGCCGGGGTCGGCAAAAAAGGGCGTATGCGCAAAAAGGCCCGCCTTAAGGTAGTCGGGAATGAGTATTTCGGGGAATTTCAGCACATAGCGCTCGTAGGGCTGGTCGTCAAGGTTTACGGTGGCAAAGTGATACTTGCCGGGTGCTATGAATACAAGGTCGCCCGCCTGCAGTTTGCGCGTGTCAGATTCCACCGTATAGTTCACGTCGCCGCTTACAAGGTAAAGTATCTCGGCAAAGGCGTGCATATGCTTATAATACTCCTCCGTAGGGGAGGAGGAATTGTCTATTTTATGGGCAAAATCTATGTTGCCGTAAATAAAGTTAAACATCTTATGTTTATTATAGCATACCTGTGTTGAAAATGCAATGGTAAATAATTTTTTTGCAATAAAATTTATCAATATTTCATAATTTGTTAAAAACGCAATATTTTAAAGGTGCTTTTGCAATTGTATTTCAAAAAAAATGTTGTATAATAGTTCCGATAACTATGGCGGGCTGGTTTTTGCGCGCCGTAAAATTTTTTCAAAAGGAGTGGAGATGATGGACAAGACTCAACGCAAAAAAAGTATCTTTGAAAATCCGCTTTTGTCCACAAAAGTCAAGTCCGCCAACGTAAAGGGACCCGAGCTTTTGCTCGGCTACTTCCTCGGCCCGTTCGGCGCACTGCTTGCAAGCGGTATTTTCACCAACTTCCTCAACAGGTACTGGACGGACGTATTGTTTGCCAATTACCGTGTTCATGGGACAGATCCCATAACAGGCGCATTATTGTTTAACGAAGACGGCACGCCTAAGATGGTTCTGCCCGACGGGTCGCCGATAGCTACGTTCCTGTCGTTGCTGCCGTTGATTTCAACGATACTCATCGTAGCCGGCAACCTGCTTGTAGGCCAGCTGATAGAGCGCACAAAAACGCGTGCCGGCAAGGCGCGTCCGTGGATGCTTTTGTCTTCGGTATTGCTTGCGGTAGGCTGTGTGGTTTTGTTCGTTGCGCCGATGGGCAACGGTACAGATACCCCCGTTCTCACCATGGTGCTCACTGCTATAGCATACAACATTTATTATGCAATAGCATACCCTATGTATAATACGGCAAACAGCACTCTTGTTCCCGTTTCCACCCGCAACAGTTCTCAGCGCGGACTTCTTGCATCGTTTGAAAACTTTGCTCACCTCGGCGTAATGGGCGCGGGCGGCATGGTTTTCCCCTTCTGCGTATCGCTTTTCCTTAACGGTTGGACAAATCCCAACAAAGAAGCATGGACTATACTCTTTGTTGTTATCGGTATAATCAGCTTCCTGTTCGTAATTTTACAGTATTACTTCACGCGTGAACGCGTCACCGAAGAATCGTTCCACCTTGAAACAGAAGCCGCTCCTAAACAGTCCATATCTATGGGCAAGCAGTTCAAGGCCGTAGGCACCGACCTGTTCTGGTGGCTTATAATAGGTTTCTACCTTATATTCCAGTTCTCAGGCTCGCTTAAAAACATGTCGTGCAACTATTTCTGCACCACACAGTGGGGCGACGATCTCGGCAATACATACAGCGGTACCATAAACATTCTCGGCGCCGTGCCCATGGCTGTCGCAATGGCGTTCATCTGGCCGCTTTCGCGCAAGTTCAGCAAGCGCCTTGTAGTTATGTTCGGCCTGCTTATAGGCGCCGTTGGCGGCGTTATAGCAGGTATATGGGCAAACAATATCATTGCCGTATGTATCGGCGTTGCTCTCAAGAGCTTCGGCTCTGCGCCCGCATGCTATATGATACTCGCAATGATATCGGACGTTCTCGACCACCTCGAAGCCAAGCACGGATTCCGCTGCGACGGCCTCACCATGAGTATATACAGCTCCATAATGGCAGCAACCACCCCGCTTGCACAGTCGTTCTTCAACGCTGTTACCAACGGCGGCGCAAACGGCACTATGGTTACCGTAAGTTATATATGGATCGAAACCGGCGTTTATGTTGCCTGCGCTATCCTTATGTTATTCTTCGTCGTTGAAAAGTACCTCAAGGACGACAGGGCAAAGATACTCGAGCGCCAGAAGGCCGAAGCCCTCGCCGCAGGCATTGAGTGGGTAGAGCCCGAAGTAAGGCTTGCCCGGGAACAGGCAGAGGCCGAGAGGCTGTCTGAAGAAGCCCGCGTAATGGAGCTTAAGGCATACTGCGAAAAGAAGGGCCTTTCCTTTGAAGAGGAAGAGGCAAAATACCAGGCAAAGCAGGAAGAAAAGCGCAGAAAGGCAGAGGCCAAAAAGGCTGCCAAGGCTGCTAAAAAATCCGGCAATAAAGAAGGAGAATAATTTAAAATGAAGATGACGTTTCGCTGGTACGGCGAAAAAGACTGTATCCCTTTGAATTATATAAAGCAGATACAGGGCATGACGGGCGTTGTAACCGCCGTGTACGACGAGCCCGTAGGCGCCGTGTGGCCGCTTGAAAAGCTCATGCATCTCAAAGAGCTTGCAAACAACGCGGGCCTTGAGATGGAGGTAATAGAGTCCGTCCCCGTGCACGAGGATATAAAGCTCGGCAAGCCCACAAGGGACAAATATATAGAAGCTTACAAGCAGAACATAATCAACTGCGGCAAGGCGGGCGTAAAGTGCATATGCTATAACTTCATGCCCGTGTTCGACTGGTTCCGCACCAACCTCTATTTCAAGCACGCAGACGGTTCCACATCGCTTTCGTACAGCGAAGCAGATTTCGCCAAACTCGATAAGCACAATCTCCGCCTTCCCGGCTGGGACGAGAGCTATACCCCCGAAGAACTCAACGGCCTTTTAAAGGAATACGAGGGTATGACCCACGAAAAGCTGTTCGAAAATTATGTGTACTTCCTCAATGCGGTAATGCCCGCCTGCGATGAGGCCGACGTAAACCTTGCCGTTCACCCCGACGATCCCCCCTGGGACATATTCGGCCTGCCCAGAATAGTGGGCAGGGAAGAGGACTACGACAGGCTGTTCGCCGCCGTGCCCAACAGGCACAACGGCATAACGTTCTGCACGGGTTCGCTGGGTGCGGGCAGGTTCAACGACCTCCCCAAAATGGCGGCCAAGTACGCAAAGCGCATCTACTTTGCCCACTTAAGGCAGCTCAAGTACACGTCTGAAACCGATTTCTTTGAAAACGGCCACATGACCGGCTGCGGCAACGTAGACGTCTATTCCATAGTAAGGGCGCTTGTTGAAAACGGGTTTGAAGGCTATATCCGCCCCGACCACGGCAGAAACGTGTGGGGCGAGGACGCAAAGCCCGGCTACGGCCTTTACGACAGGGCAATGGGCGCATGCTACCTCTCCGGCCTGTTCGAAGCGGTAGAAAAAGATCTTAAAAAATAAAAGGAGTCACATTATGCAGTTACCTCTTATAGTAGAAGACTTAAAAGATAAAGTAGCGGTAGTCACCGGCGCGGGCGGCGTAATCTGCTCGGAACTTTCCAAGGCGCTGGCCGCCGCGGGCGCAAAGGTTGCGCTTTTGGACTTGCACGAAGAAAAGGCCGAGGCTGTTGCGGCAGGTATCCGCGCAGAGGGCGGCATTGCCTACGGCTACGGCGCAAACGTGCTTGACCATGCATCGCTCAACGCGTGCAGGGAGAGGGTGCTCAAAGACCTCGGCCCCTGCGATATCCTCATCAACGGCGCAGGCGGCAACAATCCCAAGGCGCAGACCGATAAGGAATATTACGAGCTGGGCGATGAAAACAAGGACGGCCTTAAAACGTTCTTCAATCTTGACGACGCGGGCATTCAGTTCGTGTTCAACCTCAACTACATAGGCACGCTCATGCCCACCCAGGTATTCGCGCGCGACATGATAGGCAGAAAGGGATGCAGCATACTCAACATCTCGTCCATGAACGCCTTCACGCCGCTCACCAAGATTCCCGCATATTCCGCAGCTAAGGCGGCGGTTTCCAACTTCACGCAGTGGCTTGCAGTACACTTCTCAAAGGTGGGCATCCGCGTAAACGCCATCGCCCCCGGCTTCTTCTCAACGGCCCAGAACAAGTCGTTGCTGTGGAACCCCGACGGCACCCCCACGCCCCGCACGGGCAAGATAATCGCCGGCACCCCCATGGGCAGGTTCGGCGAGGTGGAGGAGCTGGTAGGTTCTACCCTCTTCCTTGTAAGCGACAGGGCTGCGGGATTCATCACTGGCGTAGTTCTGCCCATAGACGGCGGCTTCTCGTCGTACAGCGGCGTTTAATAAAGGCTGCCAAAGTTTAAAGGCTACCTAAATATAAAGGTTGCCGCAATATAAAGCGCGCCCGCGGCATATAAAAGTGCCGCGCCGCACAACGCGCTTTTTAAAACAGCTCACACATCAGTTTTACTATTTTTCTCCATTCATCGCAAACGCCGCGTACGTCTTAGTCGTATGCGGCGTTTGCCTGTTCTGCGGCTCTGTTGTTGTGCCGTTGTGCCTTTCGGGTGAATTTTTGCGCGGCGTGGCGGCGGACTGCATGGCGTATAGTGCCGAAAAAGATGGTGTATAGCGCGCGGAAAAAGCGGCAAAAAATATTTTGCGGGCAGCTTAAAAATATTTGATAAACGCCCTAAATCCTATTGACAAAATAGGAATTACTTTTTATAATAATATCATACTAAACAAGTAGGAATTAAACGGCGCGCGTGCGGGCAGTCCGGCGTAAGGCTGCAGCCCTTGCATGCGTTTCAAAATACTCAAAGAAGGCTAAAAGTGGAAAGAAAAGTTTATGCAGACAATGCGGCTACCACCGCAATGAGCAGCACGGCAATACAGGCGATGCTGCCCTACCTGGACAAGGTATACGGCAACCCCTCGTCGCTCTATTCTCTCGGGCAGGAGGCCAAGGAGGCGCTCGAGGCCGCCCGTGCAGACATAGCCGCCTGCCTCGGCGCAGACGCGGGCGAAATTTACTTCACCTCCTGCGGCAGCGAAAGCGACAACCAGGCCATACGCTCGGCGGCGCACCTCGGCGCGCTCAAGGGCAAAAAGCACATAATTTCAACGGCGTTCGAACACCACGCCGTGCTGCACACCCTTAAAAGGCTGGAAAAGGAGGAGGGGTTTGAAGTCACCCTTTTAGACGTGCACGAAAACGGCATTGTCACCGCCGAAGAGGTAAAGGCGGCGCTCCGCCCCGATACCTGCCTTGTAACGGTAATGTTCGCCAATAACGAAATAGGCACCGTTCAGCCCATAGCCGAAATAGGCGCCGTCTGCCGCGAGGCAAAGGTCATCTTCCATACAGACGCCGTTCAGGCGGTGGGCCACATACCCGTAAACGTGAAGGAACAGAATATAGACATGCTGTCGCTGTCGGCGCACAAGTTCCACGGCCCCAAGGGCGTGGGCGCGCTGTACTGCCGCAGGGGCGTAAGGCTGCTGCCCTTTATAGACGGCGGCGCGCAGGAGCGCGGCAGGCGCGCGGGCACCGAGAACGTGGCGGGCATCGTTGCCATGGCCGCGGCCCTCAAGGAAGCCTGTGCCAATATGCAGAAAAATTCACAAAAACTTATAAATTTGCGCGAAAAGATAATTGCCGAACTTACAAAGATCCCCCATTCCCGCCTCAACGGCGACCGCAACAGGCGCCTGCCCGGCACCATAAACATGTGCTTTGAGGGTATAGAGGGCGAGGGGCTTTTGCTCCACCTGGACGACAAGGGCGTGTGCGCCTCGTCCGGTTCGGCGTGCACGTCGGGTTCGCTCGACCCCTCGCACGTGCTGCTTGCAATCGGGCTCCCGCACGAGGTGGCGCACGGTTCACTGCGCATAAGCCTTTCGGAGTACAACACCGAGGAGGACGCCGACCTTATAATAAGGGCCGTGCCCGAAGTGGTGGAGTACCTGCGCAATATGTCGCCCGTGTGGAAGGAGCTTGAGCGCGGCGAGCGCAAACACCTTATATAAAAACGCGCAATGGCGTATATGTCCTGCGCGTATGCCACACAATTAGCCTGCCGTGAACGATAGCAATTCCGTTGCATTCGCGTCATTGACGCGATTGACGCTTTGCGTAGCAATCGCTATTCCGTCGTCTGCGGCTCCTTACGACCAAGGGCATAGCCCGCGCGGAGAAATCTATTCCTCAATCGTGCCTCCCTTATTAAGGGGGGGTTGCCCGTAAGGGCAAGCCGGTGGGATTTTTTGAGATTTCTCCACTCGCTTTCGCTCGGTCGAAATGACAATGTGTGGGCGACGCTCGGTCGAAATAACATAAGTATAAAGTAAACATAGTCGTGACGATATCGTCATACAGCGATAAACTTGATTAATAAAGAGGTATAAAATAAAATGGCACTTTACAGCGAAAAAGTTATGGATCATTTCCGCAACCCGCGCAACGTTGGCGAGATCCCCGATGCCGACGGCATAGGCGAAGTGGGCAACGCGCGCTGCGGCGACATAATGAAGATATATCTTAAAATAAAGGACGGCATAATAGAGGACGTAAAGTTCAACACGTTCGGCTGCGGCAGCGCTATCGCCTCCAGCTCCATGGCCACCGAACTTATAAAGGGCAAGCCCCTTTCGCAGGCGCTGGAACTCACCAACAAGGCCGTGGCAGAGGCGCTGGACGGGCTTCCCGCACACAAAATGCACTGTTCGGTGCTCGCGGAAGAGGCTATCCGCGCGGCCATAAAGGACTATTACGACAAAAACGGAATAGAGTACGATAAGTCGCAGTTCCCCGAACCCGACGAGGAGATACACGAGGACTGACGCATTTTATTGCGGCAGATTTTATGCTGTCGCGGCAAAGTTTTATGCGGCAAAATAAAGTTTTACGCGGCGGGCGCAAAATGCGCCCGCCGCGCGCCTTTGTCTGCAAAGGCAGTCGAGCGGGCGCCTTTGTCCGCAATAGTAGCCCGCGGGCGGGTATATAAATAAAAATGTGCGTTTTGTTCGCTTTTTGGGTCAGGTTTGAAAAAAGCGGGCAAAATTGCGCAATGCCTGCTTTTCTTGACAGTGCGCCATAATTTTTATTATAATATAACCATGCATGAGGAGTTTGTGCGCTCTGCCGCCCTTTTCGGCGAAGAGGCAATGCAAAAACTTTACGGCGCAAAGGTGGCGCTGTTCGGCGTAGGCGGCGTGGGCGGCTGGTGTGCCGAGGCGCTCGCCCGCAGCGGCGTGGGCGCCATAGACCTCTTCGACGGCGACACCGTCAGCCTTTCAAACATAAACAGGCAGGCGGTCGCGCTCCATTCCACGGTCGGCATGCCCAAGGCGGAGGTCATGGCCGAACGCATACGCGATATTAACCCTGCGTGCGTGGTAAACGCCTTCAACGTGTTCATAGACGCCTCTACTATAGGCGGCGTGGACTTTTCGCAATACAACTGCGTGCTGGACGCCGTTGACACGGTGTCTGCAAAGGTGCTCATAGCTGAGGAGTGCGTGCGCAGAGGTATTCATATAGTCTCGTGCATGGGCGCCGGCAACAAGCAAAATATAACGGCCTTCCGCGTTGCCGATATTTCCAAAACGTCGGTGTGTCCGCTCGCTCGGGCCGTGCGTTCGGCACTGAAAAAGCGCGGCATATACAGCGGCGTGCGCGCCGTGTTCTCTGAGGAGCTTCCCGCGCGCACCGTGGTGGAAGAAGGCCCTTCGTCGCGGCATATTCCCGCGTCAAACGTGTTCGCACCCGCTGCGGCGGGGCTTATGCTTGCGCAGGAGGCAGTGTTTTTTATAATGTCGGGGCACAGTGCGGCAAAGCCCTGAACGGCGCATACTTGCGCGCAAATCAAATTTAAGTGCAACAGAGATGGTAGATAAAAACGACAGGCAGGCATGGGCGGAACGCTCTATAATAACAAAATTCCGCAAGGGCATATGGGCGCCCTTTTTAGAGGCCGTGCGCGTCTACAGGCTGATATCCGAGGGCGACAGAATAGCCGTGTGCATATCGGGCGGAAAAGATTCCATGCTGCTTGCCAAACTCATGCAGGAGCTGAAAAGGCACAGCGAGTACCCGTTCGAACTTGAGTTCATCTGCATGGATCCCGGTTATAACGCCGAAAACAGGCGGCAGATAGAGTATAACTCCGCCCTTTTGGGAATACCCGTAAAGTTCTTTGAATCGGACGTGTTCGAGGCGTCGGAGGCCGTCTGTGCAAAGGCGCCCTGCTACATGTGCGCCCGCATGAGGCGCGGCTACCTGTACGGCCGCGCAAAGGAGCTCGGCTGCAATAAAATTGCGCTCGGCCACCACCGCAGCGACGTGATAGAAACGACGCTTATGGGCATGTTCTACGGCGGGCAGATACAGGGCATGATGCCCAGAATAAAGAGCGCCAACTTCCCGGGGATGGAGCTCATACGCCCCATGTATTGCATTTCTGAAGAAGATATTGTGCATTGGCGCGACTACAACGGTCTTAAATTCATTGCCTGCGCTTGCAGTTTTACGCAGAGGCTTGAAGGCGAGGGGCAGGCGCGCTCGGTGCGCAGCGAAATGAAACAGCTGGTGGCCGAACTTAAAAAGCGCAACCCCGACGTAGAAAAGAGCATTTTCCGCGCCATACACAACGTTCAGCTCGACACCTTGCCCGAATATAAATCGGGCGGCGTAAAGCACAGCTTTTTAGAAAGATTTGAATGACCTGCCGGGCGTGTGTTGAGATTTCTCTGCTTTTTTACGCTCTGTATAAATGACAGACTATATTTGAATAGCAGACTGGCGGAGTGTTATTCTGCTTTATATTTAGGGAATATTCCCGCATTAAATAGTTATTTGCGCCCCTTTCGGCGTAAAAATAAATCAAGGAGAACAAGAATATGTCTTACCCCGTAACTGTACTCGAAGATGGCAAAATTCAGATCGGTGGATGGGTCTACACTGTAAAAGAACTCAAAACCGGCTGGAAGCTTACCTATAACATGGGCAACATGGAAGTTGTTGTAAACGTTCCCAAGGCTACCGCCGCAGACGTTGCAGAGCTTCAGGCAAAACTTCAGGAAAAGTTCTAAGGCTTTGCCAAAACACAAAAAAGGGCGGCGCCCGCGCAGTTTTTGCGCGGGCGCCGCTTTTTTCATAATGCGGCGAAGGCGGCAGTCTGCCTTTCAATGCGGCCCGACGGGCGGGAAATATATTAAAATCTGTTGACAATATCGCGTTCGGAGTGGTATCATCAATGTATAAATATTCACGGGCGGCCCGGGGTGACCCAAAATTTTCGGGCGCCTGCACGGAGCAGATATGAAGGCTTTGTTTTTCAGCGCAATTTTATACGCAGCGATGTGCCGCTTCGGTCTTTCCGCAGCGGAATAACGGCGTGCGTTGAATTGCCTTTAAATGCCTAAAAACCTGCGGCGGGCGCGTTCAACAAAAACGCAGCCTGCCTTTTTTATATTCTGCGGCGGCATGGGCGCCGCTTTCGGTGCCGACTGCTCTGCATTTTTTTGCGCATAATCATTCATGGAGGCAGTTTATGCAAAATAAATACAAACTTGAAACGCTTGCAATACATGCGGGGCAGGAACAGCCCGACCCCACCACCGGCGCCCGCGCCGTACCCATATACATGACCACGTCTTACGTGTTCGAAAACAGCGCCCAGGCGGCCGCAAGATTCGATTTAAAGGAGGAGGGCAACATATATACCCGCCTGCAGAACCCCACCACCGACGTGCTTGAAAAGCGCGTGGCCGCGCTTGAAGGCGGCGTGGCGGCGCTTGCCGTTGCCAGCGGTTCGGCGGCCATAACATACGCCATACAAAACATTGCAACCTGCGGCGACCATGTAGTTGCGGCAAGCAATCTGTACGGCGGCACGCACAACCTGCTTGCCGTAACCCTGCCCGAACAGGGCATAACCACAACGTTCGTAGACCAGACCGACCCCGAAAACTTCCGCAGGGCAATAAGGCCCAACACCAAGCTCATCTATGCGGAGAGCATGGGCAACCCCAACTCCGACCTCATCGACCTTGAGGCGGTGGCAAAAATCGCGCACGAAAACGGAATACCCTTTATAGTGGACTCCACGTTCGCAACGCCCTTTCTTATCCGCCCCATAGAATACGGCGCAGACATAGTTGTGCACTCCGCCACAAAGTTCATGGGCGGGCACGGCGCGGCAATGGGCGGCGTGGTGGTGGACAGCGGCAAATTCGACTGGGCGGCAAACGATAAGTTCCCCGGCCTTTCAAAGCCCAACCCCGCATATCACGGCGTTGTGTTCACCGATGTGGGCGGCAGTGCGGCGTATATACTCAAGATGCGCTCCACTCTCCTGCGCGACCAGGGCGCGGTAATTTCGCCGTTCAACTCATTCCTCATACTGCAGGGGCTGGAAACGCTTGCCCTGCGCGTGGAAAAGCACGTTGAAAACGCGCTTAAAGTAGTGGAATTTTTAAAGGCGTGCCCCATGGTGGAAAAGGTAAACCACCCCTCGGTGGCAACGGGCAGGGCGGCGGAGCTCTACAAAAAATATCTGCCCAATGGCGGCGGCTCTATATTCAGTTTCGATATAAAGGGCGGCAGGCAAAACGCCGTAAAATTTTCAGAAAGTTTAAAGCTGTTTTCACTTTTAGCTAACGTTGCCGATGTAAAATCATTGGTGATACACCCCGCTTCCACAACTCATTCCCAGCTGGACGAAGAGGGGCTCAAGGCGGGCGGCATAACCTCGGCAACGGTGCGCCTTTCAATAGGCACCGAGCATATAGACGACATACTTGCCGACCTTAAGCAGGCTTTTGAAATTGTTGAAAGGGGATAACTTATATGATATACGACAGCATAACCCAACTTATAGGCAACACGCCGCTTCTGCGGCTGCATAAATACGAAGAGGCGCGCAGGCTTAACGCGCAGATAGTGGCAAAGCTCGAATACCTCAACCCCGCGGGTTCGGTAAAGGACAGGGTGGCGCTGAACATGGTGCTCGACGCGGAGGAGCGCGGCCTTTTAAAGGCGGGCGGCACCATAATAGAGCCCACTTCGGGCAACACGGGCATAGGCCTTGCGCTTGTTGCCGCCGCGCGCGGGTATAAACTTATACTCACCATGCCCGAAACGATGAGCGAGGAGCGCCGCAGGCTCATAAAGGCATACGGCGCCCAAATAGTGCTCACCCCCGGGGTGGAGGGCATGTCGGGCGCAATAAAAAAGGCGGAGGAACTGCACGCGCAGACAGAGGGCAGCATTATAGCCGGCCAGTTCGAAAACCCCGCCAACCCCGAAGCGCACCGCAAAACCACCGCGCAGGAGATACTTCGCGAAATGGACAAGGTGGATATCTTTGTTGCGGGCGTGGGCACGGGCGGCACCATAACGGGCGTCGGGCAGGTGTTAAAGCAAAAGTTCCCGCACATGAAGGTGGTGGCGGTGGAACCTGCCACTTCGGCAGTCCTCTCGGGCGGCAAGGCAGGCCCGCACGGCCTTCAGGGCATAGGCGCGGGCTTTGTGCCCAAGGCGCTGGATACCTCGGTATACGACGAGGTGATAACCGTCACCGACGCGCAGGCGCTGGAAGAGGGCAGGCTGCTAGCCCGCACCGAGGCGTTCCTTGCGGGCATTTCTTCTGGCGCGGCAATGTACGCCGCAAGGCTTGTTGCCGAACGCAGAGAAAATGCGGGCAAGGTGATACTCGTTCTGCTGCCCGACAGCGGCGACAGGTACCTTTCCACCGCGCTGTTCGCGTAAGGCGTGCCTTAAGGCTGTCGGACTGCGACGGAATAAAAAGGAGCGGCAATATGCCGCAACCATACATATTAAAAACCCAATTTATCGGTGTTTAAAATGAAGATAACAGACATAATAAACAGCAAAAAGGCGGTGCTGTCCTTCGAGGTGTTCCCGCCCAAAACAGACGACAAGTTTGAAAGCGTTTCGCGCGCGGTGGACGAGATAGCCGACCTTTCCCCCGATTTTATGAGCGTTACATACGGCGCGGGCGGCGGCACTTCGGCATATACCGTTGCCATTTCAAAGCACCTTAAGGAGCGCGGCGTAACTTCCGTGGCCCACCTTTCGTGCATCTCCTCAACGCGGGCAGACGTGGCCGAAAAGCTCGTTCAGCTTAAAAATGCCGGCATAGAGAACATTCTCGCCCTGCGCGGCGACATACCAAAGGACTTTGCCGGCAACCTTGAATATAAATATGCAAGCGAACTTGTGGCGGAAATAAAAAAATTCGGCGGCTTTTGCATAGGCGGGGCGTGCTACCCCGAAGGCCACCCCGAATCTGCCACGCTGTATTCGGATATAGATAACTTAAAGCGCAAGGTGGACGCTGGCTGCGACTACCTCACCACCCAGATGTTCTTCGATAACGACCTGTTTTACAGCTTTCTTGCAAAGTGCTATTCGGCGGGCATAACCGTGCCCATAATCCCCGGCATAATGCCCATCACGCGCGCAAGCCAGGTAAAGCGCACGCTCACGCTCTCAGGCTCGCCCATGCCCGCAAAATTCAGGCGCATAGTCGACAGGTTCGGCGAAAACCCCGCTGCAATGCGGCAGGCGGGCGTAGCCTACGCCACCGAACAGATAATAGACCTGTACGCCAACGGTATACGCGCCGTGCACGTATACTCCATGAACAAGCCCGAAGTCGCCCGCGCGATAAGGGGCAACCTTTCGGAAATTATATGAAGGTGGTAACATGGCGGCTGCCCGCGCTTGACAGAAAGGAGACGCTTAGGTATCTCGGCTATGCGGGCGTGAAGAGCACGGACGGAATGGAATGGCTATTGGATGAGTGCGAGGCGCTTATTATGCCCGTGCTTGCGCCAAAGGCCGTGTATGCGCCCTTTCCGCTTGAATTTTTGGGCGGGGAGCGCATGAATTTAGGCTTTGCAACGGTAAACAGCCATTCGCTGTTTTTAAACCTTTCGGGCTGTAAAAGCATAGTGCTGTTTGCCGCCACCGTCGGGGCGGGGGTAGACAGGCTGATAGCCAAATACAACAGGCTTTCGCCCGCGCGCGCAGCCGTTCTGCAGGCAATGGGCGCCGCCGCCGTAGAGCAGTGGTGCGACGAACTCAACGCCCGCATAACGGAAGAGTACGGCCCTTCGCGCCCCCGATTTTCCTGCGGGTACGGCGACCTGACGCTCTCCCTTCAACGCAGCATATTCCCCGCGCTGAACGTTACCAAAAATATCGGCGTCACGCTGACCGAAGGCGACCTTATGATGCCTTCAAAGTCGGTAACGGCAATCGTGGGTATAAAGGGGGAGTAGGTCATATGTCGTTATCTGCGGCATATATGCGGGTCAATTAAAAATACGGTGACTTATAATGGACTTTAAAAGTTTTTTAAATAAAAATATCGTGCTGCTCGATGGCGCCATGGGCACGCAGCTGCAGGCGCTCGGATTGGCGCTGGGCGAACTGCCCGAATGCTGGAACCTCACCCATCCGGAGAAAGTAGAGGGGGTGCACCGCGCATATTTTGCGGCGGGGGCAGATGTTGTCTACGCCAACACTTTCGGCGCTAACTGCCTCAAATTCGGCGAGCAGACGGAAGAGGTCGTCGCCGCGGGCATAAAAATAGCAAAGCGCGCCGCGGGCGGGGCGGAAAATAAGTTCGTCGCCCTGGATATAGGCCCCACGGGCAAGCTTTTGCAGCCGCTCGGCGACCTGGAATTTGAACGCGCCGTGCAGATTTTCTCGCGTACGGTGCGCGCGGGCGTACAGGCGGGCGCCGACCTGATAGTAATAGAGACCATGAACGACACCTACGAGCTCAAGGCCGCAATGCTCGCCGCAAACGAGTGCGGCGGCGGTCTGCCCGTGGTAGTCACCTGCGTGTTCGGCGAGGACTGCAAGACCATGACGGGCGCCTCGCCGGAGGCCGTAGTCGCCCTTGCGGAAGGGCTGGGTGCGTGCGCGGTAGGTCTTAACTGTTCGCTCGGTCCGCGCCAGATGCTGCCCGCGGTGCGCAGGTTTGTTTCGTGCGCCTCCGTTCCCGTAGTGGTAAAGCCAAACGCCGGCCTTCCGGAAGAGGTGAACGGCAACACCGTATACAACGTGGATGAGGAGCAGTTTGCCGCCGACATGAGAGAAATTCTTGCCCTCGGCGTAAGCGTCGTTGGCGGTTGCTGCGGCACTACACCTGCATATATAGCCAAATTAAAGGGGGTGTGCGCGCAGTTTGAGTTTGCCCCCGTAACCGATAAGAACATAACGCAGATATCCTCGTATACGCACGCCGTAACGTTCGGCGGCGCGCCCGTCATAATAGGCGAGCGCATAAACCCCACGGGCAAAAAGCGGCTCAAGCAGGCGCTTAAGGAGGGCGACATGGCCTATATTTTAGGCGAGGCGGTCAGCCAGGCAGAGGCGGGCGCCCATGTGCTGGACGTAAACGTCGGCCTGCCTGAAATAGACGAACCCGCCGTGCTCGCCCGCGCCGTGTGCGAAATTCAGGCCGTAACCGACCTGCCCCTGCAGATAGATACCTCAAACCCCGCGGCAATGGAGCGCGCAATGCGCCTGTATAACGGCAAACCGCTGGTAAATTCGGTCAGCGGCAAAAGGGAGGTAATGGACGCCATATTTCCCCTTGTAAAAAAATACGGCGGCGCGGTAATTGCCCTTACGCTGGACGAAGAGGGCATACCTCCCACGGCCGAAGGCCGCATAAAGATAGCAAAAAAAATTCTTGCCGAGGCCAAAAAGTACGGCATAGAACAAAAAGATATAATCTTCGATACGCTTGCAATGGCCGTTTCGGCAGACGGCGGCGCGCCCCGCGCCGCCCTTCAGAGCCTGCATTATCTGCGGCATATATTGGGGGTAAATACCTCTCTGGGAGTTTCAAACATCTCGTTCGGGCTGCCCTGCCGCGACTTTATAAACGGCGCCTTCTTTGCAATGGCGTTAAATTCGGGCCTTTCGGCGGCTATACTCAATCCCCTCTCGCAGGAGATGATGAAGACGTATAAAAGTTTCTGCGCCCTCTCTGGGTACGACGCGGGCTGCCTTGAATACATCGCCTATGCGCAGAACGTGCAGGTGCAAAAGGTGGTGCCTGCACAGGGCGCACCCGTTGCGGCGGGCGCAAATGAGGGCGCACAGCGCGGCACGCTTGCCTACTGCATTGAAAGGGGTCTTAAAGGCGAGGCCGAGCAGGCCGCCGCACAGCTTTTAAAGGGAAAGCCGCCGCTTTCCGTCATCAACGAGCAGATAATTCCCGCCCTTGACGAGGTGGGAAAGAGGTTCGAAAATAAAACGCTGTACCTGCCCCAGCTTTTGATGAGCGCAGAGGCCGCCTCGGCCGCGTTCGAGGTAATAAAGCGCAGTTTCGGCAGTGCGGGCAGCTCAAAAAAGCTTAAAATAGTAATCGCCACCGTAAAGGGCGACATTCACGATATCGGCAAGAATATAGTTAAAACATTGCTCGAAAATTACGGCTTCAAGGTGTACGACCTCGGCAGGGACGTGCCCGCGCGCGCCGTGGCAGATAAGGTAAAGGAGGTTGGCGCACAGGTCGCGGGCCTTTCCGCACTCATGACCACCACCGTCGCCTCTATGAAGGAGACTATAGAACTGCTCAATGCCGAGTGCCCCGATTGCCGCACGCTTGTGGGCGGCGCGGTGCTCAACCCAGAATATGCCGCAATGATAGGCGCCACAAAGTACGCAAAGGACGCAATGGAGTCGGTGCGCTACTGCGAGGAAGTGGAAAGGGAACTCTTCGGCGACTGATAATATAGCCATTTCGACCAAGCCGCCGCAACTTCCATTGCGGCGCGCATGGAGAAAGCTCTTTTATAATCAAAAAAAGCGGCGGGCGCGCACGCGGAAAAAATGCCCCCCCCCCCCAGCACCACACCGCGCACAACGAAATTTATAAATAATATATG
>ERZ1090869.536-NODE-536-length-20444-cov-60.429104_pt1 | contig 20444 bp, 16 predicted proteins | sample MGYA00478474_ERZ1090869 | MGnify/ENA primary metagenome ERZ1090869 (study PRJEB33644, sample SAMEA5815748) | chicken gut metagenome | biome: Chicken; feature: Gastrointestinal Tract; material: Caecum | place: Ireland | collected 2019-01-01 | study: A study of the... | reverse complement strand
CTGCCGGACACCCTCACCCTCCTCACCGCACGGGAGTGACCCCCGCCCCCTGGCGCAGCCTCCACGCCGCGCCAGGGGGTTTCTGCGTCCCGGCCCCCGAAAAGCCATGCCCCCGCCGTATCTTCCCGGATACGGAACAAGCATTTGACACGGCGTCAGCTATGTATTATGATAGCAGTGGAAAGTGCCAAAGCCGGCGCCTTCCAGACTCATCCCACAAAGGAGGCATGATCCATGAAACGGCGCGATTTCCTCAAACTTTCGGCTGCCGCAGCCCTGACCGGGGCTGCCGGGGCCTGCGGCGCTGCCCCCGCGGCCAGCGCTTCTTCCACACCGGCGGCTCCTCCGGCGTCCAGCCCGGCAGGACCTGCCAGCTCCGCCGCCCCCGCCGGGGCAGCCAGCCTGACCACCAACGAGGGGGACGCCATCCCGCTGGAGGCGCTGGAGCACCTGACCCGGGACGCCGGGGCCCCCGCCGTCTATTTTACCCGGGAGATCAGCGCGGCGGCGCTGGTGCGGGCCTACGAGGCCCTGGGCTGGACGCCGTCGGGCCGGGTGGCGGTCAAGCTATCCACCGGGGAACCCCCCGCCTCCAACTACCTGCGGCCCGAACTGGTGGGCGACCTGGTCCGCCAGCTGGACGGCACCATCGTGGAGTGCAACACCGCCTACGGCGGCGCGCGCAGCTCCACCCAGGAGCACTACCAGGTGGCGCAGGAGCACGGCTTTACCGGCATCGCCGCCGTCCAGATCCAGGATGAGAACGGCTCGATGACCCTGCCGGTGGAGGGCGGCGCGCGCCTGCAGGAGAACTATGTGGGCGCAGCCTTTGCCGACTACGACGACTATGTGGTCCTCTCCCACTTCAAGGGCCACGCGATGGCGGGCTACGGCGGCGCCATCAAAAACATCTCCATCGGTCTGGGCAGCCGGGAGGGCAAAAGCTGGATCCACTCCGGCGGCACCGGCGGCAGTATGTGGAGCGGCGAACAGGACGTCTTTCTGGAGGCCATGGGGGACGCGGGCAAGTCGGTGTCCGACGCGCTGGGCCACGGGGCGCGCATCGTCTATCTCAATGTGATGAACCGCCTTTCGGTGGACTGCGACTGCGACGGCAACCCCGCCGAGCCGGAAATGGCCGACATCGGCATCCTGGCCTCCACCGACCCGGTGGCCCTGGACCAGGCCTGCATCGACCTGGTCTATGCCGCCCCCGGCCACGAAGCCCTGACCCAGCGGATCGAGAGCCGCAACGGCATCCACACCCTGGAGAGCGCCGAGGCCATCGGCCTGGGCAGCCGCGCCTACCGGCTGGAACTTCTGGACGTATAAACACACCATCACAGGGAAGGTATCAAAAGCAGATATGCTCAAACAGATCGCACGGGGGGCGGCCCTCGCCCTCTGCGTCCTGGCGGCCGGATGCGCCCAGGACCTTTCCCCCGCTCCCGCCCCGGCTCTTCCTCAGCAGGCTGTGGAGGCTGCGCCGGAGCCGGCCGCGCCGGTGGGCAGCGGCCGGGTGGAAACCGACCTGGAAGAAGGCTCCCTCACCCCGGAGCAGACCGCGCTTCTGCAGCGGTTCATGGACGGCTATTATCAGGCGCTGGCACGCCTGCAGGCCCCCGAGGGGATGGACGGCCTTTTCGCCAGCGATGCCGCGGCGCAGCAGTCTCTGGCCGGGCTGACATGGCAGCTGGGGCTTCGCACCCTGACCGAAGGGGCGGACTACTCCCTTGTGTCCTGGCAGTACCGGCTCCGCTGCACCGCCGCCCGGCAGGAGGCGGACGGCAGCGTCACGGTGCAGGCTCAAGAGGACAACACCCAAATCTTTGCCCAGACCCCCGGGACCGAATCCAGACAGTACGGGGTACATCACAGCTTCACCCTGACGCCGGGGCCGGAGGGCTGGCGGATCGCCGCCCACAGCAGCTTTGACGCCCTCTACCTGACCACCATCCGCCAGGGCGGCTGGGAGGATCTGGAAGCCCGCTATGCGGCGGCTGTGCCCGCCTTTCTGGAGGCCAACCGCGCCGCAGCGGCGGCCCTGGGCGCGCAGCGGGAGGCCGGGCCCCTGCCCTCTGCGGACCACCCCTACGACCGGCAGGCCGCCCTGGACTACGCCCTCCAGTATACAGCTGCCCGCAACCCCGCCTGGGACGACTATGCCGGCATGGGCGGCAACTGCCAGAACTACGTCTCCCAGTGCCTGTACGCCGGCGGCATCCCCATGGACACCACAGGCGCTGCGGTTTGGAAGTGGTTCGACGGCACGGTGGCCAACGACACCGCCGCCGCCGGCCGCAGCAGCTCCTGGTCCGGCGTGGATGAATTTTTAGCCTATGCGGAGGGCAACACCGGCTATGGCCTGGCGGCCCAGACCGGCGCTCCCTACCTGACCGGCCAGCCCGGCGACCTGATCCAAATGGGAGAAAACGGCAGCTGGCGCCATGTGGTCATCATCAGCCAGACCGTCACCGACGAGTCAGGGCAGACCATCGACTATCTGGTCCATTCCAACACATCCAACCTGGAAAACTGGCCCGCCAGCCTTTACGGCTATCCCCAGCGTCTCCTGACCCGCATTGCGGGCTGGAACGATTGACCCCCACCCTTTTCAACCCAGGAGGACCCTCTATGCAGCTTTTCACAAGCTGTGCATCCACTGTAGACAGTATGAGCCGCATCCTTGGAGGGTGCGGCTTTTCTTCTGTATGGACCGGCTGCTTTGTCAAACCATGCCGCCAAAGACAGGCTCCGTACCTTTGCGCAAAAAGAAAACACGCCGAATCCTACGATTCAGCGTGTTTCATGTGGTGCACCTCCAGGGACTCAAGCCCTGGGCCCACTGATTAAGAGGAACCCAAGGACATTTTTCGTCCAGCCTGGCATTCAGTGAAAATTCGTTGCTTTTATCAAATTATCGTTGTTTTATTTGCTTTTATCCACTGCATTCTTTGCACCCTGTACACGGCTTTGCATCCAATCTCCAGTTGTTTGATGTGCAGAAAATGTGCAAAAATGTGCAGAGGGAAAATCCGTTCCATTCCATTCAGTTCCCGCAGGGGTCAAGACAAACATACCGGCTCTCCCATCCCACAGGTGTGGGCAGGGGGCCGGTTTTTGTTTGGCGTTTCGGCGCGGTCACAGCACGCTACCGCCCTCGATGAAGCGGTAGCCGATCAGTTGTGTTTTACTGACTGGCTCGCCACGGAACATTCTGAGCACCGTATCGGCGCAGACGCAGGCTTCGGTCTCGAAGTCGAAGCGGATGGAAGTCAGCGGCGGGGTCAGCACCTCGTTGGTGTCGTAGCCGCCAAAGCCGGTCACCGAGATGTCCTGCGGGATGCGCAGCCCCAACTCCTGCGCGGCCTTGTAGACGCCGTAGGCGATGCGGTCGGTGGCGCACAGCAGCGCCTGGGGCCGGTCGGACAGCTGCAGCACCTGCCGGGCAACAGTATAGGCCGTTTGGTAGGTGAAGTCGGCCAGATAGTTGCGCACATCGGTGACGCCGCCTGCGGCAAGGCCCCGAAGGATCCCCTCTTTGCGGCGCAGGCCCACAGCGATGTCGTCCTCGGTCACCCACAAAAGCCCCACCGAGCGCAGCCCGTGCTCCGCCACATAGCGGCCCAGCTCCTCACCAGCCGCCAGGTTATCGCCCAGCACCGAGATGCCGGCGCTGAACTCTTGTCCCATAAACACCACCGGCACCTGCACTTGTTCCGCCGCCTTGCGGTGGGCCGGGGTGATGTAGCTCGCCACCAGAATGATCCCGTCCACGCGCATCCGCGCCAGGCTGCCGATGCTGCGCACCTCAAAGTTCAAATCGCCTTCCGTGTTGATGATCAGCGGGGTATAGCCCTTGGTGCGCAGGTACTTGTCCGTCGCCGTCATCACGCGCGGGGTGACGGTCGATTCAAAGCCCGGCAGGATGATGCCGATGATGTTGGACTGCTTGGCGCTGAGGCGGGCAAAGACGTTGGTCTCGTAATCGTAATACTCGATGGCCTGGCGGATGCGGCCGACGCTCTCCTTCCGGACCGGCTTGCCGTTCAGGTAGCGGGAAACGGTGCTTTTCGCCACCCCCGCCATCTTGGCCACATCTTCAATGGTCGGCCGCTTTTCCATACGTTCCACCTCTCGGATAGCTTAATTTTTTATTATATCACGCCCACAGATCGAAAGTCAAGCCGGTCCGCATCAAAATCGATCGTGTTTGACCGTTTTTATGAAATAGGTTTTACCAAAAATTAAGACGATTTTTTGTGTAATATTGCGTCTTATACAGTCAAAAAAGCGCGTTATAATAAAACCAGTACAAGCGCGCTTTTCCGTTTGACTCTTTTCCACCATCAGTTTTGAGGAGGTTTCAGCCATGAGCGACAACAGCAAGCAGCAGCGGTATCTTGAGATATCCAGGCAGATCACCGAGCAAGTCGACGGCAAAGAAAACATCGGGCCAGCACACACTGCGCAACGCGGCTGCGCATCGCGCTGAAAGATTACGACAAGATCAACAAGGAGGCCATTGACAACATCGACCTGGTCAAAGGTGAGTTCGTGGCCGGCAACCAGCTGCAGATTATCTTCGGCGCTGGGCTGGTCAACGAGATCTACGAGGTATTCAGCCAATACACCGGCACAGCTGGCTCCTCCATGGCCGAAGTCAAGGCCGAGGCCGCCAAGAAGATGAACCCTCTGCAGGCGGTCATCAAGAGCCTGTCCGACGTATTTGTGGACATCATGCCCGGCATCCTGGCCGCGGCCCTGCTCAGCGGCCTGACCGGCGTGCTCAGCCAGTGGGACGTGGTGGAAAGCAACGCCACCCTCTTTGCCATCAACAAGCTGGTCAGCCTGGCTTCCAACGGCATTTTCAGCATCCTGCCCCTGGCGGTGTGCTATTCGGCCTGCAAGCGCTACGGCGGCAAGCCCATCCTGGGCCTTGTCATGGGCGCCATCATGCTGGACAGCTCGCTGGCCAACGCCTACGACGCCGCCAAGGGCATCGTGGACGTGCAGACCATCAGCCTGTTCGGCTTTGACATCGAGCTGGTGGGCTTCCAGGGCGGCATCATCATCGCTCTGATGATGGGCTTCGTCATCGCCAAGCTGGACATCTTCTTTGACAAAAAGATCCCCGACGTGGTCAAGCTGCTGTTCAGCCCCATGTGCTCGGTGCTGATCTCCACCGTCCTGCTGTTCACCATCGTCGGCCCTGTGGGCCGCCTGCTGTCCAACGGCATCACCAACGGCCTGGTCTGGATGACCCAGAACCTCGGCATCCTCGGCTACATGGTATTCGGCGGCGTCCAGCAGATCATCGTCATCACCGGCCTGCACCATATCTTCGGCGCCATCGAGGCGCAGCTGCTGTCCGACACCGGGCGCAACTTCCTCAACCCGCTGATGAGCGTGGCCCTGATGGGCCAGGGCGGCGCCGTGCTGGGCTACCTGGCCCTCAACTGGAAGAACAACAAGGCCAAAGAGCTCTGCATCCCCTCTTTCATCTCCACCCTGTTCGGCATCAGCGAACCCGCCATCTTCGGCGTCAACCTGCGGTATAAGTTCCCGCTGGTGGCCGGCTGCATCGGCGGCGCCATCGCCGGCGGCTACGTGTTCCTGACCGACCTGGCATCGCTGGGCTTCGGCACCACTGCCCTGCCCGGCCTGGCCATCTGCGACCCCGCCCACGGCGGCTATCTCAACTACATCATCGCCCACCTCATCGCCCTGGGCGCCGGCCTGGTGCTGACCGTCCTCTTCGGCAAGGCGACTGCCAAGAAGAACGCCGCCTCTGCCGCCGCACAATAAAATCAGATCGCCCCACCGCCCGGACAGCCCCCTGCTGTCCGGGCACTGGGGTATCCAGGAGGAAATTATGGAAAACGCAAACTACCGCGAACAGATCGCAACCGCCTACGCCGACAGCCAGGCAGCCGCGCCGGGGCCCTGGCGGCCCGGCTATCACCTGACGCCGCTGGCCGGCACGCTGGGCGACCCCAACGGCCTGTGCCAGGTCGGGGATACGTATCACATTTTTTATGTCACCAGCCCGCTGGCCTGCCGCACCACCCAGCGCACCCCCTGCGTGTGGGGGCACTACACCACCAAAGACTTTGTCCACTACCGCCGGGAGACCATCGCCGTCTACCCTGACCATCCCCGCGACCGGGACGGCGTCTACAGCGGGTCGGCGCTGGAAAAGGACGGCAAGCTGTACCTGTATTACACCGGCAACGTCCGGCACGCCGGCAACTTTGACTATATCCACGCCGGGCGGGAGCAGAACGTGCTGCGGGTGGAAAGCGCCGACGGCGTCCACTTCACCGGCAAGACCCTGCTGATGACCAACGCCGACTTCCCCGCCGACATGACCAACCATGTACGGGACCCGCAGATCATCCAGCGGGACGGGCGGCTGTATATGCTGCTGGGCGGACGCACCCAGGCGGACGTGGGCTGCGCTCTGGTGTATGAGAGCGGTGACGGGAGCCATTTCCGTCTGGTCAACCGGCTGTCCACCGCCGAACCCTTCGGCTATATGTGGGAGTGCCCCGACCTCGCCGTTCTGGACGGCCAGCCCCTTTTGATCTGCTGCCCCCAGGGCATCCCCCATCAGCCCTTCTGCTACCAGAACGCCCACCAGTGCGGCTGCTTTGCCCTGGAGGGAGACTTTGCCGCCGGGGCAGCGCTGGGGGCGTTCCAGCCTTTCGACTACGGCTTCGATCTGTACGCGGCCCGCACCCTGAAAGCCAGCGATGGCCGGGTGCTGCTGTTTGCCTGGATGGGGATGTCCGAGACCAGCTACGGCCGCAACCCCAGCGCCAGCCAGGGCTGGGACCAGGCCATCGCCATGCCGCGGGAACTCAGCTGGAAAGACGGGCATCTGTGGCAGCGGCCTCTGGCCGAGCTGGAAGCCCTGCGCGGCCCGCGCACCCGGCAGGACGGCCGGGAAGCGGCCCGCTTCCACAGCCGCCGCTGCGAGCTGGTCGTGCGCCCCGACGCCGGCCAGGACGTGACCGTCCATCTCTATGAAGATGCCGTGCTGCACTTCTGCGCCGCCGAAGGGCCGCTGACGCTGGAGATGGGGCCCGTCTGCGGGGCGGGGCACGATGTGCGGCGGATGAAGCTGGACAAGCTGGAACAGCTGGAGCTGTATCTGGACGGCTCGACGCTGGAAGCCTTTGTCAACGGCGGGTATACCACCCTGACCAGCCGCATCTTCGGGGCCGATGACACCCTTGTGGTGGACGCCTTTGCCGGAGAGATCGACTATTGCCCCATGAGCACCTTTGAGGTTGCCGACGCCCGGGAGCACGGTGTATAATGAAAGCCGGGGCGCCTGGTGTTTTCCGCCAGGCCCCCGGCTTTCCCGCTTTTTTCAACCGACCAACAGGAGAAAGGATCGACCCCTATGCCCATTGTGTTCCACCCGCAAAGCCGGACGTTCCATCTGCACAACGCCTCTGTCAGCTACATTTTCAAAGTGCTGCCCAGCGGCCATCTGGGCCAGCTGTACTGCGGCAAAGCCCTGCGGGACCGCCCGGACTTCGACCGCCTGTTCGAGACCGCGCCCCGCTCGATGTCGGTGTGCTACTTCGACGGAGACGACGCCTACTCGCTGGAGCATATCAAACAGGAATACCCCACCTGCGGCGCCGGGGATATGCACCTGCCTGCGCTGGACGCCCAGATGCCGGACGGTAGCCGCCTGCTGGACCTCCGCTACCAGAAGCATACCGTCACGCCGGGCAAGCCGCCCATCGAGGGCCTGCCCGCGACCTATACAGAGCAGGACAGCGAAGCCGCCACCCTGACGGTCACCCTGGCCGACCCGCTGGCCGGCGTCACGGTCAAGCTGTTCTACACCCTCTTTGAGCAGCTGCCCGCCCTGGCACGGCACGCCGAGATCGCCTGCACCGGCCAGGGACCGGTCCAGCTGGACCGTGCCATGAGCCTCTGCCTGGACCTGCCCGACAGCGGCTACGAAATGGTGGAACTGACCGGCGCCTGGGCCCGGGAGCGGCACGTCACCACCCGCCCCCTGGCGGAGGGGGTGCAGGCCGTCTATTCCCTGCGGGGGCACTCCAGCCACCACTTCAACCCCTTCCTGGCCCTGAAGCGCCCCGACTGCGGCGAAATGGCTGGGGAGGTCTATGGGTTCAGCCTGGTGTACAGCGGCAATTTCCTGGCGCAGGCCGACGTGGACCCCTACCACGTCACCCGTGTGACCATGGGCATCCATCCCCAGAACTTCCGCTGGACCCTGCGCCCCGGCGAGACCTTCTCCACCCCCGAAGCCGTGATGGTCTACAGCGACCGGGGGCTCAACGGGATGTCCCAGACCTACCACCAGCTCTACCGCACCCGGCTGGCACGGGGCGTCTGGCGGGACAAGGTGCGTCCGGTCCTGGTCAACAACTGGGAGGCCACCTATTTTGATTTCAACGAAGAAAAGCTGCTGGCCCTGGCTGCCCAGGCCAAGGCCCTGGGCATCGAGCTGTTTGTGCTGGACGACGGCTGGTTCACCCACCGCAGCGACGACCACGGCGGCCTGGGCGACTGGGAGGTGGACACCGCCAAGCTGCCCGGCGGTCTGAAAGGCTTTGCCGAAAAGCTCAACGCCATGGGCCTGCAGTTCGGGCTGTGGATCGAGCCGGAGATGGTCAACGCCGGCACCCGGATGTGGGACGAGCACCCCGACTGGGTGCTGCACCAGCCGGGCCGCCGGCCCCAGCCCAGCCGCCACCAGTATGTACTGGACTATTCCAACCCCGACGTGGTGGACTTCCTCTACCGCCGTTTGGAGGCGCTGCTGGACGGCGTGCCGGTCAGCTACATCAAATGGGACATGAACCGCAGCATCAGCGACGCCTTCTCCTGTGCCGCCGGCCCCGCGGGCCAGGGCGAAGTGCTGCACCGGTATATCCTGGGCCTCTACCGGCTGTACGACCGGCTCACCAGCCGTTTCCCGCAGATCCTGTTCGAGTCCTGCGCCTCGGGCGGCGCGCGGTTCGACCCCGGCATGCTCTACTACGCCCCCCAGTGCTGGACCAGCGACGACACCGACGCGGTGGAGCGGCTCAAGATCCAGTACGGCACCAGCTTTGTCTACCCCATCTCCAGCATGGGGGCCCATGTGGCGGCCGTCCCCAACCACCAGCTGGACCGCGTCACCTCCCTGACCATGCGGGCCAACGTGGCCTTTTTCGGCGCCTTCGGGTACGAACTGGACCTGACCCAGCTCAGCCCCCGCGGCCAGGAACTGGTAGCACGGCAGGTGGAATTTTTCAAACAGCACCGCCGTCTCCTGCAGTTCGGCGCCTTCTGGCGGCTGCAAAGCCCCTTTGCCCACAACGAAGCTGCCTGGATGACGGTATCCCCCGACCGGGAAACCGCCCTTGTGGGCGATTATCTGATTTTGCAGCAGGTCAACGCCGGCTACCGCCGGGTGCGTCTGGCAGGACTCGACCCCAGCCGGCTGTACCGCGTCACCCCGCTGGGCAGCGGCGCCGCGCCATGCGGCCAGCCCTATACCGCCGGCGGCGACGAGCTGATGCAAGCCGGCCTTGTGACCACCGGCGGCAGCCAGGCCCAGCATGAAGGTGACTTTGTCTCCCGCCTGTACTGGCTGGAAGCCGTGGAAGAATAAAATGGATGTCTTGCTGGAAAAGTTTCGTTTTTGTGCGATTCAACAAACCCGGCGTAGTGTATTCGTGAAAATGTCCAAACTTCAAGGCAAGCCATTGACACTTTGCCCCTCTCATAGTATCCTCTAACCCACATAAACCACTTTACTGTGATAAACCGCCGCTCCGCAACTACACCGAACCATTTTGCCGCCGCTTGTCCCCGACAAAATCCTTTGGTCCCCTGCGGGGCGGTTTTCTTTATTTCCCGAGAGAATTTGCAGACGGGCGACCGGCCTGCAATTCTTCATACCCGCTCCGCACCTTGAAAACTGCATGAGCCGTCTGGATCTGGATACCGCGCCATGACCCCGCACAAAATGCGGGCGAGCCGGACAACGCCGCTGTAACACAGGGGCAGGAACGCAGATTCGGTGCAAGCGGCGACCACAAGCAAGAGACACTTCTATTGGAACTTGTGCACTCCCAGCTTTGGAAACCGAAATCCAGTTTGAAATCTGTATTTTCATTTTGGACGGAAAAAGCGATAAGCAAGTATCGACCTGTGGCCACAATTCAAATTTTGAAATCGCGTCGTACTGACCGGTCGTACTTGTTGAGGGAGTGCCTTCCCCAAACCCTGCTTCCTTATAAGGCTGTACGGCGTACACTCAAACCCCGGAAAGTACAAACTGCCCGCGGCAAGTCCGTGCGGCTTTCCTGCGGGCAAGTTATGTACCTGAATTTCAGCCTTCGACTTCCGCCAGGGTGGGCATGGCGGGGATCGCCCCGTGCCGGCTGGTGGTGAGGCTGGCGGCTTTGTTGGCAAAGGCCAGGATGGCTTCCAGTTTTTCAGGGGTCAGGGCGTCAAGTTCCTCTTTGCAGAGTTTGGAGAGGGCCGCGCCGAAGAAAGTGTCGCCCGCGCCGTTGGTATCCCCGACGGTGCAGGGGACGCCGGCAACACGTCCGGTCCGGCCGCCCATGCGGTAAAATACGCCATCTGGCCCAAGGGTGACAAAGATCAGCCGGATGCCCTGTTCGGCCAAAAGGGCGGTGCCGGTCTCGCAGTCGGTGGTGCCCGTCAGCAGAGGCAGCTCCTCATCCGAGACTTTGAGGATATCCACAAGTTTCAGCGGGGATTTCATCTGTGCGACGGCGGCAGCCGCATCCGGCCAGAGGTTTGCGCGATAATTGGGATCATAGGTGATGACCTTGCCCATTGCCCTGGCACGGCACACCGCGTCCAGAGTGGCGCTGCGGGACGGGTCGGCGGTCAGGCTGACCGAGCCGAAATGGACAAACCTGGCGCGCTGCAGGGCGCTGTCGGGGATATCGCCGGCAGTAAGCTTGACGTCGGCGTTCACTTTACGGTAAAAGCTAAAGCTCCGCTCGCCGGAGGCGTCCACCGAAACCACCGCTATGGTAGTGGGGTCCTCGGGGTCGACTGCCACGTGGGAAGCGTCCACCCCGTTCTGCTTCAGCACGCTGGTTAGGTAACTGCCAAAGCCGTCGGCACCTACCTTACCGATAAAGGCGGTCTGTGCGCCCAGCCTGGCGGCTGCCACCGCCAGATTGGCGGGCGCACCGCCGGGGTTGGCCGCAAACTGGGGGATCCCGTTTTCGCCGGTACCAGTCTGGGTCAGGTCGATCAAAATTTCACCGATTGCCAAAATATCCATGGACGGTCCTTCCTTTCTTATGTGAGCAGATAGTCGATATAAGCGGCGGCGCGCTCGGGGTGGGGCGCGTTGGCCAGCACCCCCAGATAGACTGCCTCGGGGAAGCCAGCCTGACGGATCAGCGGCGTTTGGGAGACGTCCAGCCATTGGCACGCAAGGCCGGGTATCAGGCTGCTCAGGTCTGCAAGATAGCCCTGGGCGGCAAAGGCGTCCCGCGCTTCGGCGTCCATCAGGACAACGTCCAGCCGCTGGGCTGTGACGGCCGACACGATCCGCATTTCAGAGGCATAAACATATTCTTCATCCGCGCCCTCGCTCTCCGAGAGCAGCAGGTCGCTATAGAGATACACCTGTTGTTTGCCGGTCAGGCCCTGGTCCCTGGCAAAACCGGCGGTCAGCTGTTCAGTCAGGGTGTCGCCCGGCGCGATGTTGACCAGCGCCAGATAAAGCACGTCCTCCTTTTTAGTAGCCTGCCGGTAGACGGCATAACCTGCCATGTAAAACAGGATCAGCACAATGATGATGGGCAGCTTATAGTAGCTCCAGATATGCTCCAGCCTCTTTTTGCCATGGAGGCTGCGCAGGGTGGCCCAGTCCTGCCGGGCCCGCTCATTCATCCGCGGCATGTTGGTTTTCTCCATCCTCTTTGCTCTCAGCGTCTTGGGCTGCAAGCGCAGCATCCGGGTCGCCGCCAATGGCGTGGAGGATGTTGACCAGCAGGAAAGAACAGAGCATTGCGCAGCAGCCAAACCCCAGCAGGAAGGCGGGGGTAAAGAGGTTGACCACCACCCAGCCCATCAAAAAATAGATGCCGGCCATCAGCAGCGTGCAGACAAGGTAGCGCAGCCCCACCAGCAGGGCAGTTTTGAGAATGCCGAAGGTCGTGTTCTCGAACCGCGCCAGCAGGGGGAACGCATACAGCAGAACCACCGCGTAGACAATGGCTGCCACGATGAGCAAAGCGGCGACGAGCGTCCAGAATATGCTCTGGCTCCAGATATGCCAGACGATATAGCCGTCCATTGCCAGAAACGCCCCTGCGCCCAACAAAACCAGCCAGAGTTTGGTGGCTGGCAGGAAGTTTTGCCGGAAAGCCCGGAAAAACATCCCGGTCAAGCCGTCGTCCCGGTCCTCTGCCATCTTCAAGGTGACGTAGAACAGGGCGGTGGTGGACGCGCCAATGGTGACAATGGGCAGGCAGCAGATCAGCCATAAAATGTTCAGGTAGGCGCTGTAGGCCATCTTGGTGATAAAGGCCAGCAGCGGGCGGTCAGGATCGATCAGGTTGCTCATACTTTTGCCTCATGGTCTCCCGTGGATTCCCGCAGGATCAGGTTGGTCTCGGTGTAGACGGTCCGGTAATTCAGCGAGGGTTCCTTGATGCGGGTCATCAGCAGGTCGGCGGCAGTAAAGCCCATGATTTGCCCGTGGATATGGATGGAAGTCAGCCGCGGCGTCATGACCGAAGCCTCCTGGCTGTCGTCAAAGCCGCAGATCCAGATGTCTTCCGGCACGGAGACTCCAAGGTTGCGCAGGGCTCGGATGGCATCGATGGCTACAAAGTCATTGGCACAGATAAAAACATCCGGTAACCCGTGGGTTTTCAGCATGGCTCGCAGCGCATCTTCAAAATATGCAGGAGAAAGGCCCTCCAGCGCGCAGTATTGCAAGCTGCCGGCCAACCCCAACTGGGTCATGGCACTGGCATAGGCGGCATACCGCTCAAAAAAAGACTGGCAGTGCCCGATCTCGCCGATAAAGCCGATGCGGTCCCGGCCGCGCTGGTGCATGATCTGGATGAAATGCTGGATCTCCACATGGTTGTCCATATATAAAAGGTCCGCTTTGAGGGGGGCTTTCAGCTCGGTCACCGGGGAGTCCACAAACAGCAGCGGGATGCCCTGCTCGCAGAGCATCTGGGCGTATTCGTAGTCGAACACCTCGAAGCAGATGATGCCGGCGGTGCGCTCGGGGTCAAAGGCGGAGGGGAGGCGGCGCTGGCGCAGCTCCTCCGGGGAGATGCGGTAAATGGTCATGCAGTAGTGCAGGTGGTGGATCTCGGACTGGAAGCGGTCCAGCATCATGGAAGAAAAGTGGGAGTTGCTCAAAAAACAAGTGGTCATCATGGCGATCTCCCGCTTGCCGCCAGGCTGGGCTTCCGCCTCGGCCGGCGCATTTGTTGGGGCGTCCGCCGGGGCCGCTGCGCTTTCCGGCTGGAACAGGGGCAGGTAGGCGAACTGCTTGTAGCCCATCTCGGCAGCCTTGCGCAAAATCTTCTCGCGGGTGGCGTCGGCCAGAACGCCGGTGTTGTTGATAGCCTTCGATACTGTGCTGCGCGAGAGCTGCAGCTCGTTGGCGATGTCTTGGATGGTAACTCTGGTTGCCATCGGAATCCCTCCTTTGCTTATAGTATAGTGCAAATGCACACATTAGTCAAATGTGCAAACGCAAAAACATCGGTTTGCACATTTGCACACACCGGTTTTTGTGCAATCATACAAACTCACCGAAATATACTGTCGGGCGGGCGAAATAATGTTGACTTTTGCCATACGGCGTGGTATAAAAAGAGCGTAAGGATTTTACATTTGAAACAGTCTTAAGGGATTTAATCTCCGGTGATAGTGCAAATGCAAAATCAAAAGTGACATTGTATAGAAAAAGGAGGAATCTGCATGAAAGCATCCCGATCCGGGACGGTAGCAGTCTCGGCCAGCCAGCGTGTGCACAATACGGGCGTCTATATGGCGCGGCACTGGCAGCTGTATTTGATCTTCATCCTGCCGGCGGTGGCGCTGACCCTGATTTTCAAGTACATGCCGATGGGCGGCATCCTGATCGCTTTCCAGGATTATAACCCCTTCCAGGGCATCCTGGGCAGCGAGTGGGTCGGTCTCGAACACTTCCAGCGCTTCATGTCCTCGCCGGATTTCCAGCGCTACCTTGTCAACACCCTCAAGCTGAGCGTCTACGGCCTGCTGTGGGGCTTCCCCATCCCCATCATTCTGGCTTTCCTGCTCAACCGCATCGAGAGCAAAAAGATCAAACAGAAGATCCAGCTGGTGCTGTATATGCCCAACTTCATCTCGGTCATCGTCCTCTGCGGTATGGTCCGTGTCCTGCTGTCGGTCACCGGCCCGCTGAACGGGCTGCTGCACACCAGCATCAACTTTATGACCATCCCCGAGGCCTTCCGCCCCATCTACATCATCAGCGGCATCTGGCAGGGCGCAGGCTGGTCCTCCATCATGTACACGGCCTCCCTCTCCAATGCCAGCAAGGACCTGAAGGAAGCGGCCATGATCGACGGCGCAAACCTGCTGCAGCAGATCATGACGGTCGAGTGGCCCGCTATCAAGGATATGGTGGTCATCCAGTTCATCCTCCAGGCCGGCAACATCATGAGCATCGGCTTTGAAAAAGCCTACGCCCTCCAGACCGACCTGAATATGCAGACCTCCGAGATCATTGCTACCTATGTGTACAAGCGCGGCCTGATCGACGGCGACTACAGTTTCTCGACGGCAGTCGGCCTGTTCAACACGGTGGTCAACGTCATCCTGCTGATAGCCGTGAACAAGATCGTCGCCAAGATGAACGACGGCAAGGGATTGTAAGGAGGCACAGTCATGGCAGCGAAAGCTAAAAAGAGCGGCCGGCTCGCGATCTATACCCGGCAGGATAAAGCGATCCTGTTCATCGGCTATGTCCTGCTGGCCCTGTTCGTGGTCGCTATCGTGGTCCCGGTGGTGTACATCGTCATTGCATCGTTTATGGACCCCGTCACCCTCCAGAACCAGGGCATCACCTTTGATTTCAGCAAATGGACCCTGACCGCCTACGAGCGCGTGGGCACCGACGCCCAGATCTGGACCGGCTTCAAAAATGCCGTCCTCTACTCGGTGCTCTTTACCGTCATCTCGGTGGTGGTCACCATGCTGGCGGCCTACCCCATGTCCCTGCCCGATTTCCGCGGCAAAAAGATCTTCAACACCCTCTTTGTCATCACCATGTTCTTCGGCGGCGGCCTGATCCCCACCTACCTGCTCATCAACAACCTGGGCCTTCTGGATTCGATGTGGGCCGTCATCCTGCCCGGCGCGTTCAGCGTCTGGAACATGATCATTGCGCGCACCTACTACCAGGGCGTTCCCCGCGAGCTGCGGGAGGCCTCCGATGTGGACGGCGCCAGCGAGATGACCTTCTTCTTCAAGATCCTGGTGCCCATCTGTATGCCTCTGGTGGCGGTGCTGGCCCTGTGGCAGTTCGTCGCCATGTGGAACAGCTACTTTGACGCCATGATCTACCTGAACGACACCGCCAAGCAGCCCCTGCAGCTGGTGCTGCGCTCCATCCTGATCCAGAGCCAGCCCGAGTCCGGCATGATCGCCGACATCCAGAGCACCGCTGAGCGCGCCCAGCTGGCCGAGCTGCTCAAATATGCCACCATTATCATTTCCAGCCTGCCTTTGATCGTCATGTATCCCTTCTTCCAAAAGTATTTCGACGCTGGTATCATGGCCGGCTCCATCAAGGGCTGATCGCCCCGCATCCCTGCAGAACACAAACCAAGAAGAAAAAGGAGAAAAAGCTATGAAAAAGATGATTTCCCGCCGCAACTTCCTCAAGGCCGCCGCTCTGGCCGGCTCCGCCATGGCTCTGACCGCCTGCGGCGGCAAGGGCTCTGCCGGCGACGAAGCGGCTGCGGCCGTCGTGGTGGACGGCCCCGTCGAGTTCCCGCTGGCCGAGACCGTCACCCTGACCGGTACCACCAGCTATCCCGCAGGCAGCGAATCGGAACCTAACAACCGCACCATTTTCAAGCGGCTGGAAGAATCCACCAACGTCCACATCGAGTGGACCGCCATCCAGTCCGACCAGTGGGGCGACAAGATCAGCCTGAATATGTCCAACCCCAACACCCTGACCGACTTTGTTTTTACCGCCGATTTCTCGGACAGCAACCTGCTCCGCTACGCCAAGCAGGGGGTGGTCGTCGCCCTGGAGGAGTACATCGACACCTGTATGCCCAACCTGCAGGCCGTCTTTGAGAAGTACCCCGAGTACCGCACCATGTGCACCGACACCGAGGGCCACATCTGGGCCCTGCCCTGGATCGAGCAGCTGGGTGTGGACAAGACCGCGATCCAGACCGTCGGCAGTATGCCCTTCATCAACACCAAGTGGCTCAACTTCCTGGGCCTTGAGATGCCCCACACCGTCGACGAGTTCGAGCAGGTGCTGATCGCCTTCCGGGACAATGCCGCCTCCATTCAGAGCGAATTCGGTATCGAGGGCAGCATCATCCCCATGTCCTGCATCGTCAACGACGGCGACCAGGACCCCGCCATCCTCATCAACGGCTTCGGCGAGGGCTACGGCGACATGGACAAGGGCCGCCACATCGCCGTCACCAACGACCGTAAAGTGATTTGCGCCGCCGCGCAGGAGGGCTACCGGGACGGCATCCAGTGGCTGCACAAGCTGTACACCGAAAACCTGATCGACCCCGAGTGCTTCACGCAGGAGTGGTCCACCTATGTCTCCAAGGGCAAATCCGGCCGGTATGGCGTTTGCTTTACCTGGGATGTGGCCAACATTGACAACCTGACCGACTGGGAGCCCCTGCCCCCGCTGGCCGCCGACACGACCAACATTACCCCGTACAATGGATCTTTCACCAGCGGCTTCAACCGCGGCCGCTGCGTGGTCACTGCCAAGGCAGCCAATCCCGCCCTGGTCTGTGCCTGGCTGGACCAGATGTACATCCCCATCCAGTCGGCTCAGAACAACTGGGGCACCTACGGCGAGGACGACGGCTTTGACATTTTTGAAATGTCCACCAACGCCGACGGCGAGCCGATGCTCAAGCACGCGCCCCTGGGCGACGCATCTCCTGTCGAGGTCCGCGAGGCCGAGAGCGTCAACGGTCCTCTGGCCGTCCTGAACGACTACTACGATGTCTACGTCACCTGCCCCGACGACGCCCAGTACCGTCTGGACTGGATCGAGCAGATCTACACCCCTGAGATGCACAACGATTATGTTTTCCCCAACGTCTTTATGAGCAGCGAGGACACCGATACCATCTCCGAGCTCGAGACCGACCTGTCCACCTATATGAACACCTGCAAGGCTGACTGGATCATGAACGGCATGGCCGGCGGCGCCTGGGAGGAATATCTGGGTATGCTGGAGGAGTACCGCCTGTCCGACTACCTGGCCATCATGCAGAAGTATCTGGACGCCTACTACGCCTGAATTTCCCCGCGCTTTTGACACACCATGCATGACCGAACCGCCGGGCTGTATCCCCGGCCCGGCGGAATCTTTTCACAGGAGACTGCTATGAACGGCACGACCTTACAAAACGCCCGCGCCTATGAAGCACGGCACGGCGCGGCCATCCCCGCCGCCGAACGCCCCGCCTACCATCTGACCCCTTACGTCGGCTGGATGAACGACCCCAACGGCTTCTCGTTCTACCAGGGAAACTACCACCTGTTTTATCAATACTACCCCTACGACACCATCTGGGGGCCCATGCATTGGGGCCATGCCGTCAGCACCGACCTGCTGCACTGGGACTATCTGCCCGCCGCTCTTGCCCCTGACAGCCCCTGCGACAAAGACGGCTGCTTCTCCGGCTCGGCTGCGCAGCTGCCCGACGGCCGCCAGCTGCTGCTTTACACCAGCGTCCGCAGGGAAGAGCAGCCGGACGGCAAGACCCGGGATGTGCAGACCCAGAGCATCGCCGTCGGAGATGGCCTCGACTACGTCAAGCTGGCTCAGAATCCCGTGCTGGACGAAACCTGCCTGCCCGAAGGCTTCAGCCGCTTTGATTTCCGCGACCCCAAGATCTGGCAGGAGCCGGACGGCAGCTATTCCGCCGTGCTGGTCGGGCAGGGCAAAACGGAAGGCGGCGCAGCCCTGTTGTTCCACAGTCCTGACGGGTTCCATTGGGAATATGTCACCATCCTGGATGCCAGCCGCGGTGAGTATGGCGTCATGTGGGAGTGCCCCGATTTCTTTGAGCTGGACGGCAAGCAGGTGCTGATGGTCGGCCCGATGGAGATGCAGGCCCGGGACGAATTCCACAACGGCCACTGCGTCATCGCTTTCATCGGCAGCTACGACCCGGTATCCCACCGCTTCGCCCGTGAAGAGGTCCAGCTGATGGACGAAGGCATTGATTTCTACGCTACCCAGACCATGCAGGCCCCCGATGGCCGCCGGATTATGACGGCCTGGATGCAGTCCTGGTCCGGCATCAGCGATCAGCCCCATGGGGCCAAGTGGTTCGGACAGACCATCTGCCCGCGGGAGCTGCACATTCGGAACGGCCGTCTGATCCAGACCCCCGTTCGGGAGCTGGACGCCGCCCACGGCGCGCGTGTCCTGCACGAGAATGTCCTCATGGAAGGCGAGACAGCTCTGGAAGGCATTGGCGGCCGGGTGGCTGACCTCCGCGTGACCATCACTCCCGAGGGCAAGGAGTGCCGTGCTTTTACCATCAAGCTGGCCGCCGACGGCGCCCACTCAACCACCCTTACCTATGAGCCGCGCACCCGACGGCTCATCCTTGACCGGAGCCAGGCAGGGTTCCATCAGGATATCGTACACCTTCGCAGCTGCACCGTGCGCGGCCAGAGCGATACGCTCAGCCTCCGCATCCTGCTGGACCGCAACAGCATCGAGGTCTTTATCAACGGCGGCGAGCAGACCATGACGGCCTGCATCTACACCCCGCCCGAAGCCGAACGCATCACATTTGCCGCCAACGGCGCGGCCCGTATCACCGTCGAGCAATACTCCCTCGCACTGTAACCAACGTGTTTCCCCTCCTTCATCTTCCTTCATTGGATCATGCACGCGGCAAAGCCCTGCTCTGGAATGAAAACAGGGCAGGGCTTTGCACTTTGAATTCACCTTGCAAGGAGCAGTCCTATGGCCCCAAAAAGAAACACCGCCCCCACGATGAAAGATGTGGCCGCTGAAGCCGGAGTGGCCCTTGGCACCGTCTCCAAAGTGTACAATAATCTTCCGGTCCGGGATGAATACCGGGAAAAAGTGCTGGCCGCTGCCCACAAACTGGGCTACAGTGTCAACCGTTATGCCCGCGGCCTCAAGATTAACCGAACCAATACGGTCGCTCTCATCTGGCCGACTCTCCGCAACCCCTTCTTTGCTTACCTGTCCGATGCCATGATCGGAGAGCTGACCCGCCGGGATTACCGGGCCATTGTCTCTATCACCAACTACGACGGGCAGGCAGAACAGCGGTGTCTGGACATGGTACGGCAGAACAAAGTGGATGGGGTCATCGCCCTGACCTACAACCCCGATCTGGAGGTTGCCCCTGATTTGCCTTTTGTCAGTATCGACCGGCATTTTAGAACCGGTGTGCCCTGTGTCGCTTCTGATAACTTTGGCGGCGGGCAGCTGGCCGCCGGCCGCCCAAAAACTGCTGGAACTGGGCTGTCAAAAGCTGCTCTTTTTGCGTCTGGGTTCGGCTATTGCCGGCGAGCCCGACAAACGCCAGGCCGGCTTTGAGGCAACCTGCCGGGAACGGAGCGTCCCTTTCGATTCTCTCTCCGTACAAAATGAGGAAGGGTTCACGCCTTTCGACACTTTTCTGGACGCTCACCTGCACAGCGGCGTTTTCGACTACGATGGTATCTTCTGCAACACGGACCGTCTCTGCTATGAGATCGAGAAAAGGCTGCGGGCCAGAGGAGTCCTCGTCCCTACCCACGTCCAAATGATCGGTTTTGACGGTATTTACCGCTTTGACAGTGAAGATCTGTCCTGTTCCACCATTGTCCAGCCTGCTGAGCAGATCGCCCGGGCGGCGGTTGATCTGCTGCTCGTCCAGGATCGTGCCAACCTGCCGGCCATGGTCTGCCTGCCAGTAACCTATCGTGCCGGCGGGACCACAAAGGACAGCGCGGGAGAAAATAAGCCGGCAGAATTATAACCGGAAGAATCCAAAGAAACCGCGCAGGGGTTTCGTGGCACACGACTTTGCCCCGCAAAGTCTAGGTGTGTTATGCCATGCCCGCTAAAGCGGGCAAAAGCCGATCTGCGCAAAGCGCACACTTCTTGGCCAAATAGCCGCTTGCGGCTATTATACCTTTGC
>ERZ1090869.534-NODE-534-length-20463-cov-36.155037_pt1 | contig 20463 bp, 35 predicted proteins | sample MGYA00478474_ERZ1090869 | MGnify/ENA primary metagenome ERZ1090869 (study PRJEB33644, sample SAMEA5815748) | chicken gut metagenome | biome: Chicken; feature: Gastrointestinal Tract; material: Caecum | place: Ireland | collected 2019-01-01 | study: A study of the... | reverse complement strand
CCGCGGATGTCGCGGTCATACCACAGGCTCGTTTTGTCGTATGTGCTCAGCACGCGGCGCAGCTGGTCATCTCCGATGCTCATGTTATCAGCGATGGTAAAATGCCCATAGTTGTACCCATAATTCGGATTCCGTTTCTGGGCTTCCTCATGGTGTTCCAGCACATCCTTGTAGTACCAATGCCCCTCTGCTTTCGGGTTGAGGTCATGGTATATCGTGCGTTTGGGGCTGGACAGTGTACGGTCGAATGACTCTTTGATAAATTCCGGCGTGCACTCGTTCGCCTCAGTGATATAGGCCATGCCGTAAGTGTTACCTTTGATGAGCTTTTCGTCTCCAGATTTTCCTCCTCCGGAGATCAGGACGATTTTCTCCCCGACCGGTGTCCGCACATACAAGCAGTCTCGGTTCTGATATTGGCCGGCGCGGCAGCGTCCCTCGAAAAAATTCAACATTCCGAATCCATCACAGTCCAAAATATTAAGTCGGGCTGTTGCCGTAGACACTCCAGCAATCAGGTGTATACGGCTTGGATGGGTCTCCAGCTTCGCGCAAAACGCCATCGTGATCAGGACGTTTTTTCCTCCGCGTTTGCCTCCCTCAGCCACGTTGAGCCATGAGTCAAAACAGCGATCAAAAAAACGCATTTGGTTCTGGCTGAATGGTGCGGGCAAATTCATCGGTCATCGTCCCCCTCAAAGTCCTTGAGGTTACGATCAGGCGCAGGATGTTTGAGCAGTTCCACCAGTGCTTGCATATTGCCCTGCTGCTCCTGTTGGGAGTCCGCTGGATTCGCTCCTTTTTCACGCCAACCCGAAAAATTGTTGACCAGGCTAAACTTTGCCCCTTGCACGCCTTCCCGGTCAAACAATCGCTCCTCTGTGTACTGTTCAATCCTGGTTTTCGCACGCGTGACCGTGTCAACAAAATTGTCCTTTGCTTGATAGTTTAATAGCGCCTGCCTGGAGGTGAATCCGAGCGCAAGCGCCAGCCCTGTTACTGTCGGCGGGCGTCGGTTGAGGTAGATCGGGGCACCGTATTTATCCAGTACAGCCTTGCCCTCTTTGTCCGTGAGCAGCTCCCCTTTGCATTCCTCGAAATATGCGTCGATTGCTGCCTGCATCTTTTTCGGACTCTTATACTTTGGGGTTCTCCCCACGTTTTTCACCTCCGTCCTGGTACGGCTTTAGCCGGGATTTCTCCCGGCCTCTGCCTTTTTCAGATAAATTCTCGCCCGCACAGGCGTTGAGAGTCCCGGGAATCGAACCCGGTTCAGCCCTGTCGCGGCTCTCATATGTAAAAGTATACAATTATTCCATTTCAAATTTATGCATGTTTTACCATAATATGTATTTACAAATACATAAAATATGGTATAATAAATACATAAACAAGAGAGGAGCGAGAGATATGTATAACAGACACGATATCATGAAGAACGCTTGGAGCATCCGCCACGAGAATAACGTCAGCATGAGCGTAGCGCTCAAGGCTGCATGGGCACTGGCCAAGGCCATCAAGGCCGCCGAAGAGCTGGCTTCCGAGATCGACTGGAACACCAAGGTCCGCGTAAATGATTGGGTTAAGGCTGGTCACTCTCGCACCTATGTTGAGGTCGCTGTTTACACCAACGCGTGGAACCGCAAGCGTACCGAGAAGATTGGTTACGTTAACAACCTGACTGGCGAATTTATTGCTGCATAAAAGAAGGAGATCATCATGGCAAACATGACTATGCAACAGATTGAGCAGTGGACAAACCCAAAGTACCATCAGATTATCCGTGATCGCCGCACCGCAAACTCGGATACCCCGGAGTCCGCCCCCCTCACAGGTTACGACATTTGGATCAATGGTTGTGACCTCATGTGTAATCCTGACTTTTGGGTCCGTATCATCTACGCAAACCACGGGATGCTGGGTCACGAGCGCGAGCCTGTATACACCGATATCCCCGCAGTGGAGTCTGGCATGTATGACGAGCTGTCGGTGTCTCTCCCTGCTGGGTGGGATTGGAGCGAATCTGTGGACGGAAGATTGCTCATCTGCTCTCCGGATGATGTGCGGTATTACGTTGATGAGATTATCATGCATGTAGACGGTCAACCGTGTCTGTGCTGGTATGATGATACCGGCCGCCACATCACCGCACTTTGAAAGGAGATATAACCATGACAACCCGCGAATCTTATATTTTTGGATGGGTATTTGGCCGTATCAATGCCGAGTCCCCCAAAAATCCTGTTGGTGGAGACACCACTCTGGCAGCCCAGCGTCCCTACTCTGCGCTTGCCAAGGTCATGCAGCAAGGCTTTGCTCGTGGCTTAATGGCTGCCATTGAGTCGGAGATCGGTCGCGCACTGTGTGAGATCGACAATATAGACTACCAGACTGCTGGGGGTTCCGAGGCCGTCCAGCCGCTCGATATGCAGGCATCTTGGCAACTCGGCTATTACGCCGGACTGTACAAGCGTCCCATCCCCTCGCAAAGTTTTGACATTGGTGCAGCTCGCAAGGCTAAAAAGATGACCCAAACACAGCTTGCTGAGTTGATGGGCGTCGATCAGGCTCATATCTCCCGCTGGGAGCGCGGAGAGGTTAAGCCCACCCCGGAAAACCTGACAGCTCTCAAAAAAATATTACTTGATTGATTCCCAACCCGGCCCTAGAGGCCGGGTTTTTTGTCACCCTTTGCCCTCCTGCAGGCATTGAGGTGATATACCTCTTGCGAGGTATGCTCCGTTTTCGCTCGGCTCACGTCCGGCTGGTTACGGATGGGCTATGCCCAGCAAATTGACGGCATGGTGCATCAAACTCAAACCCAGAAGGAGATCGTAATTCACTTCCTTTCGTTTTCAAGTTTTTCGCCGTCAATAATTGTTAAATGCGGGTGAGGATTTGCACCTCACATGGATACACTATTTCAGCTCTGGATATTTGTCAGGCTCTTCCCCTGACCGCGCTCGAGCATCGCATACTGTAGTATTTTCGCTAGTATCCTTACCTTTAAGCGTCTACCATTACAATCAAGGCCGCCCGGTGTGTATTCTGGCTTTGATTGTTTTACATCGCTACCCACTAACGCTCTATTCCGCCACCGCATTTATGGAGCTGCAGAGAGGGTTCGAACCCCCGACCTGCTGATTACAAATCAGCTGCTCTACCAACTGAGCTACAGCAGCATGTCACGGGCGGCCGGAATACCGCCCGAAACTATGGAGTTGATTGCCGACCGTCTGGTCTGGAGCGGATGACGGGGTACGATCCCGCGCGGCCAGCTTGGAAGGCTGGAATGCTGCCAATTACATCACATCCGCGTATATCAGGCAGCATTACATCTGCCTGTTTTGTGTACACGTCGCCCTTTACTGGATTCGAACCAGCACGCACCCGGTCAAGGGCCGCTCTGCCAATTAAGCTATCAGGGCATATTCCCCGCTCGACCTATTATCTGATATCAAACCAGATCGTCAACAGCCGAGCAGGTCATCAAGAAAGAGACATACCACGAACGGCTCATGCACCGTGCTGCGGCATATGGGCCGCCGAGCGGCCCGTGAGAAAGGAGGATCAATGCATGAATATGATCGTGACGGGGATCCCGCCCCGCGAATGCAGGGCGGGTGGATACAGAAGAGATGATCTCAGTGGCTCGACAACCGTCGGTGGTGTTGGTTTGGGTCGGTTGTCTTACCACTGTCTGCATCATATCACAACTCAATGGACGAAAAGTGCCAACTTTCAAATCAGGTGCATTTTATTCGCCATGATATCCATCACCCGGGCATTCCAGCGGCGTGCTGTGCGCTGGCTGATCGGCACCTTATCAATGACACCCCAAAAGGTATATCGTCCCTCAAAATACAGCATCCGTACGAATCTCTGCCGCTGCGCTCCATCCGGCATCCGTCCGAGCTCGTCCATCATATCCTCAACCGCTCGCAGGCGAGCAGCTTCATTGTCCGTTCTGTGCGTCGACGGCTTTCGCTTAATCTCCGGGTATGACCGCAGTACCTCCCGTATGTATGCCAGTTGACCCCGCTTGCTCATTCTGGTTTCTCTCCCGTTTTCAAATCAATAAATCTCAACTCCAATCTCCTCCCGCTCGGCATATCTTATTCTCTTTCGATAGTCCGATAGTTCCCGTGCTTGTCCTGTTCCAGTGTGATCGGTGCGCTGCATTCCAAGCAGGTGATCTCATCAATCGGTTCCGTGTTATTCGTACGGTAAACCCATGTATTTCCGCACGCGCTGCAACGTGCGACAATCTTATCCAGATCTATAAGCGGTGTGTGTTCTCCGCACGGGCACCAACTGCTGCGAATCATCTTTTTGGCGTTGAATCCTCTGATTTCTCCGCATACATCACACCGAATGCGCAAAAATCCTTTGTATCCCTCCTGCTCGTCCTGATCATCCTGTGCACGTTCCGGCTGCGAGCGGGTCTCCTTGACATCGATCACCGATTTAGGGGGGGCTGTTTCCTGCGCGTCCTCGGTTTCTTCTGGTACCGCCCATGCAGCCTTCTCGATCGGATCATCCAACGTCGTATATTCATACTCGTCTTCGTTGGCCTCGTCGGGCTCCGGTTCGGGTTCCGGCTGGTTGTTCAGCAGCGCATCCACCAGCGTTGTAAACCAGACCTCCGCGTCCGGCCTCGGCATGTCGATCTTGAGGCTCTTGCCCGGGATGCTCACACATAATTTACAAGTTTCCATGGTCTTCCTCCAATTCGGTCATCCGTTATTTGTTTTTCGGCAGCCCTGGCAGCGGCATCCAGTGCGTCACCACTGGTCTCTCCCATTCCGGATATTCGTTTACAAGCCACCCTTCTTCTCCAAAATATCCTGCCAGCATAATCGCTTGGCACAACGTAATATTCTCGTGTGGCTTTCCGGACACAATGGCCAGCACCGTTTCTCCGTCCCTCTCATCGTCCGGCAGACGTTCATCTGCTTTGATCCATTCTGCTGAGATGACATTGGCGGTCGGCGCACTTGCGACAACCGCTCGAGCCGACGCAATCCCTGCCTGAAACAAGTTTATTCTCTCATCTGATGTAACCATCGCTTCGAGCAGCGCTTCTCTCTCGATATACTCAGTCATTCCCGTTCTTCTCCATTTCCACAGCCTTTTCGGCATCTTCGTAGGAGATGAATACACTTTTTCCAAGCTGTCCCGTCATACTTTTTTCGAATCCAACCACGCGAACCTTGAGCTCCATTTCAGGATTTTCAACTCCTTTTACCAGATAGTACAGTTCGTACACAGGATCTCCTTCCTGCAGCTCAAGTATTACGCACTTTTCCTCCCTGTCAGCCTGTACCAGCTCCCTCAGGCGATCGAGGTCATACTCATCGCCCAAGATGTCCTCAACGTCCTTGAGCCGCCCACGCATTTCGAGCGCTTGCAGCACCGCGAGGTATAGATATGCAATCACACCCTCTCTATACTCCACTCCATATTGCAAATTGTCGTACAGCTCGTCACACAACCCGTCGTCGTCTTTTGACCAAATCTCTGCATCGATATTTTCTGCAGCCTCCCGAATCCAGTCCATCACTTCGATGTCTTGGTTATCCTCTCCACCCGATCTGACGTACCCTTCTCCATCCTGTGTGAAGAAAATGTTAAGATGACTGGCAATGTACTCCGGGTCATCCGACGTCATTCTCATAAGCATAGTCATTCCTCCTCGTTCGTCCAATCAATCCGCTGGCCGCATTGGCCGCAGTATCGGTTTCTGTTTCCGTCCTCGTTATAGAGATATTCTCCACTTCCGCAGGTCTGGCACGCCAAGATCTCGGTATCTCCGTCTGGATGAGGCGGCATCGGCGTGCGCAAACTCTCCATCAATCCATAGTTCATCACAGCTTCTCCCGCTCGAAATTTGAGCAATGTAGCATCTGTCGTACCTCGCGAATGGCGTCGGTGTATCCTTGCGCTCTGGCCTCAACCTTCTCGATCTGTTTTTGCAAATCAAACTCCGCATATTTTTCCATTTGATCTAGCTCTCGTTCGAACTTTTCAACGTCAATGTCTTTCGCAGTGTAATCCATATAATCCTCCTCAAAATAAAGTCAGCTGTGTTCCGACGTCGGTCATGATCTCCGACTCTGGGTCTGATGTCGCGTACCGCTGCACAGACTCGATCCGCTCCCACAACATCCGATATCCCCACACTGGCGACAGGTACAGGGTGGGTGTGTACCAGATGTCCTGCTCTGGCACGGGTGTCGGCCGCAGCAGGCTGCCGGTGATCGGATACCTCAGGCTGTCCGCAATCACGACATACCCAGCGCATCCAAGCAGGGACAGCTGCAAATAGCACATGAGCGCCGCCGTCCGGTCGATGTCCTGAGCAACAAACAGGGCCTGTGATGACCAATCCTGTCCCGCTCGCATCATAACATTGCGGGCAGCGATCAGCAGCGCACCGGCACCGCAGGCGCAGTCGTTGATGCTCACCCATCCGCGTGTCTGGATCCGCTCCTGTGCATCTCCCATCTGGATCTCTGCGATAGCGCGGCAGAGGTTGTACGGCGTGAAAAATTGCCCGTGCCAATGGCTGCCCAGTTCAAGCCTCATAAACATATCGCCCAGAAAATCTTGATCCGGGTTTTGTTCCAAGGCTTCAGTCAGTACGCCGAAGAGCTGCGGGAATATCGCCTGCTCCTTCGGGTCGTATCCGGCCATGATCTGCTGATATCGCTCTTCCCGCTTGTCTCGGTCTGGGCTGGCCTTGTCGCAGGAGTTCGACACCGCGATCGCGCACGCCTCCACGAAATCTCCCCACGCCTGCCATGCGTGTCTGCGCATACAGAGGCCGTCAAACAGGCCGATAAACTCTTTTTGATCAGCGGTGCGGAAAATCTGCTTTTTCACCGGGTTTCGCCTTCCGTCCACATCAGAAAGTCAACCATGCCCTTATAGATCGGTACACGGAAACGCTCCAGATCATGTAGGTTCATATACTTGCGGCCATATATCCGTTTCATGTCCCTCCAAAAATTCCACGGCACAGCGTAAAAATTCTGCAGTCCAACAGATACCAGTACAAAAGCAATCGCGTGCATATTGCTGTACGCCTCCAGCTGCCGTCGCTGCTCTACCGTCAACCGATCAAATGTGATTCGCTCATCGTCGGTATGTTTGGCTTCGAACACGATCGCGCGGCCGTTTACCATCGCGCCCTTGTAGTCCGGCTGTGCCTGCTTGGTATAGCAGGCCGTAAACTGTCCCGCTCGATTGGGTTTACTGATCGGGCGCATCGGCTCCGGCGTTTTGTCGATCACCGCCGCCCCCGCGTCCTTGTACCACTCACAAGCCGCGTCAATCATGGCCTCGAACTGGTTTCCGGCTGTGCGACTTCTTGCTCCTCTGGCACTTCTTTTGGCCTTTTTGATTCCGCTTTCCTGTGCCCACTTAGGGTATTCCATATTTCCTCCTTCTCAAGCGATTCTCAATTCTATGTATTCTGCCCAGGGATATCCAGTTAGTTCATGGATTCCGGTGCGCATGGTGTTACCGTCTTCGTCCTTGAGCAGTACATATCCCTTGCGCGGTCGAGGCTCTTTGCACCATGTAGCTGCTGCGATGATCTGGTACTTGGGTTCTGGCCGGATCATATCCCGTGCAGATGAAAAACGCTTACACCGCTTCCCATCCTCTTTGTATCGCTCCATTGTCCGGCGTGTCTCCTTAATGAGGTAGTTGGCCAGCTTGGCATGGTTCCCACGCTTGTCCAACGGCTTGATCGAGACATTCCCGACTCTGCCCTCCAGCGTTTCCTCCCAGATCTGGCTCAGCACATCCACCCCGATCGGCGGCAGAATGATGTGATGGTGCACATTGGTCATCCGCTTAGTTTCCGTACAGGCCACATACTTCCACGGGATTCCTTGAGATCGGCACACCTTTCGCAGACGGCGCAGAAACTTGGCTTTGTCCTCCTCCGCCTGGTCAAGTGTGGTCTGCTTATCGTAGTAGTGCAACACGATATGATAGTCACCGGCTCCGAAATTTGCATTAAGCAGCCAGCGTAGCTTCTCCTCCGCCTTGCGCTCATTGACTTTCGCTTGGGCATCCTTGGTCTTGTCCCGGTTTTTCTCCCGGCGGCAACCCTTAGTGTGTACCCGCGTGGTATACATTTTCTTAGTCTCGGTCACCAGACCAGCTGTGACTACCCGCTTTACATACATGGCCGATCTCCTTCTCTATCCCCGTTGGTCGCTTAAATAATACGCTTACCGGCGCTGCAAGGGCGTGTCCTCCTCGCCCGCTTCCCGGTGTATGTTGCGCTATGCCGAAGCCGTGACGGTATTCCCATCACGGCTTTTTACTCGTTTATGTACTTTATCGGCTGTGCTGATATTTGGGTAACAAGCGTCGGTCTGCGTCTTCCTGCATCCACTTGCGTCCCGCTTTCCAGCGATCCCGGCCACGGCGCTCACGCGATCTCGGCGACCGTTTTTCCTTCTGCTTGGTCATGATTTCTTCACCTTTCCTTCTTTGTCTTTGATGGTCAACGTCTGCTGATTACAAAACTTTGGAGTGTTCATGCACGGGTTCTCGCATGTTCCCCCATCTTCCGGGTTGTATCCGCAGTCGGCGCAGCACACATACCCTCTGCGTCGCTCGCAGTAAAACAACTTGCAGCCGTGCGGATTTTTATGAGTGCTCACGGCTGCTACCCTTGTCGTAATACCCTGACTGGATTCGCTGCATTGTCCGGATCATTTTCCACTCGGCCATGTCCTGTACCTCATCTTCACAGTCCCAGAGGATACACAGCTGGTCGAGCATGTTGTACACGTCGGCCAGCTCCTCGATCCTCTGCAATCGCATCAGCTCGACCAGATCAGGATTGTCTGGCAGCAGCTCTACCAGCTCTGCCATTTCCTCCTCGGCTTTGCTCTTCTGCGCCTCAAGCCCGAAATAATCTGCCGCCTGGCACAAACGCTCATAATGAGCTGAGCTTGTATCGGCCGGTACGCTCCCATCCGAACTCCAAACCATAGAGCCATCCCGCGTCATTTCCTGTACGTACGTCCGGAACTTGTTCGCCATATCCGGATCTTGCTCCTGGCAGTCGCGATGCAGCATCTCGAGCAGTGCTGCAATCTCATCCAGGATGTCATACATGCCACCGTCCGCATCGATATCGCATTGAAATTGTGAGGTCTTTTTACCGTAAATCATTGATCTGCGCTCCTTTTATAAGTATTTGCCCTGCCATCATCGGGCTGAGTAGGGCACCTCTCAGCGACGGGCGTGCGCCCGTTTCGGCTATTCTTCCCAAGCAATTTTCAGACCGTCCTTCTCAACGCATCCACCCTTTTGGTGCAGCATGCACAGCATTCTCTCGGTCAATTCCTCTGTGTCTATCGCTTGCCAATATGCGCTACGTACAAACTGTCTCACATCGTAAGGTGCTACAAACACCCGCTCGACAGGCTTGTCCTGTCCATTCGTGATCGTGACCCGATACATAACGTACTCCTAACGGTACCAGATGCGGCGTCTCGCCTGCGGGCAGCATCGAGCATACCGTCCGAGGTACCCTGCTACCCACGCCACGCCACCGATCACCAGTGTCATCCACCGTGCTTCCGGGGTCAACATGGTAAACCACACGACCTCTGCCCCGATCAGCGCCGAGATGCCAAACGCCACAGCCAGCCACCAGCAAACCAATTTCATTTGATCTATCCCCTTTCGATGGTCTTGTAGTATCCGTCCCGCTGCCGTTCCAGCGTGATCGGTGAATGACAGCGCACGCAACTGATCTCGATAAACTTTTTCCGGCTGTTTGTCACATAGTGCCATCGCTTACCGCACACGCAGATCGCGTCCGCTTGGTGCATCCCTTTCAGTTCCATCGCGGACTCGCAAGCATTGCACCGAAAGTTGTAGGTATAATCTCGGACAAAAAATCCGCGCTCAGCTCCGCACTTTGGACATTCAAGGTACATAAAACCTTTATAGGCATCTTCCCTCGGTTTCTTTTTTCGGCTCATGTCTTCTTCCCTTCTTCGTCATAGGGCTCCAGCAGCCATCGGACAATACAAGTCGCGAACTTCTCGTCCGTACAGTCAACATCTACATCAGGATCAGAAAAACAATCGCGCCGGCAGACAGAAAGGCCAAGATCATCTCCAGCGTTTGTCTGAATCAGCAGCTTAGCCAGTGCTTCCGGATGTCTGGCATAATATCCGAGTCGGATGCTCTCGTCCGGCACCCGCTCGAGATCCTTTTCACAGGTCAGGCAGAGTACCACTCCGGCCGGAAGCTGCTTCCCACATTTACAACAATTCATCAGCGTTTTCCCTCCACAGCTTTGGTTGCACGTTCCAGCACATAACTCGCAGCCTCTCGATCTGCCTCACAGTATGGGCATTTTCCGTCCATCCAGCTAACCCGAAAGACGCCTGCGCACGTCTTGCATGTCTGCTTATCCTGTTCTCCTGCAGCCAACTGCTCCATACGCGATACCAGATTCAATGCCCAAAACAGATAGCGTTCTTTGGCATGGAGCACTCGTTTTAGGTCTCTGGCCGTAGCCACGGCCTCCGCACGCGGAATCTGGATGGTGTGGTTGTCTCTCGTCCGTTTGCCCGGCACTGCCCATCCGGCCCGTTCCATCTGCTCATACTTCGTCGCTTTCTCTGCTGCGGCCTTGTATTCACTCTCAAATTCGCTCACGATCTCATCTCCTTCTTGCGTCCCATTAGTACAAGATACTCCCCAACGGTGTACAGGTCGTCCTCTTCTGCGTCAGTGAACTCTCCGTCCGGAGTTGTCCGGCAGATAACCAACGGGCCACACAGTACGTCGCTCCGTGCAGGCATGGCAGCTACCGGCGGCAAGCCGAACAGCTTGCCTTCCTCATTGCAAATCACACACAGATGGGTGTCCATCGGTACCACCTCGATGTTTCCACCAACCGCAGCCTGCAATGCCTCCAGCGTGTTCGGTACATCGTCCCAGTACATCCGGTGTTCGGTGTCGATCATAAGTACATTCATACGGCACATCCTCCTGCAACACTTCGGTACGGCAGGCACTCCCGGATTGTTCCAGCTGGCCGCCACAGGCTCTTCGGGTATCTGTACTCGACCACCACAAAACGCTCTTTCGGATGTACCCAGATCACTGTACCAGTGACCTCCGGTCTTCCGCTCTCCTTGGTTCCGTTCATGTACACCGGAGAAAACCGGACTTTGCGCCCGATCAGCGGGTGCTCCTGTTCCGCAGGCTTCTTTTTTCTGCCCATATCAGCCCAGCACCTCCCACGCGAAACGCCCCTTGCCGCTGTTTCGCCACTGACCAATGCCGCGGAAAAGTCCATAATCCAGCCATTCCTTGACCGCCTTCCAGTGGCTGTCATCCATACAGATGATAGTCATGGTCACCGTGGTTCCGGCCGGCAGTTCCTCGCTCGAGCTGAGCGCCACCCGCTCGCCCTGTGCGGTCTGTGCTCTCAGCGGTCTCTGGCAGATCGTCACAGGTCCCGGGGACTCCAAGTGGATTTTACGCGGCTCCACAAAGATCAGGCCATCGATGACCTTTTTATAGGCGGTCAGCTTTCCGCTCTCATTCTTGGCCTTCTTCTTTTTGCCGGTCTCCGGGTCTTTCTCCGACAATCTGGACAACATCGAGCACGCATCCTTGAAAAATCCCTTGATCTGGTAATCGTACAGGAACGGCGTACCGTCATCGTCTCGCGGGAATACCGTGGTGCCGCGCTCTACAATGCTCTCTGCGCCCAGAGCTTCGACTTCTTCCTCGACACTGACTGCATCCGGTGCCTTTGCTCCGATAAATCGGGTGTAAATCTCCGGGTCTGCCGAACTGGTTCCGAGGATGCCCTCCAAAAACGTGATTTTTACATTGACTTTTTTCATGCTTGATCGTCTCCTTTGTATTTTGTTTTCATGCTTTGCCCTGGCGGGGCAGCGCAAATCGCGGCCATGCCATTGCTGTGCTGTTCTGTGGATAGCTATTGCGGTTCTCGGCCTTGCTAAGCGTTCCGTTGCCATGCTCTTGCTAAGCTAGTCGGGGCAATGCCATTGCGATGCTGTGCAGTGCTGAGCTATTCCTCTGCCATGCACCACACTGCTATGCCCCGGCCAAGCTGCTCCAGTCTCAGCTACGCCACAGCCGAGCTTATCCCCGCCCTGCTATTGCTGTGGCTCTCTGCTCCATGCGTTCTTTGCCTCAGCAGCGCAATTCCTAGCCCATCTATGCTATTGCTCTGCGGTCGTAGTGTCGCTATGCTATGCCGTCGTATTGTCCCGCTGTGCTATGCCATCGCCGCTCGAAGTCTCGCCTTTCCTTTGCTGCTCATCGCCAAGCCTTTGCCGTGCTTGTCGCTTTCCCTCCTCGCCGTGCTTTTGCAATGCGTGTCCCTTCCATTCCCAGCCTTGCCGCTGCGCTGCTATACGATGCTATTCTCTGGCATAGCTAATCTCCGCAATGCCCCAGCGGCTCTACTGGATGATCTTAGGGTCATCGCGCACGGCCTTGATCACAAACTCGGTATACCAGGTATACAGTTTGACGGTCGAGATAAAAAACGTTCGGTTGGTCGCGGTCTCCCGCAGCCATCCCATCCCGAACGGACACCGCTGCGCCATAATCATGGTTTCCAGCGAGCCCCGGTCGATGCCGAGCAGCTTCGCAACCTCTCCCAGCGGGACTTTCCGCGGATATCGGTTGCACAGTTCGGTGAGCTCGTCCAGCTGGGACGCGATGCACTCCGGTACGTCAGCAACGATTTTCATGGTTGTCATCTCCTCTCTTGCTCAAATCTAAAAAAAGATCGAACAGATAATAGCTGCAATACTTAAAACAAACGAGAAGCTCCCTACCATTCTGCATCGATTGATTTCAAGTTGCATATGCTGCAAATTCTCCAGCGTCCACTTCGCTGTAAAGAACTGTTCTCCGTCAATAGTTACGATGGGCGCTTTTGTAAGCTGTTCCACTTTCTCACCTCGTTTTTTAGCTTAGAATTGTCACCTTTGTCCAACCTGTGATACACTGGTATTAGGAAGGAGGTGAATCCATGTTTATTCAAGCAACAATGTCATGCGAATGCGGTTGCGTCTTTAGAGTCGAATTTCAGGACGGAAAGCACGCTTGTGTTTGTCCAAATTGCAAATCCGCCATGCCCGTCGATGCATATTCCAAACTTGAAAAGGTCATGTGCGAATTTGGCGACTGGAATACTGAGTCTATCAAAAGCTCCCACGAGCTAAAGACCCCCAGAATGCGGGCGATTTCTCTGTCCATTGCAGACTTAAAGGATTAACCCATTCCGCTCCAGGGTTCTCGCACTGGTAAACTATATTTCTGCAAGTAAATTGTTTCCAGTGTGAAACACATTACATCAAAGGCTGTCCCCGGCATTTTGTCCAAGCTATGCTTTTTCAGCGCATTGGTAATGGCAGTTACCACGCTGTCAAGGTTTTCTTGTCCATTCAATGCCTGAGACAGTCTTTTTTTGTCCTGAATGTATTTTTCTGCATCCACTCCCGGTTCACCTCCTCCTGCTGTTTAATGAGATTGCCTGCGCCCATCAGGACGCAGGCTTTTCCACGTTGGCCTGCTGTGCATCCCGGCGGCCTTCCGCGTAACCTGCAATGTACATCAGGGCATCACGGGGCAGTTCTGCCAGCTTTTCAGCCACGCACTGCACGTCGGCCACCTTTGCTTTATAGGTCATTGCATCCATGTGGGCACCTCCTTCCTGTTTAACTCTTTGTGATATTATATTATCTCAACGCGCTAAATTAGTCAATAGATTTTTCCAAAAAATATTGCGTTGCGTTATTTCTCGTGTTATACTATGTACATGGACGGAGGTGATACTACGAACGACCGAATTAAAGAATTGCGTCGCGAGTTAGGTTTGAATCAAACTGATTTTGGTTCAAGGATCGGTGTAAAACAGACAACTGTTGCCGGATATGAAAACGGAACTCGTGCCCCTCTCGACACCGTTATTACTTCTATCTGTCGCGAGTTCAACGTCTCCGAAACCTGGTTACGTACCGGTGAAGGTGAAATGTTCAACCAGTTGGATGATGATGCCGATTTTCTCAATATCTGCGAACAAATCAACATCCACGACGATCTGATTAAGCGTGTGATCAAAGCCTACTGGAGTCTGGACGAAAACGAAAAAGCGGCCATCAGAAAACTGATTGACCGCTTCTTACAGGACGACAAAGCCCTGGAATAATCCGGGGCCCGCTCGTTATTTCTTTTTCATCTGCTCCAATATCAAGAGCCTTGTCATTGCGCTCCTGAGGAACGAGGTATTATAGTTTCGTCGAAGGATGTAGTTGATCTCTTTTATCATTCTCTCTTCTTTTGACTCTTTCGGCGTTTCTTTCAATTTTTACCTCTCCTTCTTATATTGAACATATGTTTGTTTTTTCGATGTTTCCATTATATCGCACACCCGTTCGACTTTCAAGCATAACTGTAACTTTTTGCGCATCGGTGCCCGGTGCGTGAAAAACTGCAGTTTGATAAGGTGATATGATGTGCTGTATTTGATTTTTGAAATATTCCTCGGTCTTTTTTTCGGTATTCCTTTCACATTTACTGCAATAGTCCTTGTTGTCGAACAAGTAAATGGTTGGGTGTTTGGAAGCCTGTTCGCCCTCATCATTTCTCTCTGTTCGTTCTTTGGAATTTATAAGCTGGAAAAGAAACGTAAAACCACCCGCTCTCAGCAGTTCCAAGAGCAACAGATCATTTCAGATATACAGGCTCAAGCATGTGCAAATGAAGCCCAACGAACCATCGAGTCACTTCAAGCAGAGCGAGATCATCTCAAGACACAAGTGCAAACATTGCGCGAAGAACTTCAGCAATCAGGATCACAACAGCCGGTAGATTCGTCATTATCTCCCCGTATCCAAGCTGATCCTATCCTCGATGAAGATTTCTCCGTGTCAGGTGGCCTAAGCTATTTGGATGTAAAAGCCTTGAAATTTTGGAATAAGAAACGTACCGACTTTATAGTCCCTTCTTATTACTCGGAATCTGCTTTTGGGAGAAATGTAGAACCAGCATTACGGCGGTTCTTGTCCTGCGGATATTTATCCCTTGGTGATATGCGCCAACGTATTGCCTTGAAAACTGTCAATGAGCTAAAGGCTATTCTGTCTGAACACGAATTAAAGACTTCCGGCAACAAGCCTGAACTAATTCAAAGAATCTTGGACAACTTCGATAATGACCAGTTGGATGCGCTATTTCCGGTTAACATCTACAAAATCACTGAAGAAGGCCAAAAGGCTATGAATCCTTATTCTATCCTGGAAGATAATGATGCCCATTCGCTTGGATTGTCATATTATCGCTTGATACAGGCAAAGAAAAACTATCCGGCTGATGATAACAATACGATATTGACTCGGCTGCTATCTGAAGATGTTCAAAGTTGCTACGAAAAGCAAGATCAATCGCGATATCAGCAGGTCATTACAACATCCGGGCGGTTCATGGAAGAAATTGGACATCCCGACTTAGCGGTAGAATGCTATGCATTATCTTTCTTCGTATGGACTTTTACCGACAAGCTATTGACCGGATCAAATCTCGATCAGCAAAACTATTATATGGCGAAAAACCTTGAGCGTGCCGGACAAATGTGCGGATATGACTGGGATAAGCTCTTATCCGTTATCCAGGAAACCATTTCCAAAAACAATCCCTTTGCCCTCGGAACACCTCAGAACATAGATTACGCTATTCAATCTTTTATCTCAGCCCTGGGAATGCATTAAATAGTTGAAACCTGCCATTACGGCAGATATTCAAAAAGGAGGATTTTAGAAAATGAAAAAAAGCAAACTGCTACTGGTCTCATGGATTTTGGGTGTTTTGTACTCACTCTACATCGTCGTGTATTTCTTCGGAAACACGGCATCCCAGACTGATGCAGCCGCCGCGATCGGTGCTGGCCTCGCCACCGCGATTGTCATGCCGCACATGATCTGCACTGTGCTGGCAACCATCTTTAACATCTTGGGCTGGGCAATGTGCAAGCGTGCCTTTGCTCTGACCGGTGCAATCCTGTACGCCGTCGCAATGGTTATGTTCCCGCTCTATGCTCTGTTCGTAATCATCCAGATGGTTCTTTCCTTCGTTGGATTCGCAAAGATGAAAAAGGCCGTAGAATAACAAGAAAATAAAAAAAGCCGCCTGCCCTGCGCCAACAGGACAAGCGGCCCGCATCAGGGACAAGCCCATGATACTACTTAGACAATGGTATTATATCACTTGTCCCTGTTTTTGCATACCCGTTTTGCAAAAATCATGAAAGGACAGGTGTATTTTATGCCAAGAAAGAAACAAGTAAAACGCTCTGACGGAACATACGAATACAAGATTACCGTCGGGAAAGATCTCCACGGCAAGGCCATTCGTAAATCATTCTATTCCGCAAAATCCCTTGCCGAGGCCAAGGCCAAAGCTCAAGAATACATCATATCGTCTCGGGTATCTGCCCTGACCGGTCAGCCCGTGTCCGGCTCTGGCCGGCACGAAGACACATTTTCTCACTGGGCAATGCAATGGCTCGAAACCTACAAAAAGCCCACCGTCACGCCGAACACATACCACCTCTCATATTTCGTCCCTGTGACCTGTTATCTGATCCCGTTTTTCGGCGATGCCGATCTCTGCGCCATCCAGCCGGTCGATGTACAGCGCTTTTTCAATGAGCGCCGTGACCTGTCCATGTCATACCTGAAGAAATTCAAGTTGTGTCTGACCGCCATATTCGAATGTGCATACGAAAACGGCGTGCCGTGTAGGAATCCTGTCAAGCACGTCAAGCTGGTCAGTGCAGCGCAGCCACACGAAAAGCGAGTCTATACCGATGCGCAGATCGAAACCGTCAAGTACTGTGCGCGTATGGAGTTCCCAGCAGTGTACATTCTGCTCGAGCTCGGTTTACGCCGCGGCGAACTCTGCGGGCTGATGTGGTCAGATATCGACCGCAAGGCTCGTACCATCCGGATCGACCGAGCAGTGCGCACTACCGCAGGCACGGTGTCGATCGCAGAGCCAAAGCACGGTTCTCGTCGTGTCCTCCCCCTTTCTGACGCATGCCTGGAGGTTTTCGACTCCATCCCTCGCCGCAGTATGTACATCTTCCCTAACGCTGCCGGAAAGCCCTGGGACCCCAACGGGTTTTCCCGCTCGTATAATCGGTTCATGGATACGCTGCCCTCTGGCCTCCCTCGCCTAACCCCTCATGAGCTGCGCCATACCTGCGGCACGGCTCTCCGGCGCCGCGGTGTGGATATCTACACCATCCAGAAATATCTCGGCCATCAGGACATCGATGTCACCGCAAATACCTATGTGCATAGTGAGATCGAAACCATGCGTGCAGCTCTTGACACCACGACAAAACCACGACAAACAACCCCGAAAACTGCCGAAAACTAGCCGATTTTTCGAACCACAAAACAAGTCGTTATTTCAGATTATCCAACCTTTTCACATTTTGTAACGTAAAAACAGACGGTTTATTCTTGATAATTGATTTAAAATTGTCTCCTTACCCTTTTTTCACTGGGGGTCAAGAGGCCGCAGGTTCAAGTCCTGTCACTCGGACCAAGAAAACCGCCTTTTTCGTAAGAAATTGGCGGTTTTTTGCATATAAAGTTCGATGATTTTTTTACCACGACAAAACCACGACATTTTTCATATTTTACGACGCAAAGGGCGACCATGATGGCCGCCCTTTTCATGTGCCTATTTGTTGGCCTGCAGCACCTTGAGTGCCTCGGCCAGTTGCTCGATCTTACCGCCGCACAGACGATCCAGATACACCATAGGCTGCACGCTGCACTCCTGCACGGCGATCTCGCCCGCGGCATCGACCTTGACAATACCGGCGTCAATCAGCCGGTAAAACGTATCCTGTGCCCAGTCGGGCATCTGGTCGGTATGCGTATAGGTTTTCATATCCTCGGTCCCCTCCTGTTCGGTCCAAAATTCGGTGTACAGTACATCGGTATCTACCTGGCCGGTCACGCCCGGCACGGTGCCGCTGTCGCTGTTCTGCCAGACATCAAACTTGCCCGCATAGGTGGGCTTGCTCGCCCACTGCGCCAGCCAGATCGCGTCAGCATCCACGCTGATATAATCCTCAAACCAGCTCTTGGATGCATACACGCCGCACTGGTAGCCTGCTGCGCGGATGGTATCGATAAACGCCTGCGTGATGGCCGAGATATTGGCACGGCTAAAGGTAAAGCCGTGCTTTGCCTTGTAGCCGTCTGCATCCTCCATGTCAAACCAGAGCGGCATATCAAACTTGCGGCCGTTGATGACATCCAGCAGATGTCGCGCCTCTGCACGCGCATCCTCGACCGTGAGCGCGTAGCTGTAATGATACACGCCCACGCGAAGCCCTGCGGCCTGTGCGCCCGCCAGATGGCGCTCGAACCACGGATCAACGTAGGTCTTGCCATATCCTGCGCGGATGATGGCAAAGTCGATCGCAGTGGCGGCGCTTGTCCAATTCACCGCGCCGTTGTGTTTGCTGACGTCAATTCCGTTCAAAGTATCGCATCCTTTCTCGTGTCCAATTTGGACACGTTTTATTTTTGCTCGTTTTTGCCTTGCAGTTGCTCGATGGCCTGCATGATGACATCAGGCACCGGCAGCCCCATCAGGCCAGCATTTTCGATGATACTGATAGTCTCATTGACCACATACGCAATCACGACCGCATCACGGACAAACGCCGTGCCCAGCACGATATCCAGACGCGCAGCCACGAGCACGATCACCAAGGTCATGCCTTTTTTCAACAAGCCCTGCCAGCATGCAATGCTGTTGAGCGCGCCGGTCTCGCTTTTGTCGCTGGAATGGAACACGCCCGCGACGATCAGACCGGACAGGTAATCTACTGCCATAAAAAGCAGCAGGGTGACAAGCGCGGCATCCCAGCCGCCAAACGCCTGGCTAATCATACCGCCGATCACACCCGCGCCGGTCATCACGGCAGCCTTGGTTTCCGTCAAATGAATCATATGTACCTCCCTAAAGCGTATAGTGTGGGCGCTCCTCGTCGAAAAACCGCCACCGGATGACGTCGTCCAGCACGATGGCCAGGGCGCTCAGAGCCACCCACAGCAATGCAAACTGCGGGCAGATCTGCCCCATCAGGTTGCCCGGCATATCCGAGTAATCCCAGATACCCCAGCCCAACCACAAATTGACGACGCAGCCGACCGCAAACTCGGCGGCCGTGGCGATGATGGCCCCGGCGACCGCCTGCGGAATCAGCCGCCAGCTCGTCCAGATCTCGTTGAGGCCTCCGATGACGAGAAACAGCAGCGCCGCAAGCAGGAACATTGTCCAATGGCTGCGCCCCCTCCAGAGCACCTCAAACGTCACGTACATCGATCCGCCGAAGTATCCTAAGTACAGGTATTTTCCCAGCCGTTTCATAGGCTCATGCCCTGCGAGATCTTGGCCAGCACGGCATCCATCTGGGTCTGAGCCTCGGCCATGAGCTCGTTGTACTGGGTCAGGTACTCGCCGATCAAGGGCTGGCCATAGGTCACCGTCTGGATGTCCTCGGCAGTGGTCAGGCCGTTGACAAACTGCCGGAGCTGGTTGTGGTAGGTCAGCTGGCCTGTTTTGTACATGGACAGCGTGCCATAGATAGCGACCACGTCGGCAGCCGGATAGGTTTTACAGGGGCTGTTGTTGGCGTGATAGATGTAACCGGTCGCGCCGGCAAGGCAAGCTGTGAACATTTCGCTCACGTTCGCCTGATCGGCTACTGTGTAAGTAAATTTCTCACGGGTACCGGACGGAAGATCAACCGACGTACCGGCATCGATGGCAGCGTTGCAGGCCGTGGAGATCTCCGCGATCTTGGCGGCGCGGGCGACCTCGACCGGCTCCGGTTCGGGTTCTGGGTCAGGTCCCGGCTCGGGCGTAGGCGGTGCAGAAAAAGTCTGGTCATCCGGGTTATATACCCAGTTTTGTTCGACCTCAGTCTCGTCGGCGGTCTGGATGAGGGCGGCAATAAAATCCGCGCTGTATCGCTTCTCGATGGGGATTCCCGGAAAACGGGAGTCTTCGTCGGGGATGATCTCCATAACGACATTGCTTTCATTCAGTCTGATGTATTTCATAACTGCATTCCTCCGTTACCATGTTATGATTACAACTCCGTGTCCAGGTCCTCCGTTTGATCCATTAGAATCGGTCCCTCCGCCTCCTGATCCAAACGGACTTTCTCCCCCACTTCCGCCACTGTACGATGCACCGCCACCTCCTCCGCTTCCCGACGCTTGCGATCCGTTAGCGGAAGCTGAAGAGCCAGCGGACGCTCCACTTCCGCCACCCCGGGGGCCCGCGGGCGGGCCGGGGGGCGGGCTGGGGCGGTGCCGGAACGCGGACGGCCCG
>ERZ1090869.533-NODE-533-length-20478-cov-14.907996_pt1 | contig 20478 bp, 17 predicted proteins | sample MGYA00478474_ERZ1090869 | MGnify/ENA primary metagenome ERZ1090869 (study PRJEB33644, sample SAMEA5815748) | chicken gut metagenome | biome: Chicken; feature: Gastrointestinal Tract; material: Caecum | place: Ireland | collected 2019-01-01 | study: A study of the... | reverse complement strand
CGGTAGTGGAGTAGCTTATCAATAAAATAAATATTTTTTCATTTTTGATAGTACTATGTGTGGCATAATTGATATATTTTACTACATTTTTGTGTATTTTTAGTGTATTTTACCCTGTAATTACAAAATAAGGGCGCAGCGGAGGGAATTGTTCTTCCATACAATGCTGCGCCCGTTCACAGAAAAATATTATTGTATTCTGATTTTTATTATAGTGTTTTTACCTTAAAGTTACTCCGAGCTTATATTTGAGCGATGAGAGTATTTTTTTGATAAACCCGTCGAGCTTGTCGCCCGAAAAGGCTTCGTCCTTTGGCGTAAATGTTATATTAAAAGCCATGCTCTTTTTGCCGCTCTCAATCTGGTTGCCTACGTAAATATCAAAAAGTTTTACCTCGGTCACGTATTTGCATGCAGAGTAAATCTCTTTTTGTATCTGTGCGCACGTTACATCTGAATCTGCAAGCAGCGCAAGGTCGCGCGTGGCTTCAGCAAATTTCGGCAGCGGAGTATACCTGAACGGTTTTGCGTGCTTTTCAAGCAGTTCGTAGTCGAATTCTGCAAGCAGCATAGGTCTTTCAGCCGAGATGTTTTCAATTATTTCGGGATCAACGGCGCCAATATAACCAACAACCTCACCGTCGCAGATAATATCTGCCGTCATTCCGGGGTGAAGGAAGGGGCGGCTTGCGCTTGTATATTCAAACTGAACATTCAGGCTGTCGGCAATATTTTCTGTAATACCTTTAAGGTCGAAAAAGTTTGCCGACCCCCACATGCCTATGCACAACCTCATCTTTTCTTCGGGGAAGTCGGAAAGGGGCAGCGATTTGGGGATATATACCTTGGCAAGCTCAAAGGCGCCGCCTTCGTAATTGCCGCGCTTTAAGTTGCGGAGCATTGTGTTTACCATAGAGGGGGCAAGGAAGGTGCGCATTATGCCGAGTTCTTCGCTTATCGGGTTGAGTATCTTAATGTAGCTTCTTTCGGGCGCATCTTCGGGGATTCTGAGCATGTCAATGTCTTTTTCCGAATAGAATGAGTAGTTGGAAACTTCGTACAGCCCCTCGGCAACGAGCAGCGATTTAAGCTTGTTCAGGGCACGCTGGCTTTCGTTATACCCGCCGTTGGTTACCTTGCCAGTGGGCATAAAAGTGCCGTGAATGTGGTCGTAGCCGTACATTCGTATTATCTCTTCTGCAATGTCGGGGTAGCCGAAAATGTCGTCGCGGTAGCGGGGGAGGGTAAGATCAAGCTCATCGCCGCTCAACTTAACTCCGAAGTTGAGCGATTTGAGTATATCTTTCATTACTTCTGCGGGTACTTCTATGCCTAAGAGCGCGTTTATCTTTGCGGGGCTTACCGTCATATGCTTTTCTTGCGTGTCGGAGAAGGGCGTTTTGACGTCGCAGCACACGTCTGTCACCGTGCCGCACCCAAGCTGTTCTATAAGGTGAAGGGCGCGCTTCATGGCATGTTCGGTGGTATATTCGTTAGTACCCTTTTCAAATATGGCGGAGGAGTCTGAGTGTTGGCCGAGCGCGCGCGAAGTTTTTCTTACGCTGTCGCGGGCAAATTTGGCAGCCTCGAACAGCACGGCGGTGGTGTTGTCCTTTATCTCGGTGTTAAGGCCGCCCATTATGCCGGCAAGGGCTGCGGGCTTGCTGCCGTCGCATATCACAAGGTTGTCGTGGTTGAGCGTGAACTCCTTTTCATCAAGCGTAACAATTTTTTCGCCGTCCTTTGCGCGGCGCACAACGATTTCGCTGCCCTCTATGGTGTTCAGGTCAAAGGCATGCATCGGCTGGCCCATCTCAAGCAGCACAAAGTTGGTTATGTCCACTACGTTGGAAATGGAGCGCAGTCCGCACAGTGCAAGGCGGCGCTTCATCCACATGGGGGAGGAGCCTATTTTTATGTCCTTTACGTAGTGTGCGATGTATCTGGGGCACAATTCGGGCGCTTCAACGGTGACTTTTACCTTCTTTTTTGCATCCTTTACCGTCTTGTAGCTTATGTCGGGCGCCTTAAGCGGTTTTTTAAGCACTGCGGCAACTTCGCGGGCTATGCCCAGTATGCTCTGGCAGTCGGGGCGGTTGGCGGTTATGCTTATGTCGAATATATAGTCGTCGAGCCCGAGTAAGGGTTTTGCGTCTTCGCCGTTTTTGCTGTCAGAGGGGAGTATGAGCAGCCCGTTATAGTCTGCGCCTTCAAACATATCGCCGTTTACGCCCAGTTCTGTACCCGAACAGAGCATGCCGAACGATTCTATTCCGCGCAACTTTCCTTTTTTTATGGTGGTCACGCCCTCTATGGTAACGTGATCTTTAGCGGTGGCATATACCGTGGCGCCCTCTAAGGCTACCGGGGCCTTTATGCCCTTTTTAACGTTGTCGGCGCCGCAGCATATCTGGAAAATTCCCTTGTCGCCGCAGTCCACTTTGCACACGTGCAGGTGGGTGCCCTCTACGGGCTCACATTCTATAACTTCGCCCACATACACGCCCGAAATGTCTTTGCCGACCTGATATAATTCTTCAACTTCAAACCCGCACGAAAATAGCTTTTCCTGAAGCTCCTGTGCGGTAACGTCTATGTCAACATAGTCTTTAAGCCAGCTTAAAGGTGCTATCATAATGTCCTCCTCATACCCTGAACTGCCTTGAGAAGCGTACGTCGCCTTCAAACAGCAGCTTCATGTTGTTTATTCCGTACTTGAGCATTGCAATGCGCTCTATGCCCATGCCGAATGCAAAGCCTGTGTATTCGTCGGGGTCGATGCCGCAGTTTTCCAGCACCGCCCTGTTAACCATGCCGGCGCCGAGCACTTCTATCCAGCCAGTGCCCTTGCAGAGTTTGCAGCCCTTGCCGCCGCACTCAAAGCAGCTCACGTCGACTTCTACCGAAGGCTCGGTGAAGGGGAAGTACGAAGGGCGCAGCCTGGTCTTTACGCCGTCGCCGAACACCTTTTTTGCAAATTCGTCCAGCATGCCTTTAAGGTCGCACAGCGTTATGCCCTTATCCACAACAAGGCCTTCCATCTGCGAAAACATGGGGGAGTGGGTGGCGTCGTCGTCGGGGCGGTATACCTTGCCGGGCGAAAGTATCTTTATGGGCGGCTTTTTGCTCTCCATAACGTGTACCTGGCCGGCGGAAGTCTGCGTGCGGAGCAGGAAATCTCCGCCAAGATAGAATGTGTCCTGCATGTCGCGCGCGGGGTGGTCTTTGGGAGTGTTTAGAGCGGTAAAGTTGTAGTAATCGGTCTCTATCTCCCTGCCCTCGTATATCTCGAATCCCATGCCGGCAAATACCGAAACAAGTTCGTCCACAATGAGTGTGTCGGGGTGATACGCGCCCTTTCTGCGCCTGTTTCCGGGCAGGGTGACGTCCAGTTTTTCGTGTGCATACCGTTCACTCAGTTCGGCTTTTTTAACGTATTTTTCAAACTCGTCAAAGCGCGTCTCTGCCCACTCGCGCAGGGCATTTATCACTTTGCCTAAAGAGGGACGCTCCTCGGGCGGGACTTCCTTCAGCTTTTTCATCAGGCCGGAAATTTCGCCCGTCTTGCCTAAAAACTTCATTTTGATCTCGCGCAGGGTTGCGCTCGATTTTATTTCTTTAACAGCTTCTTCTATTTTGGCTTTGATCTCTTCGGTATCAACGATCTGCCTTTCGTCCATAGCTTGGTCTCCTGATAATACTTTGTTAAAATAAAAACGCCCCGTGCAAAAGCACAGGGCGTAAACTTGACTTAAGTTACGCGGTACCACCTGATTTCGCGGCAAAAGCCGCCTCAATTTAAGTTCTTTTACGCAGAACATACGGGGCGGGCTACTTTAAAAATTTCGCCTTTCCGGCTCGCGGGTGAATAACGCATCTTCTCCCGATGAAGGACCTTTCAGCCGTGTTCGGATCCTTCTCTCTGTAAAGGGCGCTGTAAAATGCGTCTGTCCCGGTCGTCGCCTTTAAAAATCTTTATATTGATTATAATTGCATTTTTTAAGATTGTCAACCGATTGCGGCAATGCTCATCTGTAAATATTTCCGCCGTGGCAGTCCATTGCGACCACCGCGGGAAAGTCTTCCACCTCAAGCCTGTATACGGCCTCGGAGAGCAGATCTTCAAACGCTATGCACTCACTCTTTTTTATCGAGTTGCCGTACAGTGCGCCTGCGCCGCCTATTGCGGCAAAATATACGGCAGTGTTGCGCTTGAGCGCTTCGGCCACTTCGGTGCACATCTCGCCCTTGCCGACCATGCCGCCAAGCCCCATATCAAGCAGTTTCGGCGCAAAGCTGTCCATGCGGGCGGAGGTGGTGGGGCCGCAGCTGCCCGACGCCATTCCCGGCTTTGCGGGGCAGGGGCCTGCATAGTAAATTATTGCGTCTTTAAGGTCAAAGGGTAGCTTTTTGCCCTCTTTTATGTATTCGAATATGCGCTTGTGCGCACAGTCGCGCGCGGTGAGTATCACGCCCGAAAGCAGTACGCTGTCGCCTGCATGCAAATCTTTTACCTGATCTTTGGTGAGGGGGAGGGCAAGTTTTTTCATATTTCCTCCTTTACGCAGCGCACGCAGTGGCACTGTATGTTCACGGCAACGGGCAGCCCCGCAATGTGGGTGGGCGCCCATTCGCAGCTTACGCCCAGCGCGGTAGTGTTGCCGTGGAAGCCCTGGCAGCCTATATCCAGCTCGTTTATCCGTTTCAGGGCCTCGCGCTCAATATTTGCTATGTCCTCCCTGTCGCTGTGCGTGCCGATATCCCTCGTGAGCGCCTTTTTTGCAAGGAAAGCGCAGCCGTCGAAGGTGCCGCCTATGCCTACGCCCACGTACACGGGGGGACAGGGGCGCGAACCCGCCCTTTCAACGGTGGAAACTATCGCACTGATTATGCCCTCTGTGCCCTGTGCGGGCTTAAGCATGTACAGTGCCGACATGTTTTCGCTGCCGAAGCCCTTGGGCATGAAGGTGAGGCGCACCTTGTTTCCCCTGACTATCTCAGCGTGGATGGCGGCGGGCGTATTGTCGGCCGTGTTTTTTCTCGTTATCGGGTCGCAGACAGACTTTCTGAAGTAACCGTCGGCATACGCCCTGCGCACGCCGTTGTTTACGGCCTCTTCCAAAAGCCGCCCTTCAAAAAAGACTTCGTTACCTATCTCAAGCAAAACTACCGCCATGCCGGTGTCCTGGCATACGGGCATGCCCATATCGCGCGCCACATTGCTGTTTTCTATAAGTTTGCCCAGGGCAAACTTTGCCGCGCCCCCGCGCTCTGTGCGGTAGGCGGCGTCCAGAGCCTCTCTGCAGGACTGCGTCAGGTTCACGCCTGCCTTAAGGGCGGCGCCGTACACGGCGTCTTCAATAACTTTGGTGTCTATAATTCTCATTTGCTTACATGTGTCCGCTTTTAATAATTCTGTAATTTATTTTAATACTTTTTGCAACAAAAGTAAATCAATTATTTTACTTGAAGGCTCATTTAAGTTATAATCTTGGTATGAACAATACCGTTGAAAGTGGCGATTCGCTTACCGGAGGGCTGGTTTTCAGCGCCGCGGTGGTCGTCTATGTAATACTCAGCTTTCTGTTTGCAGTGATAGTTGCGGCAACGGGGCTTGATGAAAACAGCGACATATATATCTATATAAGTTACCTTGTCTCTCCTGTGGCTATAGCCATAAGCGTGCCGCTTGCGCTCAGGTTCAGGCGCGTGCCGCTTTCCGCCGTGCTGCCGGTCAGGATGCCGCGTTCAAGGTTTACGGTAAAATATATCGTTGCCGCGGTGCTTCTTGCCTTCGGGTTGCTTTTCACACTCAGCTGGCTGAACGTTGGTTTTGCCGAGCTTTTAAAGCTTTCAGGCTACGGCGGTTCGCGCAGTTATTTTCCCGATCTTGCGGGGTGGAAGGTGTTGCCCGCGCTCATTGTCATGGCGGTGCTGCCCGCGCTGTTCGAAGAGGGCCTCTTCCGCGGCGCCGTGCTGCAGAACATCAGGCGGGACGCCGGCGAATTCAATTCGGTTTTTCTGTGCGGCATGTGCTTTGCGCTCTTTCACGCCAGCCCCGAACAGACCATCTATCAATTTGTATGCGGCTGCGCCTTTGCACTGCTTGCGCTCCGCTCGCGTTCGCTCATTCCCTGCTTTATCGTTCACTTTCTCAACAATGCCGTCATAATAATCATGCAGGCGTGCGGGCTTGATACTTCGGGCACGCTGTTCGATATGCTTCCCGTTTGGGCGGCCGTGCTTGTGACCGCGCTCTCGGCAGTTTCGCTCGCGGCGGGCGCTTATATTATCATACGGGGCGAAAAAGGCGAAAAACTTGCCGCTCCTGCAAACGGCGGGGTAAAAAACTTTTTTATCGCCGCGCTTATCGGCATAGGCGTGCTGGCGATACTGTGGATATCTTCTTTCTTTGCCTAAGGGGTAGTTTATGCAAAAGGTAAACATAGTTTGCGTGGGCAAAATCAAGGAGAGCTTTTTCCGCGAGGCGGTGGCCGAATACGCAAAGCGGCTTTCGCGGTTCATAAACTTTTCCGTGCGCGAAGTGGCCGAAGGAAAAAACCTGGAACAGGAGGCGGACGATATACTCCGCGCGGCAAAGGGGTACATGATAGCACTGTGCGTGGAGGGCAAAAAACTTTCAAGCGAGGCGCTTGCCGCTGAGCTTAAAAAGCAGTATGACCGCGGCGCGGAAGTCACGTTTATAATAGGTTCTTCGTGCGGGCTTTCAGACAGGGTGAAGCAGGCGGCAGACTTCAAGCTCTCCTTTTCGGATATGACTTTCCCGCACCAGCTCATGCGCGTTGTGCTGTGCGAGCAGATCTACCGCGCCTATATGATAAACAGCGGCAGCGAATATCACAAATAATTTAATGAGAAATTATTTTAAACGCCGCGCATGCCGAATAAGTTATCTGTGTGATATATGAACGGATAAAAAAATTTTATAATTCTTACGGCGGCAAAAAGTGCGTCATCGGGTATTCGGTCTGCGGCAGGGAAATATTTGCCATGCATATCGGCGACGACTGCGGCCGTCAGCTTATAGCCGTGTATGCCGTGCACGCAAGGGAGTGGATAACAGCAGAGCTTGCCGTCAGGCATATCAAGACGGGGCTTTCCGAAGGCTGGGGCGGCTGGATAGTTCCGCTCGTCAATCCTGACGGGGCAGAAATAAGCCAGAGTGTTGCCCCGCTGTGGAAGGCCAATGCGCGCGGGGTGGATATCAACTGCAACTTCGACGCGCTCTGGGGCGCGGGCAGGCTGAATACGCGCGTCCGCGGTGCGGAAAACTGCATAGGCGACAGCCCGTTTTCTGAACCTGAAAGCAGGGCGGTTGCGCATTTTACGGCAAGGATAATGCCCCATGCGGCGTTTGCTTTTCATACAAAGGGTGAAGAGATCTATTGGAGATTTGACGGAAGGGGAGATGAAAAGGGCGCAAAAATTTTAAGCCTCGCCACCGGTTACCCCTGTAAGGATGCGGTCGGGTCTGCGGGAGGTTATAAGGACTGGTGTCTTATGCACCTTGGCATACCTTCATATACAATAGAGTGCGGGTCAGACAGGCTTACGCACCCTATAAAAAGAGTAAACCGCTTAAAAAAGTGCTATAACATTCTTAAGATATTTACACAGCAGTATGGAAATCAGATTCATGAAGAGCGCCTTAAAGTGCGCAAAAAAGGCCTTTGAAGAGGGCGAAGTGCCTATAGGCGCCGTTGTCGTGTGCGACGGAAAGATAGTAGGACGCGGGCACAACAGGCGCACGGCAAAGCAGATAGCCACCGCGCATGCGGAGATAGAGGCCATAGAAAAGGCCTGCAAAAAACTTAAAAGCTGGCGGCTGCCCGAATGTGAGATATATGTAACGCTGGAGCCCTGCCCTATGTGCATGGGCGCCATTTTGAACGCGCGCATAAAAAAAGTGTATTTCGGCGCGTACGAGGCAAAGGGACGCTCGCTTACAGATATAATAGCGGGCTCCGGCATACTCAACCACAAGGCGGAAGTTGAGGGCGGAGTTATGCGCGAAGAGTGCGCTGCAATACTCTCAGACTTCTTTTCGCAGATGAGGCAGCGCGAAAAAAAGCAGGCGGAAAGCCCCGAGTCTGCCGGTTGCGACAGCCATTCACAGGATATGTGAATATCTGCAATGTAAAATTTGTGTAAAAGGGGAGTAAAAAATATTTCTGCGCATGGCCGCATTAAAGTTGACAACGGGCGGCGTACACTATAAAATATTAATGCCTTTGAACGGGTGCAGGTTTTTGCCTGCGGTAAAACTGAAAATATGGGTGCCGCCGCAGAAAAGCGGGGGACGCTTAAAATACAAAAGCATTTCGGAGGAATATCCAAATAATGATTAACCACGGCAACGAGATCAAGATCTTTTCGGGCAACTCCAACAAACCTCTTGCACAGGCCATAGCGGCCAAACTCAACACTTCCCTCGGCGATATGGAGGTGACCCACTTCTCCGACGGCGAAATTTACGTCAGGTATGAAGAGACTGTAAGGGGCAAGGATGTATTCCTCGTTCAGTCTACCAGCGCACCCGTAAATACCAACCTGATGGAACTGCTCATCATGATAGACGCCGCAAAGCGCGCCAGCGCAGGCCGCATCACGGCGGTAATTCCCTATTTCGGCTACGCCAGGCAGGACAGAAAGGCCCGCTCGCGTGAGCCTATCACGGCAAAACTCGTTGCAAATCTTATAACCTCCGCAGGTGCGGACAGGGTGCTCACAATGGATCTTCACTGCATGCAGATCCAGGGCTTCTTCGATATACCCCTCGATAACCTCATCGGCGGGCCCACGCTGTATAACTACTTCAAACCCAAGGTAGACGACAACTTTGTGGTCGTTTCCCCCGATATCGGTTCTGTTTCGCGTGCAAGAAAGGTGGCTGCCCGCATGGACGCCAAGATGGCTATAATTGATAAGCGCCGCCCCAAGGCAAACGTTATGGAAGTAATGAACATAATCGGCGACGTAGAGGGCAAGAACTGCCTTATGGTAGACGACATGATAGATACCGCCGGAACGATAGTTCAGGGAGCCAAGGCGCTCAAGGATGCGGGTGCAAAGGAAATTTACGCCTGCTGCTCGCACGGCGTCCTCTCAGGCCCCGCCATCGAAAGGCTTGCCGCATCCCCCATACAGGAGCTTGCTATTCTCGATACTATAAACATCCCTCAGGAAAAGATGTTGCCTTCGTTCAGGATAATTTCTACCGCCCCGATATTTGCTTCGGCGATAGAAAACGTTTATCTCGACAAGCCCATGTCAAAAATCTACGACTGATAAAAGCAACTCATGTGCGCCACAGTTCTTCTGTGGCGTTTTGATTGGTTTACGAAAACCACCCGCTAAGCGGGTGGTTCTAAAGAGGCTACGCCGTTGAGTAAGAAAAACTCCGTGATATAATTTGAGAGTCAGCTGCAAATTGAATCACGGAGGAAAACCATGGAAGATTTTGAGAACAGTTTATCACATTGCAGATGGAATTGCAAGTACCACATAGTGTTTGCGCCAAAATACAGGCGAAAGGCAATATACGATAAAATAAAGACAGATATAGGACAGATATAGGACAGATATTGCGGAAATTGTGTAAATGGAAGGGAGTAGAGATAATAGAGGCTGAGTTGTGCCCCGACCATATACATATGTTAATAAAAATTCCGCCGAAGTACAGCGTGGCGACATTTATGGGGTACTTGAAAGGGAAGAGCACGCTGATGATATTTGACCGACATGCGAATTTGAAGTACAAATACGGCAGACGGCAATTTTGGTGTGAAGGCTATTACGTAGACACAGTAGGTAAAAATACGAAGAAGATAGCCGAATATATACGGAACCAATTGCGCCAAGATATTGAGTATGAACAATTATCGTTGAAGGAATTTATAGACCCGTTTACGGGCGAGCAGGTAGGAAAGAACAAATAAAAACAGCCGCCGTGAGGCGGCCGTTGGAAACCATTTGCAGCTGGCAAAATCTTCAAGGGCGTGAGCCCGGCTGTCAGTAAGCCCTTTTAGGGCTTTTGCAAGCCACCCGTTTTACGGGTGGTCTTGACTAATAAATTGCGCGCATTGCGTTTTTACGGAATAATTATTTGTTATGTATATAATAGTGGGGCTGGGCAACCCCGAAGAAAAGTATGCCCGCACATTTCACAACATGGGCTTCAACGCCGCGGCCGACTGCGCCGCGCTGCTTGGCGCAAAGTTCAAAAAAAAGGAGTGCTCTTCCTATATTGCGGAAGCCTATGTAAAGGGTGAAAAGATAATAATAGCGCGGCCGCTCACCTATATGAACCTCAGCGGGGTGGCCGTAAAGCAGCTGCTTGCAAAATATGGCGCAACGCCTTCGCAGCTGGTGGTCATTTACGATGACTTCGATATCCCCAAGGGGAAGATACGCATCCGTCCTTCGGGCAGCGCGGGCACGCACAACGGCATGCGCTCGGTAGTTGCCGAAATAGGAACGCAGAACTTTGCGCGCATACGCATAGGCATACGCGACCCCGAGGTCAACATTCCTATAATAAACTATGTGCTCTCCGAAGTAAAAAAGGAGGACTACGACCTGTTTATTTCGGCGTGCGGAAGGGCGGCTGAGGCCGCCGCGGAACTTGCAGGCGGCACTTCCGTTGAGGACGTGATGACAAAATTCAACGGCTGAGCGGCATTTTTTATCGCACGGCCGCGGCCGATTGCACGGCGCCCTGATTTGAAGGCTGCGCCGCAGCGGGGTGTCAGTTGAACAAAAACTTTTTCACTTATCAAAAACTTGGCGTGGACTACGTGTCCCTTGAAAACGATATCCGCCTCGGCGTGCCGACGGCGGTTTTCGGCGTGTCTGAACCGCATAAATATCTTGTCGCCGCGCTCACCGAAGGCCCCTTTTTATACATAACGGCAGACGGCGTATCGGCGCGCAAGGCTGCCGCGGCAATATCTGCCATATCGGGCGAGGAGGCAGTGCTTGTAACTGCAAAGGACGACGTGCTGCTGTATAAGCAGGCCGTCTCGCGCGATGCGCTGTTTGCAAGGCTTACGGCGGCAGAAAAGATATACGGCGGCGCGCGCATGGTTGTGTGCGATATAGAAGCGGCGATGCAGCTGTTCCCTTCGCGCATGCAGGCCGTGCAGCTTGTTTCGGGTGAAGATTACGACTATTCCTCGCTTCCCGCAAAACTTGTCTCTATGGGCTATACGCGCGAATACGAGGTGGAGGCCAGGGGCAGCTTTGCCGTGCGCGGGGATATCCTTGATATATTTCCCATAAATTGCGAAAATCCCGTGCGCATAGACTTTTTCGGCGATACGGTGGAGCGAATACGCCCCTACGACGCCGTGTCGGGCGAGAGGCTGCAGGAAGTTTCTTCCGTCAAGATAATCTCTGCATGCGAGGCGGAGATAACCGGGGCAGACATTCCCGGCATAAAACAGGCGCTCTCGGCGGGGCTTAAAACATTTCCAGATATAAAGGCCTTCGGCCGCGCCCGCACAATAGCCGACGAACTTATCGCGGGGGCGGAGAGCGGCGCGCCGTTTGCGGGCATATCTTATCTGTTGCCAGTGCTCTCTTCCAAAGCAACTGTCTTTGACGCCGTGCGGCGTGACTGCGTAATTTATTTTGATGACTGTAAGCTGTTGAACGACAGGGTAAACGGGCTGTACTCCGAGCACGAAAACCGCTTTAAAGAGCTGAAAGCGGGGGGAGAGGTGTTCGATTTTTCGCTCTCGCAGCTGATCGGCAGGGATAGGCTTCTTTCGTACTTTTCATCGTTCAGGCAGGTGTGCCTTCAGACATTTTTCGGCAGCACTTTCTTTTTTGCCCCGCTCAAAACGTATACCCTGCGCTCCACGCCTGCGCCTTCCTACCTGAATGTGTTCGGCGACCTTGTAACCGACGCCCGCAACTGGGTGAAGGGCGGATATCGCGTGCTGATGTTCAGCGGCTCGGCCTCGCGCACGCAGAAGCTTGCCGAAACGCTTATGGAAGAGGGGTTGCCCGTAAATCCTCTGCCCGACACACTTCGCGCGCTCAGCGGCATTGCCATAACCTCGGACGATTTTGAACACGGGCTTGTTCTGCACGAATGTAAGCTTGTCATATTGGGCAGCGGCGACCTGTACACAAAGTCTGCCGTAAGCCACCGCATACGCCGCCGCAGGGGCGACATGTTCACCGCGCCCGAAATTGGTCAGTACGCCGTACACGAAAAGCACGGCATAGGCAAGATAACGGGCACCAAAAAGATAGAAACTACCGACGGAATAAAGGAGTATATCTCCATAGAGTACCGCGGCGGCGACGTGCTGTACGTACCCGTGGAGCAGATGGATATACTTTCAAAGTATGTCGGACAGGACGACCCGCAACTTTCAAAGATAGGCGGGGCGGAGTTTGAAAGGATAAAGGAGCGCGTCCGCCAGTCCCTCAAGAAGATGGCGTTCGACCTGAAACAACTCTATGCCGAACGCAGCGCCAGAAAGGGCTATCGCTTCCCCGAAAACGCCGTAATGATGCAGGAGTTTGAGGATGCGTTCCAATACGAGGAAACGCCCGACCAGCTCAGCTCCATTGCCGAAATAAAGGCCGACATGTGCTCAGATAAGGTAATGGACAGACTGCTGTGCGGCGACGTGGGTTACGGCAAGACGGAAGTCGCCCTGCGCGCCGCGTACCTGTGCATACTCGGCGGAAAGCAGGCCGCAATAATGTGCCCCAGCACCATACTTTCCGAACAGCACTACAATACCGCGTGTGCCCGTTTTGAAGAATTCGGCGTCCGCGTGGAAAAGCTCAACCGCTTCAAGTCGCCAAAGGAACAGCAGGAGACGTTAAAGCGCCTTGCAAACGGCGATATCGACCTGATAATAGGCACGCACAGGCTGCTCTCCGACGACGTAAAGTTTTACGACCTCGGCCTGCTCGTTCTCGACGAAGAGCAGCGCTTCGGCGTTGAACATAAAGAAAAGATAAAGCATATCAAAAACGATATAGACTGCCTTACCATGACGGCGACGCCCATACCGCGCACGCTGCACATGTCGCTCTCAGGCATAAGGGATATAAGCACCATCAACACTCCGCCGCAGAAGCGCATGCCGGTGCAGACATATGTCGTGGAGGAGACAGAGACGCTCATCCGCGATGCTTGCATAAGGGAACTTTCCCGCGGAGGACAGGTGTTTATTCTGTATAACCGTGTAGAGACTATCTCTACATTCGCCGGGAAAATTGCCGAGATCGTGCCGGAGGGCAAGGTATGCTATGCCCACGGCAGAATGGATAAAAACCTGCTTGAAGGCAACATGATGGCCTTTTACAGCGGCGAAAAAAACATTCTTGTCACTACTACGATAATAGAAAACGGCATAGACCTTCCCAACGCAAACACGATAATTGTGATAGACGCCGACAGGCTGGGCATATCGCAGCTCTATCAGCTGCGCGGCAGGGTGGGCAGAAGCAGCCGCCTTGCCCAGGCATATTTTACATTCAAACCCGAAAAGGTGATGACGGCGGACGCCGCCGCTCGCCTTAAGGCCATAATGCAGTTCACCGAGCTCGGCTCGGGCTTCAAGATAGCCATGCGCGACCTTGAAATAAGGGGCGCGGGCAACGTTCTCGGCGCCGAACAGCACGGGCATATGGACAGGGTGGGCTACGAGCTGTATTCCAAGATGCTCAAGGAGGAGATCTCCGGCAAGCACGAAACGCTCTCCGAGCTCGATATAAAGGCTACCGCATACATTCCCGAATATTACATCGAGTCTCCCGCCGGCAGAATGGACTGCTACAAGCAGATAGCCGAAATAAGAACGGTGAGCGACTACAAGCGCGTATGCCTGTCTATTGAGGAAAACTACGGCAACATGCCCGACGAGGTGCTCAACCTGCTCATAATAGCCGTGATGAAGGCGTATGCCACCACGCTTTCGGTAAAAAAGATAGGCGTAAGCTCCAAGGAAGCGTACATAGAATTTGCCGCGCTTTCTGCCCTGGGCGACAGGAAGATAGCCGCCGCAATGGACAAATATTCCGCTTCCGTGCACGTGTCTATGACCACATCTCCCAGAATTTATTTCAGCGTGAGCAAAAATGCCGCCACAACTATGCTTGAAATGACAAAATTTTTAAAATTTGCGGCAAGTTTCACCTAAAATTTAGAAAAATGATTTGCTATACCGCCGAAATTATTATATAATGATAAAGTATTTTGCGCAGACATATCACATTGCGGAGAAAACTTTGATGAAAAAGAAATACAAGCTTTTATCAATACTCATGGCGGCTACTGTGGCCGCCGGCGCCACGCTTGCAGGCTGCTCGCTGGTTTCTGCCGATGCAGAGGCCGACATGGAGCAGGTCATCGCAACCGTGGACATAAGCCAGTCGGAAAATTTCAGCCGTTTCAATAAGGATCTTGAACCTTACACAGGCGCAATCTCTTCCGGAACGGACATTTTAAAGCGCGACCTTGTTGCCTACTTCCTTAATGCGGGCGGTTCGCTCATTCAGAGCGGCAGCACCTACGGCCAGGCCTTCCAGACGCTTTCCGAAACGCTGGTAAACAACGAGATACTTATACAGTACGCTACGCTTGCAACATTGAAGCAGATGGTGGATGCGGGCGAGTTCGCAAATGCCCAGGCTGCCGTCGATTGGTTCAAAACACAATCCGAGCTCGATGCCTACAAAGCGATGCTTGCTTTCCATGCAGAACACGACGAGTTTGAAGGTACCGATAACGTAGACTACGTCAAACTGGTAGAGTATTCGCTCAAGTCATCTTTAAACAGCGCCATAGACAGCTATGAAGAGGAGGATACATCTTCAAATACAACTTCTACGGCTACCGTTCCCGGCGGCGTGGGTACCGAAAAGGAGAACTTCTACCCCGTGACCGGAGATGGCGAGCTTAATTATAATGTATATACCGGCTACAGGGGCTATCTGCTTGAAGAGAGCGGCGCTTACTACGAAAACGAAGATTATGTAGAGGGTACCAACACATGGAAGAGAAGACAGGCATATAACAGGTTTATACAGTACCTTGACAACAACTACCTTATAGACGACAACGAGGACATAAGCGACATCTGGGGTCTCAACTACGTTGAAAGCGAGTTTGTAACACTTTTAAGGCAGCGTGTGCTTGTAAATTATTACAACTCGTATGAGGCCGAACTTGAGGCGAGCATAGATACCGAGTATGTTCAGGAGAGGTACAACGAAATGCTCATGCAGCAGACTGCGGAGTACGACGCTTCAAGCTCCGACTTTGAAACTGCTATGAGCTCGTTCTCAGATACCTCGTTTATTCTCTATGCGCCCGCTACCAAGAAGGTGGGCGACAGCGAGAACGAAAACAAATTCGGTTTTGTATACAATATTCTGCTTCCATTCAGCTCAATTCAGTCTTCGCTGCTCAGCTCGGCTTCATCTGCCCGTGAAAACGGCGTGATCGACTGGAACGGCTACTATGAAACGCGCAATGAACTTCTTGCCGCTATACGTTCGGGCGATCAGCGTTCATCGTGGTTCAACGGCGGCGAAGATTACAGCTTTGTTGCCGACCCCGAAGAGATAGATTTTTATAATAAAAACAGCAATATTCTGTTCTTTGAAGATAACCTGCTCGATACCGACAATTCTCAGTATGAAAAGCTTGAAAGGTATCTCGGCCTGTATGCCTATAACGGCAAGGCTGTGAAGAACGAAGACGACAGCTACACTCTTCTGCCCAACCTTCTTTCGATAGACGGTCTTCTCGGCGAATTCCAGTCTTACCTTGAGTTTGCTCTCGGTGACGCCGGTGACGTAAGCTGGAACTACTGGGCAGACGGACAGGCAGTGGAGGGCACTCCGGACACTGTAAAGGGAAACGCAGATTATTATGCCGTGACCGATTTCCACAAGGAAGCCGGCAACGATAAGTCTGATATAGATTACTCCAAGTTCATCTATGCGGCTGGCCGCGTAGACTTCGGCGAGTTTACCGCCTCTGACCTTCAGAACGAGGACTCTGCGTACTACAGGGCAATGAGCGCCGTAAACGAACTTCAGTATGCATACACTACCGATACGGCAGTACTTTCGCAGTATGTGGGCTACAGCATCGGTGCGTATACTACAAGCTATATCAAAGAGTTTGAATATGCCGCCCAGCAGGCCATAAGGGAAGGCGAAGGAAGCTTTATCGTATGCGCGGGCGACTATGGCTGGCATCTGATGTATGTCACATATGTGTTCGACGCCGGCGAGATATACTCTCCCCTCGACTGGACTAAGATAAATACTGAAGGCACGTTTGAATACAATTTCTTCAACGCCATCAAAGATTCCGAACTCAGCAGTGCAACTACCACGTTGCAGAGCAATATCCTTCAGAACCTATACCAGAGCGGTTCTTCTGTAGAGGTGTTTGAGGACAGGTTCAGCGATCTTACAAGTCTGACTACTTCCCTCAATACGGGCAGTAACTCCGACAGCAGCTCTTCGGGCAGCACAAGCACTACCTGAGTATAATATACAGTCTTTGAATGCCGCACGTTTGTGCGGCATTTTTATATATATAATAAAAGTACTGCAGCAGTTTTGCGGCATACAACGCGAAGAACGGGCATATATTTTTAAAAACGATAATGCGGTGTGTGTATGACGGTTTTTCAGGCAGTGCTTTTAGGGCTCATACAGGGGTTTACCGAGTTTTTGCCCGTTTCATCGAGCGGACATCTCGTCCTTTTTCAGCGGCTTTTCAATGTCGATCTTGGCGGGGCGGATATGCTGTTCGATCTTACGCTGCATCTCGGAACGCTCTTTGCGGTGTGCGTGGCTATGCGCCGTCAGATTGTCTCTCTGTTCAGACGGCCGTTCAGAACGCTTCTCTGGCTTATTGTGGCGACTATACCGGCGGCCGTTGTCGGCCTGTTTCTCGGTGATATAATAGACAGCATATTTTTCGGCGGCGCATACCTTGCAATGGGTTTTGCGGCAACTGCGGCGTTGCTCGCTGCCGCGCAGGTCGTTTCTCGCCGCAAAAAACAGGCTTTGCCACTCAATTTTCCCCGCTCGCTGTGCATGGGGCTTGCGCAGGCGGTCGCTGTTATTCCCGGGATATCGCGCAGCGGTGCAACCGTTGCCGCAGGGATGATCGCTGGCGCCGACGGGGGACAGGCGGCAGACTTTTCCTTTCTTATGAGTATACCCGTAATTCTCGGCGGGTTTATTGTTACGCTGTATAAGACGATACGCGGCGGCGGTATGCTCTTTTCAGGGTCGGCGGCGCACTTCGGCCTGTGTGTTGCCCTCTCTGTTGCGGCATCGTCTGTTTCGGGTCTGGTTGCCATAATGGCGATGAAGCGGAGCGCCGCTTCGGGCAGATATACGCCTTTTATCGTATATCTTTGTCTGCTTGCAATAGTGTGTGCGGGGCTTAAGTTTTGCGGATTACTCTGAATGTGAAAGGGGGAGGCTTACCATGTCTCCCTTTTTTTATATACTGAATGTAAAATAATTGTTAAATTTTGTCTGTTTCTCCTAGTATTAAGCCGTGGTGAGCGTTGTTCACCATGTAAATATATGCAATATTGTTGCGTCCGGCATGTGATATATAGTATAATTTTTATGGTTTTGTCGAAGATATTCGGCAAGACAATAAAATAATATTTGCCTGCGCACGCAGGCACGGAGTTCAGATGGATATAGTTCTCTCGGTGCAGAACTTGAAGAAGCAGTTCAGGCTTTCGTACAAGCAGCAAAAACTGCAGAACACCGATAAAAAGGTGATCACCGCCGTAGATAATTTATCGTTTACGGCAAACAGAGGAGAAATTTTTGGGCTGCTCGGCCCCAACGGCGCAGGCAAAACAACTACCCTGCGCATGCTTGCCACGCTTATCACCCCTGATTCGGGAGATGCGTTCGTCGAAGGGTACAGCATTGTAAAGGAGCCTGATAAAGTGCGGTCGCGCATCGGCTTTCTTACCGGCGAACTTAAACTGGAAGATTTTTTCACGCCAAACTATCTCTTCAATTTTTTCAGCGAATTATACGGTATTGAAGAGGGTGTGCGCAACAGCCGCAAGCGCGAACTTTTTTCCCGTTTCGGCATAGACAGGTTTGCCGAGGTCAAACTTGCAAATCTGTCTACCGGTATGAAGCAAAAAGTTTCGCTTGTCATCTCGGTAGTCAACGACCCCGACTTCATTATCTTCGACGAGCCTACTAACGGCCTCGACGTGCTCACTGCAAAGACCGTAACCGACTTTTTGCTTGAGCTAAAGGCGCAGGGCAAGACGATAATTCTTTCTACACACATCTTCAGCCTTGTGGAAAAGATATGCGACAGGGCGGGGATAATAATAGACGGCAGGCTTGCAGCGCTTGATACGGTTTCTGCGCTCACGGCGCAAAAAAACCTTGAAGACGTGTTTTTTGATATATATGCCGCAAGGCAGGGCGGTGCGCAATGAAGGGTATAATTGCAATAATCAAAAAGGAATTTGCGCGCTTCTTTTTGGACAGGCGCATGCTTATAACAACAATACTGCTGCCCGGTATTCTTATATACGTCGTTTATACGCTTATGGGTTCGGTAGTTTCGGGGCTTGTTTCGGGTGATTCGCAGTACGCCGTAGCTGTAAAAAATATGCCGCAGTCGCTTTCCCCGCTCTTTTCTACCGTACAGCAACTGCAGATAACGGATGCCGACGGCAACGACGATGACTATAAGGCTCAGGTGGAAGACGGCAGGCTTGCCCTGTATGTGGTTTTCCCCGAAGATTTTGACGAGGCGATAGCCGATAAAAACGATCCCGCTTTTCAGGCTCTGCAAATAGAGATGTGGTATAATTCTGCCGATGAAAATTCCTCGTCGGCGTATTCGCTGTTTGTCGGTGTTCTTGACGCATACGAAGAGAGCATCGCAAATCTGTTCGATATAAAGGACGGAGGATATGATCTTGCCTCGGATGCATCTGTAACCAGCTATATACTTTCGGCGGTAGTTCCCATGGTGTTGCTTGTGCTGTTGTTCAGCGGCTGTATGGCCGTTGCGCCCGAATCTATTGCCGGCGAAAAGGAAAGGGGGACGCTTGCAACAATGCTCGTCACTCCCGTAAAGCGTTCGCACATTGCTATAGGAAAGATAGTAAGTTTAAGCTGTATTTCTCTGCTGAGCGGCGTTTCGAGCTTTCTGGGGCTCATTCTGTCGCTGCCTAACCTTATGCAGGGTGCATTCGACGGCTTCAGTCTGTCTATGTTCAGCGTAGGCGATTACTTCATGATGCTCGGTGTAATGCTCTCCACGGTTCTGTTGCTTGTAGGCGTCATATCATGCGTTTCGGCGCTGGCAAAGTCTGTAAAGGAGGCAAGCAGCTACGTTGGCCCGCTGAATATCATAGTCATTGTCGTGGGTCTGCTCAGCTCGTTTGCAGGCGGCGCGGCTTCGCCCCTTCTGTATCTTATCCCCGTGTACAACAGCGCAATGATAGTTACCGATATAATGGCGCTTTCGGTAAGCCCGCTTGCGTTTGCGCTTACAATGCTCTCCAACATTGTTGTAGCGGGACTGCTTGTATTCCTTCTTACCCGCATGTTCAACAGCGAAAAGATAATGTTCAATAAATAAAGCGTAAAGCAGATGCGGCGGCGCAAAATTGCGCCGCTGCACTTGTATGCGAATTTTTGTATACAGAAAAAGAAATAAGCCGCCCGCAGAAACGGACGGCGATATTTACAAAAAAACTGTGCAGATCTCTTTTGCCGCAACAGACCGAAGCGTTAAACGACGCAGGTGACTCCCGCAAAGCTACCTTATGGCACACCTTCAGACTGTTTAGTGCTGCTATATCCCTATCCTGACACGGTTCGCAGCTTCCGGTTGCATAAGACCTTGCGATCAACGCCCCTTACGGCGCGCGGCCTTCCATCTGCCACGCCGAGAGAGATCATTCAGCCCTGCTGTAGCGGATTGCAGGTACAGGGCACCGCTAACTCCCCGCCTAGCACAGCTTATTTATTGTAGCAGAAAAGCAAATTTATTGCAAGCGTTTACTTTATTTTTTTGCGCAAAATAAATATTGACTTGACTTTTTGTGGCGCTTGGCATAAAATTTAATGGTAAGATTTGGCCGCGATTACCCGCGGCGCTTCAATGAATAAAGGAGAATATTTGTATGGCTGAAAATTGTTCGCACGACTGCGCGTCGTGCGGTGAAGACTGCCCTTCGCGCGAAGGGGCAAGTCTTAAAAAACAGCCCCACGCCATGAGTGATATAAAGCGTGTTATAGCTGTTGTGAGCGGCAAAGGCGGCGTGGGTAAGTCGATGACGTGCGCGCTTTTGGCTGCGGCATCGCAGGCAAAGGGTAATGTTACCGCCGTCATGGATGCAGACATAACCCTGTCTCTTATACACATCTGACGCTGCCGACGATCGCATAAGTGTA